>Ga0136639_10000278_pt1 | contig 16331 bp, 13 predicted proteins | sample AntDrymUQ8592106_2_FD_113739 | JGI IMG/M metagenome (GOLD analysis project Ga0136639, IMG submission 113739) | Polar desert sand microbial communities from Dry Valleys, Antarctica - metaG UQ859 (21.06) | ecosystem: Environmental > Terrestrial > Soil > Desert | place: Antarctica: Dry Valley...
ACGATGAGGCCACCCTTGACAACCTCGATGACCGAACCGGTCACCACGCCGTCGGCATCCTTGATCTTCTCCACGTCGCCCCACGCACGCTCGTACTGCGCGCGCTTCTTCGACAGGATAAGGCGGCCTTCCTTGTCCTCCTTCTGGAGAACGAGGGCTTCGACCGTGTCGCCGACGGATACAACCTCGTCGGGGTTGACGTCGTGCTTGATCGAAAGCTCGCGCGAGGGGATAACACCCTCGGTCTTGTAACCGACGTCGAGGAGAACCTCGTCACGATCGATCTTGACGACGATGCCCTCAATGAGGTCTCCGTCGTTGAAAAACTTCAGCGTCTTTTCGACCGCGGCAAGAAAGTCTTCAGCAGATCCAATGTCGTTGATGGCGACCTGCTTGGGTGCCCTATCGGTCGTTGCGATTGTCATATAAGTAAATGCTCCAGGATGGACATGCCGTGCGGCATAATAGTGGTCACGGTCGAGCGCATGGTGGGGATTCGAGACTGGTCTAATATCGCCGTGACGGGCGGATTGTGACGTCGCAGATTTGCGACAGTTCAGTCTAACGGCGGATTCTGGCTCGCGCCACTCGGTTGGCAGCCGGCAATGGTCGTTTCACGCATGGATCGTCGGTAGCCTCACTTCGGCAGGGGCCGGGGCCCGTGTTCCCTCTCGGCGCTCATGGCACTGGGTCTGCCCAGACGGCGTCGCGCGACCGCGTGCCGGGCGGGCTGTCAGGGCTATCGAACCAGGTGGCCTCGTCGGCCGAGCGAACGCCGTACAAAATCGTCGAGATCGACACCAGGAGAGACCGGGCGCGGATGCGCATCCCAGGGTCGGTCGACCGCGGGGGGCGGCTGGCGCAGCGTCGTTGTCACCGGCGGATAACACAGTGCGCAACGCTCGGTTACTCACCACACACTGTTTCAATGGATCTCTCACAATGGTGCGCCCGAAGCCTATACTCAGTTCAAGAAACGTCTGCCGTGCTGAGCGCCTTACCCGCCTCGATACTCAGAAAGGGCCCCCGATGCCCTCGAAGCTTCATATCCGCTTGCGGATGTGGCCAGCTGCCTTCGTTTTCGGGGCCGCCCTCCTCGTGGTGACGGCGAGTCTGGTGCTCCCCCACTACGTTGCCGATTTCGGGATCGTCATCGTCGCGGTTGGATTACTGGCCCTTGCGGCCGCAGTAGTGCTGTTCGTCGTGCCGGTCGAGATGCTCCCGGCTCTCGCGCTCATCACGTTCTCGCTTGTGCCCGCGCGGGTGGTCCCCCAGGACGGTCCGTTCGGAGCGCTTCCGCTGGCGACAATCATCCTCTTGGTGTGGGGCGCGCGACGTCTGCTTCTCGGCGGGGCACCGCCCAGTCAACGGCCAGGGCTGCCGGGCCGTCGCGTGAGCTCGGCCGCGGCGGAATGGAGCGAGCCGTTCAGGGCGGGTGCGGTGGTCTGCGGCGTCCTCTTCCTTTCCTGGTCACTCTTCTCGCTCGTGCGCTCAAGCGATGTACAGGCCTCGACCGGCTGGCTGGTCAGCTTTACAGCAGGCGCCCTCCTCCCGCTGGCCATCAGAGACGCGAGGCGCGAGGCGGACTGGATCAAGCGGGCCTGGCTGATGCTCGGCGGCTGGCTCGGCGCCTACGCCGTGGTGGAGGCCGCCACACGCTCCAACTTCATCTGGGGCAGCCTCTACTCCGCTCTCGGCCTCACGGACTCGCAGCACTGGTCGGTGTATCGATCGGAGGCCTCGTTCGGGCATCCACTGGTCGTTGCCCTCTTCTTCGCAGTGGCGTGCGCGCTCGCCATCGGCGACTGGCTCACGACCAGTTCGAGGTGGACTCTCACCGCGGCGGTGCTCAGCGGTCTCGGTCTCGTTGCGACCGTCTCGCGCGGTGCACTTCTGGCCGCCGCCATCGCGGTCGGCTTCGCGTTCTTCGCGTCCATGGTGCTGCGCGGTGAGAAGCGCTGGAGTCGCTTTGCGGGGGTCACCACCCTCGCGACCGCCGGGGTCATCGGAGTGTTCCAGTACGACTCGTTCCGCGCCCGCAACGACTCCGTGGAGGCGGAACTCTCATCCCAGGCCCGCGATCTTGGGCTCTCGGTCTCGATTCAGGCCTCGGAGCTGAGCGGCGGGCTCGGATCGGGCCCGGGAACCTCGGGCATAACCGGGCGACTGTTTGACAACGTCGTGATCGAGAACTCCCTGCTTCAATTGCTGATCAGTCTCGGGATTCCGGGATTGATGCTGTTCGTCGGACTCGTCGGATTCGCGTTCTTGCATGCCCTGAGCCGGCGGGCGGTGGGCGCGGCATCGGGCCTCCTCGCCTACCTGGTCTGCATCGCCGGGTTCAACGCGCTCGACGCCATCCGCCCAATGCACCTGCTCCTCGGGTGCCTTCTCATCCTGACCCTCAACCCCCATCGGGTCCCCGGGCGGGTCCCGGGAACCGACGAGTCCACGCTTGCCACGGCCACGGGCCCCCGCCCGAGCTACGCGAGATCCTGACCGTGACACTCAACGGTCGTCCCGGCCCGCTGGGCTCTACTGGGCAGCCGGTCCCAGGGGCGAGCTCACAGATCACTTTCGTGCGCTTCAGGTACTCCTGATGCGCGCGCTGGTGCAGCAGATCCCGAGAGTAGGCACGGGCCATACCCTCCGGCCCCACGACGCGAGCAAGCCGTCCGAGCTCCGCTCCCTCGACGTGCTCGACCGCCATATGACAGTCGACATCCGCCTCAACCCGACGGCGCCCGTCGGGTCCGGGTCGACGTCGGTCACCATCGTGCACGGCCACCACCTGAATCGCCGGCCGGCCGGAACCAGATGAGCGACGACACCCTCGATCCGCCCGGCCGCTCGACCGCCGGACTGGGCATGACCGCGGGCCGCGGCGCGTCGATGACCCTCACGTCGCAACTCATCCGGATCGGAGTCCAGCTCACCGGGATCGTCATCCTCGGACGACTGCTCGCGCCGAGCGACTACGGTCTCGTCGCATCTGTCGCCGCGATCATCGGCGTGGGCGAAGTATTACGAAACTTCGGGCTCTCCTCCGCCGCGGTCCAGGCGCGCGAGCTCAGTCGCAACCAGAAAGACAACCTCTTCTGGATCAACAGCATCATCGGGCTCACGCTCACCGGCATCGTGTTCCTCTGCAGCGGGCTCATCGCCGGGCTCTACGGAGACGAACGGATTGGGCCACTGACCCAGGTGCTCGCCTTCACCTTCCTGCTGCACGGCCTCGCGACGCAGTTCCGGGCCGACCTGAACCGCAACCTCCGGTTCGTCGCCCTCGCCGGGACGGAGATCGGTGCCCAGGTGGGCGGGCTCATCGTCGGGATCGTCATGGCGGCATCCGGCTTCGGTTACTGGTCCCTTGCCGGCCAGCAGATCAGCCAGGGCCTCCTGATGTTCGTGCTGGTAATCCCGGCCACCAACTGGTTCCCCGGCTGGTTCCACCGCCGCACCCAGATGATGCACCTGATCAAATTCGGCTCGAATCTCGCGGGCACGCAGCTGCTCGCATACGCGAGCCGCAACACCGATTCCGTCGTTATCGGCGCCACGCTCGGTCCGGGCCCACTCGGGCTGTACAACCGAGCCTTTCAACTTCTCCTGTTGCCGCTCAACCAGATCAACGGGCCCTCCACGAGGGTCGCGCTTCCCGTGCTGTCTCGCTTGCAGGACGACCGGGAGAAGTATGCCCGCTTCATCCTGCTCGGCCAGACGATCATGCTCCACTTGGTCGCGCTCATCCTCGCCTTCGCGTGCGCGCAGGCGACACCGATCATCGCAATCGCCCTCGGCGATCAGTGGCTCGAGTCTGCCTCGATCTTCCAGATCCTCAGTATTGCCGGCTTCTTCGATGCGGCGGCGTACGCGACCTACTGGGTATTCTTGTCGAAGGGAATCACCCAGCAGTACCTCTACTACTCGCTATCGACGAGGCCGCTGCTCATCGGCCTCGTGCTCGTGGGTTCGTTCTGGGGCGTCCACGGAGTGGCTGCGGGCTACTCACTTGGGGTCGCCCTCATCTGGCCGATCGGGTTCTGGTGGATCAGCCGGGTGACGGATGCTCCGGCGCTCAGGATGTTTCTCACGAGTGTGCGCGCGATCATCGGTTACGCCATCGCCGGGGTCGCCTGCTGGGCCTCGACGCTGTGGGTCGCGGCCGACTGGCCGCTCCTCAGCATCGCGGTTGGCGGTGTCGCACTGCTTGCGGCAGCGGGACTCGTCGCTCTGGTCTGGCCAGCATTCCGCCGTGACGTTCTGTCGATCGCCAAGAGCCGCAAGTTTCTGGGCGGACAACGACCGCGCAGGCGACCCGCGCCCGGCCCCGAGGAAGAATCATGAGCATCATGGGCCGCGCGCGATCGAATAGCGCTGAAGAGAGCGAGGCGTGTCTGGAGAACGTCCGCCGACCTCACATACCGTCCGCCCGACAGCGAGACCGGATGAGCAGATGACACAGCCCGTGACTCGACCCGGTAGGCCCGATCCCGTCCCCTTGAGGCGCATCCTCTTTGTAGTGCCATCCCTGCACGGTGGTGGGGCGGAGTTCGTCGCGAGGACCTGGATGGCCTGGCTCGCCGGGAAGGGTTATGAGGTTTCCGTGGTCCTCACCGCGGCTAGGATCGACGACGTTCGCCCGCCCGTGGGGGTGGAGGCCCGCTCGCTGGCTGGTCGACGCGGGCATGTCGCCAAGTCGCGCGCGCTCAGGGCGGCGATCGCGGACGTTCGGCCGGATGTCGCGGTCGCGATGCAGGCGCACCCGAACCTCCTGCTGCTGACCGCGGCGAGGATGCTCCCCTCGGCATCACGCCCGAGGGTGCTTATCAGTGAACGGAACCTCGTCTCGCTCGGTCTGGCTGGCGCAGACATCCCGCACCGCGTCAAAATCTGGTGCGCCAAGCGCATGTACGGCTGGGCTGACCACGTGATCGCCATTTCGCATCCCGTCGCCGGCGAACTCGTCGCAGGGTTCGGCGTCCGCGGCGACCGACTCACTGTCGTACCCAACCCGGCTATTGCGAAGGTCGCGACGGGAACCGGATCGTCTCGGCTGCCCGGATCGGACCGCGGCATCCAGATCGTGCTCGCCTGCCGGTTGGTCGCCCAGAAACGCCCGCTACTCGCCATCGAGGCCGCCGCGGAGCTTGCCCGGCGTGGCGTGAACGTCGAGGTGGTCTCGTTCGGCGGCGGACCGCTGCTCGACCAGGTCGTCGAGGCGGCCGATCGCGCGGGAGTGACTTTCATCCACCACGGGTGGGTCGAGAACTGGTTCGAGCACTTCGGAGACAACGCGGTAGCACTCCTGCCATCGAGTCGCGAGGGCTTTGGGAATGTCCTTGTCGAGGCGGCGGCGGCCGGCTACCCCGCCGTCGCCGTCTCGGGTGCGTTGGGGGTCGCCGACGCGATCGTGCCGGGGATCACTGGTGAGCTGGCCTTGTCAGCCGATCCCGCGGACATCGCCGACGCGCTCCTCCGCGCGGCCGACCTCACGCTCACCGACATCGAACCGTGGCTACGACGGTTCTCAATCGAGTCGAGCGGTGCCGACCTCGAACGGGTCCTCGTCAGGACCGTTGAGCGTGCGTCAACGCGGGGCACCCCGTGAAGACCTTCGCATCGGGCACGGGCCAGATCGACAAGGTCGGCCACACAGCCCGGCTCGCCGTGAGCTGCCGCGACCCCCTCCTCCGGCACGCCGTCGAGGTGCGCTTCGCTCCGCGATGCCTGACCCAGGACATCCGGAGGCTCACCGCGTGACCGCGCACCCCGCTGTGAGCATCATCGTGCCCGCCTACAACGAGGCGGACCACCTCGAGCCCGCCGTGCGGCGGCTCCTCGCGCAGACCTTTTCCGACATCGAGATCGTGATCGTCGACGACGGCTCGACGGACTGCACGGCGGAGATCGGCGCGGCCCTCGCGGCGCTCGATCCACGGGTACGTTTCGTCCTCCTCCCCGAGAATTTGGGGGTCGCGCTCGCGCGGCAGCGGGCAACGCTGGAGAGCCGCGGCGAGTACCTGTGGTTCGTTGATTCTGACGACGCCGGGCCCGACACCGCCGTCGAGCTGTTGCTCGACGAGGCGCGGGCCTCCGGGTCAGACGTCGTCATCTGCTCGGCACAGTACGAGTACGGTGGCGGGAAGACCCGGCCGATCGCCGCACCCGTCCTGGCCGCTCCGATCACGGGGCGCGAGGCGTTCCGGCTGCTGCTCGAGGGGGATGTCACCGGGCACCTCTGGAACAAGCTGTTCCGCCGCGAACTCGTCATCGGGATCGCCTTCCCCCCGGCCCCCGTGCACTCCGACCTCGCGGTGGTCGGCCAGCTCCTCGCCTCGGCGGCCAGGGTCTCCTCGATCCCAGACAACCTCTACTCCTACGTTCTCCGGAGCGGCTCCATCATCCGTTCGGGAAAGAGGCGCGCCGAGTCACTCGCACTCGTGGAGGCGGCGATCGAGAAGGCAGCATCTGATCTCGACCCACGCATACTGCGGTCCGGAACGTATGCCTACTTCCGGATGAGGTTCATCGTGCTGTCAGCCATCAAGGATGCACTCGATGGCGACTACCTGCCTGCCGAACGGCGCGGCCTACTGGCCTCACAACGCTCCAGACTTACCTGGCGCTCGATCCTCGCGGCGGCACGCCGACGCGACTGGAGGCGACTGGCGCTGGCGTCGTCAGCAAAGGTGTCGATGCCGATCCACCGCCGGATTCTAGCGGCAGCATCCGAGCGTCGCTAGAACGCGCCGATGCCGCAGTCGGTGCCGCCGGTGAGTCGGCGTTCTGGCGACCCTTATTCGCGGTCTCCGCTCAGGTAGATGTCATGGATCAGGCTGGCCGGGGTAAACGCATCCTTGTTGAACCGGTGACGGGGTGAGGCACACGACGTTCAGGATCGCGCCGACCCACCGAAGGAACCTGCCACAGCGCCGATCCCCAGCACCCCCCAACCGGGTCAATTTCATCCCATTCTCCAACCAGCCTGTAGGATTAATTCTGGGGAACGGTGGGAAGCGAAAAAGGGGTGCTTTCCCACATATCGGGTGCATCTGCCAGCTTGCGGGTGCGCGGACGGCGCGCCGACCGCTCCCACCGACGCGCAACCAATCGCTTCACGTGGAAGGTCAGCTATGTCATTACGACGCAGAACCGATCGTCGATTCGGGGGGCTCGCGCTTCCGACGATCATCATCACGATGCTGATCGGTGCGCTCGTACCGGTCGGTGCCACTTCGGCCTCGGCCCACGCACTCAATGAAGTGACCGACAGCACGTCACCGACGATCAGCTATACCGGCTCCTGGCGGAGCACCGCCTCGCCATCGGACCTCGGCGGCTCCATCCAGTTCCTCTCCTCGAGCGGGTCGGCCGCCCTGAAGTTCACGGGAACATCGGTGACCTGGACGTCACGCCTCACCGCCTCGTCGGGCAGGAGCGCCGTGTACATCGACGGGGTTCTCGCGAAGACCGTCGACGGGTACTCGTCGACCACCCGATACGCCCAGACCGTATTCGCCAGCGCGGTCCTGCCACGCGGCGAGCACACCATCTCCATCAGGCACACCGGTACCCGTAACGCCGCCTCGGCCGGGTCCAACGTAATCATCGACGGATTCGCTGTCACCGATTCCGCCACCAACGCGACGTATGCGGTAGCCGAGCCCATCGTCTCGGCCCCCACATCAACTGCGGTACCACCCATCGGCAGCTACGAGAACACGAGCAAAGCCATCGTCTACGCTGGCGCATGGTCCCAGATGAACTCCGGCAGCGACAGCGGCGGTTCGAGCCAGTACCTCAACTCGCTGGGCTCCGCCTCACTCACCTTCCGCGGAACGACGGTGCGCTGGCTGAGTCGGCTGACCCCGTCGTCGGGGATCGCGGACGTCTACCTGGACGGCGTGAAGGTCGCGTCCGTCGACCGATACTCGTCCGGCACGAGCTACAAGAAAGTTGTCTTCGAGCGAACTGGCCTCTCTAACGCGGATCACACGATCAGGGTGCAGTGGACGGGACGGGCCAATCCGGCCTCGACCGGCAAGAACCTCCTGCTCGACTCGTTTGTCGTGCCAGACACGACATCTCCGCCCGCGCCCGGCGGCGTCGTCGGATCCACAGTGAATGGCCAGGTGCTTCTGTCCTGGCTGCCGAGCGCCGCGACCGATCTCGCGGGCTACCGTATCTACCGCCTTGACGCCACCGGCAAGGAATCTCTCGTCGGTTCCGCCGCAAAGGCCGCGGTGAGCTTCACCGTCGTCGGAGCGGAGTCAAACACGCAGCTACGGTATGTCGTATCGGCGGCCGACGGGGCTGGCAACCAGTCAACTCGTTCGGCCGTGGCCGCGGTTTCCACTACCGCTACGCAGGCCGGGTACCGTTACGCCGGATGCCCCGCCGCGACGGTTACAGTGACGAGCGCCCGGATGCTGTCCCTCGAGATGAGCAGGGCGACGCCAGGAACCGTCATCCGCCTGGCACCGGGCACCTACACCGGCCAGATCAGCGTGAAGGCGAACGGCGCACCCGGCAACCCGATCTGGCTGTGCGGTCCGCGTAGCGCGATCGTCAACGTCGGCGGCATCCAGAATAACCACGGAATTATTGTCAGCGACTCGTCACACCTCGTCGTTTCCGGAATGACTGTCACCAACGGCCTCAAGGGCATCACGGTGCGCAACAGCCATCACGTGACGGTGGCCGACACGCTGGTCAACACGGTCGGCTTCGAGGCCATCCATCTTCGCGAGAATACGACCGACAGTGTCGTGATCGGCAACGTGATCCGGAATACCGGGCTTGTGAACGGCTTGTACGGCGAGGGGATCTATATCGGTTCGTCTGACCGCAACTGGTGCTCGCTCACGGCCTGCCTTCCGGACCGAAGCGACCGCAACGCCGTACTCAACAACACGATCTCGATGACCACCGCCCAGCCGATCGAGGTGAAAGAGGGCACGACCGGTGGGGTGGTCCGGGGCAACGTCTTCGACGGTCTCGGGGCGATGTCCCGCGCTGACTCCTGGGTCATGGTGAAGGGGAACGACTGGACGGTCACCTCGAATGTGGGAACCAACAGCACGCAGCATGGTTTCCACATCAACGGGAGCGTCCCTGGTTGGGGTCTGCGCAACCTGTTCTCCGACAATTCGGCGAAGGTCGACGCGTCCGGCTTCGGGTTCAAGGTGTATGAGCCCAACGGAACGGGCACGAGCGGCACCATCCTCTCCTGCACCAACACGGTCACCGGGGCGGTCTCTGGGTTCGCTGTGGCGGCCTGCACGCGGTGACCGGCGGCCCCGGCCGTCAGCGGCTGCCGGCCGATCGGGTGCGCAGCCGGACGTCGAGCGCGGCCTTCCAGCTGCGCTCGACGACCGGGAAAACGGCCCCGCTAGAGTAGTGAGCCTCGAATGCCTCGGTCGCCCGGCGCGCATAATCGCGTCGGGCGGTCGCATCCGTCGTCACCAGTTCTAGCGAGTCGCGCAAGGCCTCTGCGTTACCCGGTGGGATGAGGATGCCCGCGCCGTCTGCCAGTAGCGCGGGAATGCCCCCGACGGTAGTGGAGACGATGCAGTTTGCCCGTGCCATTGCCTCGAGGATGAACAGCGGCATCGCCTCGTCCCGCGACGGGAGAACCGCAACCGCGGACCGGTCGAGCAGCGACATGAGCGCGTCATGATCGAGCGGTCCGACGAACTCGGCGGCGAGAAGATCGGACGGCACGATGCCCACGTCGATCTCGGGGCCAGCGACGACGAGGCGCCAGGTGCTGTGCGGATGCTGCTCCCCGAGCGCGCGCCACGCGTCGACGAGCACATCGACACCCTTTCGCACGCTCACCGTGCCTCCGAAGACAATGAGGTCTTCCTTGGGCTGCGGGTCGCCCGGCGCGACGGCATTGGGCAGCAGGACGATCCGCTCAGGCGAGACGAACCGAGCGGCCACCTCCCGCGTCTCGTCGGAGAGTGTGAGGGTGAGATCTGCCGCCCGGAGCACCCGTGCCACTAGCCGCGGCCTCGACCTCGCGAAGGCAGCGAACGAGCTCCCATGGAGGTGCGCGACAGTCGCAAATCCCCGGGCGCTCGCGAGGCGCAGCAACGCGCCCTCCCGGACGAACGACCCGCCCTGCGAGAGGTGCACGACGACGACGGTCGCGGATCTGTTCCGCAGCCCGATCAGTCTCCAGGCCGCGGAGGCGACAAGTCCGATACTCCGTGGGCCGCGCCCGCCGTCGCGCGACGCGATCATCCTGGTGTCGAAGCCGTCGAAATCCCATGTCAGGTAGCCGTTCACGACCTGGGTCATCCCACCCGCCACCTCGCCGGATCGACCGACGTGGACCGCGGTGCGCCGAGTCACCTCGGACGCCGCGGCGCCAGCACCCGGTTGAGGCTGCGGCGGGCTGCCGCCAGCTCGACCTGTGCGTCGGCGATCTGTTGGAGGATGGCGTCGCGCCGTCGGAGCAGGCTGTCGAGCCGCGCGCCGATCTCGTCCGCGGTCATCCCTGTGCTCTCAAAGGTGATGCCGTGCACGTCCGCGGCGGCGAAGTTTCGCGCGATCTTGTCGGAGGAGTCGACCAGCACTGCGGCGGGAATGGCGCCCTCCGTTGCGGAGCCGATGAGCACATGGAGCCGGTCACTGATGACGAGCGCCGCCCGGCGGTACAGCCGGCGCAGCTGTTCCTCCTGCGCGAGGTATCCGGTGCCGTCCCAGCGGAGGGCGTTTCCCCCCAGATCGGCAGCGAGCCGAGCTGCCCGGTCGTCGTCGCGGCGAACTTGGGTAACGGCCCAGATCTCGAGCCCGTGGCGGCGTGCGGTCGCGCGGAGCGCGTCCCGCCAGATCTCGCAGGGGTATGGGCGATCCGATCGCATCGAGACGACTAGCAGGTCGCGGTGGGTGCCAGCGGGCTCGTAGTGCGCCGGTGACACCTCGGCGAACGCGAGGTCAGGAATGACCGAGCCGTGCCCGAGGTAGTCGGCGGTCGCGGCATCTCGCCACATCGACACAGTCGAGAGAGCGACGGACGGCCAGATCAGGGCTCGGGGAATCGGCGCGAAGTTGCGGCAGCCGACGCCGATCCGCACGACAGTGCCCCGTCGCGCGCGGATGAGCGCGATCACCGGGAGCATCGACAGGTGCTCCTTCATGCCGATGAGCGTCAGCTGGATCTCGCCCGGCTTGAACGCGTACGAGGCCCTACCGCGTGCCGCGCTCCAGAGCGCCGCCAGATACCAGGCGCGGAACGAGCGGTAACGCACATCCCCGGGCCGGAGGCGGAGGCCCTCGTCATAGCCGACTGGCGACTGGCCGATGTAGATGTGAAGAGTACCGCTGTCACGCAGCCAGTCGAGGAGTTGGCGGCGCAGCAGGATGTCGCCGATGTTGTCATACTGCCCGCGCGCGGGGACAAAGATTTCTCGACGCATGATCGGTAGGCCCTGGTCGGAGACACCGCGTTCGTGCGCGGCTTCGGTTATCTGTTGCTCGTGGTCGTCCACGTGCTCGTTCCTCGATTGTCTACGGATACCGAGCACCGGGTAGACGCCCACGTCGAGCAGGCCGAGTAGTCTGCCCACTCCGGTGTGACTGATCACGACATCGGTATTCGGTACGGCGTCCGGGAACGCGTCGAACGGCATCTGTTCGAGGGTGCCACGAGGCGGGGCTTGGGCGCCGAGGCGATCAGCATCAGCTTGCGCGGAGTGAATACTTGTTCATGGAGCGGCCTGTGCACGTTCACTTGACTCCCATCAGAGATTCGGGTCTCTCATCAGTTCCAGGTCCTGCCGCGGTCCGAGGGGACCGCTATCGCGTTACCGGTCCAGCGGCATGCTGTCTATCCCACGACCGAGATAGAGCCTCAGTCGTGTCCGCCGCGGTCGCGTGACATCCGGCCACCTCGGTCGTGAGAAGTTTTCGTGGGTAGGCGAGGCGAGCCCGATCCCCTCGACTCGCCCGCTCTCTACGCGGTCGAGGTCCAGGTCGAGGTCGAGGTCGAGCACACTGTTGACGGTGAGAGCTCCGAACGAGACGCGCTCAATCGGGGTGGATCCGCCTCGCGCAGGCCACGGAGATGCACCGGTACGCGTCGCTTGGTTCCCAGCCATGCTCCCTCCTCGGGTGGATCAGGGTCGACGAGCAGAGTCGGAGACGTTGCCGCCCGATGACCAGTTATCGGGCGGGAAGTCCGCATCGCCGACGTGGCCGGCCGCGTCGGGGACGTGCTCGGCTGCACCCGTGCGATGGAGACCGGGCACACGACGCCGCGCCGTCGGACCGCGGCGAAGGAGTGGGTCCTTGCTCACGTCGTCGGGCGCGGTGGCCGGCGCTCGCCTCGCGGCCGCTGGACGCGTCGTCTGAGCCTGCTCGGCCGGCGCCGGTGCAGGGGCGATGTCTGCGGGTGCCGGAGCAACCTCGCTGTCCTGCACCGCGTAGGCCGAGTTGTAAGCGTCGGGTCCCTTGGCCGGAAGCATCGACAACACGACGCCGATCGGAGTGGTTCCCGCAGTCTCCAGTGCGAGGATCGCAGCGCGAACCTCATTTGCCTTGACGCGGCGCGCGGCGGCGACGAACAGGGTGCCGTCGGTGAAACGACTCAGGACTGCCGCGTCCGTGACAGGCAGCACCGGTGGCGCGTCGATCAGCACGTAATCGAACTTCTTCCCGAGATCGGAGATCAACTCGGACATCGCCTGCGAACCCAAGAGTTCGCTTGGGTTGGGCGGATTCCGCCCGGCCGGAAGGACCATGATCTGCTCGCCGATGCCCCATGACTGGAGCACATCGTCGAGTGGAACCCGACCGGCGAGCACATCGCTCAGGCCGACCCAGCCCTCGAGTCCCAGGTAGCCCGCGAGACGGGGAACACGGAGGTCGGCATCGACGACAGCCACCGTCGCACCGTTCTCAGCGAGGACGATGGCGAGATTGGCGAGCGTCGTTGTCTTGCCCTCGCTCGGCACCGCCGAGGTGACGACGAGCGTGCGGGTGGGGCGCTCAAAGCCAACGAACTGCAGATTCGTCCGCAGCGTGCGGAATGCCTCTGCTCGGGGGGTATTGTGGCCCTTGGCGATCAACGTCTGTTTTCTCGCGCTCGAGTCGAACGCGATTCCACCGAGCACGGGGATATCGGTGATCTCCTCGATGTCCGCGCGCCCTTGGATGCGGCTATCCAGCAGGCCGATGATGACGGCGACGAGCAGCCCTACCGAAAGGCCGATGAGAGCGCCGAGTGCCAGATTGAGCGGCACGACCGGCGCGACCGGATTCTCCGGCTCGACCGCGGGTTGGAGTACCTCGATCTTGACCGGGCTCGCGCTATCGTCGGCAGGCCTCTCTAGCTGGTTGACGACCACGTCTGCGAAACTGTCGGCGATCGAGCGGGATAGCGCGGTGGCGGCCGCCGGGGTGCCGCCCGTCGTCGCGATCTCAATAATCACGGAGTCGGGCTGCGCGGTGGCGGTCACCCGGCGGGCCAGATCAGCGGCTGTCGTATCGAGCGCGAGGCCCTCGATGACGGGGTCGAGCACGCGCGGAGTCGTTGCCACATCGAGGTACGACAACACCTTCTGCGCCGCGAAGTTGTTGCCCTGGACCAGATCTCCGGTGGTCGAGCCGGGCAAGATCTGGACGGCGACGAACAGCCTGGTCGACGATGAATACTGCACGGGCGTCAGGAGGGACGCGAGAGCTCCGCCCGAGACGCCCAGAAACACGAAGGCGATGATGAGTATCCAGCTTTTTCGCAGAATCTGGACGAGTCTTTTCAGCTCCACACCAACACCCTCCCGCAATGTATGTAAGGCTCGCGCAGTGATGGCCAAGTTCGCATTTCGCGCGTCGGCGCCAAGTTGGTGCCGCTTCACGCAACTTCGCACGCAACGCTGGACGCCACATGGGAAGTATTCGGAACGCTAGCACGGCGGAAAGGATTCACCCAGGTACTGCTCGCCCCTAGCGCTAGAGCCCCGATGACGCTAGTACCGGTTCGGCGCGGTCACATGCAATGATCTGTGTCTGCGCCGCTTGTGACCGACGGTGTTCATCACTTCAGAAGTGCAGCCCGCAGTGTGTCGAGCCCGACACCGCCGATGTCGAGCGCGCGGCGGTGGAAGGCCCGGATGTCGAAGTCGTCGCCCTCGCGCGCCTGGAAGTCGTCGCGCAGCTGCTCCCAGATGCGCTGGCCGACCTTGTACGAGGGTGCCTGTCCGGGCCAGCCGAAGTAGCGGTTGACCTCGAAGCGCACGAACGGCTCATTCATGTTGACGTTCGCCTTCATGAACTCGAAGGCGTAGTCGAAGTCCCAGACCCCGGTTCCGTCGAGTCGGGGCTTTCCGAGGTGCACGCCGATGTCGAGCACGACGCGCGCCGCACGCATCCGCTGTCCATCGAGCATGCCGAGGCGGTCGCCCGGGTCGTCGAGGTAGCCGAGCTGCTGCATGAGCCGCTCGGCGTACAGCGCCCAGCCTTCGGCGTGGCCTGAGGTGCCGGCGAGCTGGCGCCGCCAAGTGTTGAGCTTCGCGCGGTTGTAGACGGCCTGGCCGAGCTGCAGGTGGTGGCCGGGAACACCCTCGTGGTAGACCGTGGTCGTCTCGCGCCAGGTGTTGAACTCGGTGACACCCTCCGGCACGGACCACCACATGCGGCCGGGGCGGCTGAAGTCGTCGCTCGGGCTCGTGTAGTAGATGCCCCCCTCCTTGGTCGGGGCGATGAGGCACTCGAGGCGCGTGATCGGGGCGGGAATATCGAAGTGCGACTCGCCAAGCTCGGCCACGGCGGTGTCGCTGAGCTTCTGCATCCACTCCTGCAGTGCCGCTGTGCCGTGCAGGGTGCGCGCGGGGTCGGCGTCGAGCAGGGCGATGGCCTCGGCGACGGATGCTCCCGGCATGATCTCGTTGGCGATGGACTCCTGCTCCGCGGTCATCCGCGCGAGCTCCTGGATGCCCCACTCGTAGGTCTCGTCGAGGTCGATGGTGGCTCCGAGAAAGCGGCGGGACTGCAGCGCATAGAGCTCGCGGCCGACGGCGTCGCTCTCGGTCGCGGCGCGCAGCAGCTCGTTCTCGAGGAACGCGGCGAGCACCCCGTAGGCGCCGGCGGACGCGATCGCGCCGCTCGCGAGGTCGGCGGTGACCGACTCGGGCAGCGCCGACCCGTCGTCGAGCTGCGCTCCGGCGGTGAACTCGAAGAAGAAGCCGTCGGCAGCCTCGTGCTTGCGGGCCTGGGCGAGCACCTCGCGCACCTGGCGTTTGGCGGGGGTGACCTGCCGGTCGATCCCGGCGCGGAGGGACTGGATGTAGCCGTCGATCGCGGCCGGGAGGTTGCGAAGTCGCCCGGCGATGTTCGTCCAGTGCTCTGCGGATGCGGTGGGCATGAGGTCGAGCACGTCGCGCAGCCCCTGCGCCGGCGAGGCGATGACGTTGAGGTCGCGCATCCACAACCCGGCCTCGCTCTCCTCGACCGTGAGCTGGAGGTCGGCGCCCAAGTCGGTCTTCGTGACCCAGTCGACGTCATCGACGGCATCCGTCTCATCGAGCAGCGCGATGACTCTCGTGACCTCGTCGATGTACCGCGCGTGGCCGGTCGGCGACAGGTCGCCGTACTCGTCGAGGCGTCCGGGAATGCCGATCCAGGTCGCGACCGTGGGGTCCAGGTCGGCGAGGGTGAGCACCCAGTCCTCGGCGATGGCGTCGATCGGCGTGGGCGTGCGCGGAGCGGGCGTGCGCGGAGCGGGGGTGCCCGAAGCGGAGGTGCGCGGAGTAGAGGCGGCGTCGTTGGTCATCACCCGAGCCTATGACAGGGTGTGAGTAAATTACCGCTACTGCGCGTCGAGGTCGGAGCTCAGGAGCGCGATGAGGCTGTCGAGCGCGGCATCCGCCGCGTCGCCCTCCGCGCTCAGGTGCACGGTCGCGCCGTGGTCGATGCCGAGGGAGAGCACGCCGAGGATGCTCGCGGCGTTGACCCGGCGTCCCTCCTGGCTCATGACCGTGATCGGAATGCCGGTCGCCGCGGCGGCCTGGCAGAACAGCGAGGCCGGCCGCGCGTGAAGTCCGATCGCCGACGCGATGACCACGGTGCGTTCCGCCATATGCTGCCCCTCGATCGTCATGCGTCAACCCTAGCGGCGGTCAGTGCGCCGCGGCGTCCCAGTTCGGGCCGGTGCCGAGCTGCACGTCGAGCGGAACCGAGAGGTCGGCGGCGTGTCCCATCCGTTGTTCAACGATGCCGCTGAGCTCGTCGAGCTCGCCATCGGCGACCTCGAACACGAGTTCGTCGTGCACCTGGAGCAGCATGCGGGAGTCGAGGCCCCTCGACTGGAGGTCGTCGGAGAT
>Ga0136639_10000279_pt1 | contig 16328 bp, 13 predicted proteins | sample AntDrymUQ8592106_2_FD_113739 | JGI IMG/M metagenome (GOLD analysis project Ga0136639, IMG submission 113739) | Polar desert sand microbial communities from Dry Valleys, Antarctica - metaG UQ859 (21.06) | ecosystem: Environmental > Terrestrial > Soil > Desert | place: Antarctica: Dry Valley...
GATGACGGCGTCACCCTCGGAGATGTTGAGCGCGCGGGCGACGCCGGGGCCGGCCTGCTCGCGGCGCGCGAGGAGGGTCTGTGACTCGGCGAGCATGTTGCGCCGGGTCATCTCCTCGGTGTAACCCGAGATCCGGCTGACCGACTGCCGGGGGCTGGCCACGAAGGTGCCACGCCCGGGGATGCGCTCGAGGAGTCCCTCGACGACCAGTGCGTCGAGCGCCTGACGCACCGTCATGCGGGCGACACCGAAACGGTGCACCAGCTCGCGCTCCGACGGCGCGGGCGATCCGGGGGCGCTGTCGGTCACGAGGGCGCGGACATATTCACGCACCTGGACGTGCTTCAGCGTCCGTCCATCGGTCAGGAGCGCTTCTTCCACCCTACGAATGTAGGGCCGCGCCCCCCGTCCCGTCCCGCGAATGGGGTAGTCCCTGCTGTGGCGCCCGTCTCGTGGTCTCGTGGAGGGGTCACTCGGTCGAGATGGCCCGCAGTACGTCGAGGCGCGCGGCGCGCCGCGCGGGCAGGATCGCCGCGAGCATCCCGATCACGACCGACAGCGCCAGGAACACGCCGAGCTGACCGAACGGCACGCTGATGACCTCGAGCCCCTCGTCGCGCACGGCGTACATCAGCGCGATCCCGAAACCGACCCCGAGCACGACCCCGAGCACCGCGCCGAGGACCGAGATCACCACCGACTCCAGCGTGATCATCCAGCGCAGCTGTGCGCGCGAGACGCCGATCGCGCGGAGCAGGCCGATCTCGCGGGTGCGCTCGATCACCGACAGCGCGAGGGTGTTGACGATGCCGAGCACGGCGATGATCAGCGCGAGCCCCAGCAGCGCGAAGATGATCAGCACGAACTGGTCGATCGGCTCGCGCCGCTCCTGCGCGAAGGCGGCCTGGTCCTTCACGGTCACGATCGGGAGGTCGGCGATGACCTCGTCGAGGCCCGCCTGGAGGTCGGCGGCGCCCGGCTCCGCGAAGACGATGAGCGCGTTGTCGGCCGGCTCGAAGCCGGCGTCGACGAACGTGGTCAGCGTCGTGAGGACAGGCGAGAAGATGACCGGGTTCTCGGCGTAGACCCCGACGACCTCCCACGACTTCTTCCCCGTCGGCACGGTCACGTCCAGCGTGTCGCCGACCGTCAGGCCCTCCCCCTCGGCGAACGACTCGTCGAGCAGCACGGTGCCGTCGCGCAGGTCGGCGGCGGCGCCGTCGACCAGGTCCAGCTGGAGGCCGTCGATGGTGGCGGGGTCGGTCGCGACCACGCCCTGCGGCTCGCCGTCGCGCTCCACGAACTGGAAGCGCTCGCGGATGACCTGTCCGACGCCCGGCACCTGCGCCATCTCGTCGGCGACGGTCGCGTTGAACTCGCCGCCGAAGACGTTGCTCACGACGTAGTCGCCCACGAAGTTCTCGCTCACCGAGGCATCCACCGAGGCCTTGGCGGAGTCGCCGACGATCGCCATCGTGCAGGCCAGCGTGAGCCCGATCATCAGGGCGGAGGCAGTGGCCGTCGTACGGCGGGGGTTGCGCAGGGAGTTCTGCCCGGCCAGGTTGCCGATCGGGCCGAAGAGCCGCGTGTAGAGCGCACGGGCACCGGAGAGGAACGGACGCGAGATCACCGGGCTCATCGCCGCCACGGCCAGCAGCACGAAGAGGATGCCGGCGCCGGTCATCTGGCCGCCGTAGGGCAGGTCGGAGAACAGCCCGAGGGCCAGGACGACCAGACCGAGCACCCCCAGCGCGAGGCCGCGCCAGAAGCGCTGCTGGATCGAGGTCTCGGTGAGCGCGACGTCGTCGCGCATCGCCTGGACCGGCGAGATCCTCGCGGTGCGCCGCGCCGGCAACCACGCGGCCGCCATGGTGACCAGCACACCGACGGCGTAGGAGGCCAGGACGGTCCGTGTCCCGAAGACCAGCGGCTGCCCCGAGAGGTCGAGGCCGAACTGGGCGAACAGCACCCGCAGCGCCATCGCCAGCAACACCCCGAGGCCCATGCCGATCGTCGAGCCGAGGACGCCCAGGACGAAGGCCTCGAGCTGCACCGAGCGGATCACCTGCCGCTTGGACGCGCCGAGCGCCCGCAGGAGCGCCAGCTCGCGGCTGCGCTGGGCCACCAGGATCGAGAAGGTGTTGACGATCAGGAACGAGCCGACCACCAGGGAGATGCCCGCGAAGATCAGCAGGAACGTGGTGATGAAGGAGACCGCCTCGAGCAGGTCGTCGGCCGACTCGTCGGCGGCGGTGTCGCCCGTGACCGCCACGACGTCGTCGGGCAACGCCTCGTTCACCGTGTCGGCCAGCTCGTCCTGGGACACCCCGTCCTCGGCGGTGACCCAGATGTCGCTGAACGCGTCGTCCCCGTCGAGGAAGAGCTCCTGGGCCGTGGTCGTGTCGAAGAGCGCGAGCGTCGCGCCGTTGAGCGAGCCACCGTCGGGGAAGCCCACGATGCCGACGAGCGTGGGCGCGAGCCGACTGGCGCCGCGTGGGGTGAGCAGCGGGACCGTGTCGCCGATCTCGTAGCCGGCCTTCTCGGCCGTCCGGTCGTCCAGCACCACCTCGTCGACGCCCTGCGGCTCCACGCCGTCCAGCAGCTCGAGCCCGGTGCCGGCCGCCGAGGGCGCGGTCGTGAAGTTGCCCCCGAGCGCCGGTGGTCCGAGGCCGCCGATGACCTTCTGGTCCTCACCGACCACGTAGACCCCGAGGGCGTTGACGTTGCCGTCCACGCGCGCGACGCCCGGCAGCGCGGCCAGGTCGTCGACCACGGAAGCCGGGACGGTGAGCGAGGAGAAGCCGCCCCGCGGAGGCGTGGCGCTGTCGGGGCGTACGACGACGTCCCCCACCGTGGAGGAGAACAGCGCGGTGAAGCTGCGGCTGAGCGTGTCGGAGAAGATCAACGACCCCGCGACGAAGGCCACGCCGAGCACGATCGCGAAGGTGCTCATCACCAGCCGCACCTTGCGGCCGAGCAGGCTCTTGAGGGCAGCCCGGAACATCAGGCGCCCGGGTCGGACATGCGGGTCATGATCTCGATGACCTGCTCGCGGTCCGGGCCGCGCAGCTCGTTGACCACGCGGCCGTCGGCGAGGAACACCACGCGGTCGGTGTAGGCGGCCGCGATCGGGTCGTGGGTCACCATCACGACCGTCTGGCCGTGGTCGCGCACGCTGCTGCGCAGCAGCTCCAGCACCTCTGCCCCGGAGCGGGAGTCGAGGTTGCCGGTGGGCTCGTCGGCGAAGACGATGCGGGGGCGGCTGACCAGGGCACGGGCGACGGCGACGCGCTGCTGCTGGCCTCCCGAGAGCTCGTTGGGCTTGTGGCCGAGACGGTCACCGAGGCCGACGGTGGCGACGACCTCGTCGTACCAGCCGGGCTCGGGCTTGCGGCCGGCGATCGACAGCGGGAGCAGGATGTTCTCTGCGGCCGTCAGGGTCGGGATCAGGTTGAAGGACTGGAAGACGAAGCCGATCTCGTCGCGCCGCAGCCGGGTCAGGGCCTTGTCGCCGAGGTCATCGAGACGCTGCTCACCGATCAGCACCGAGCCGCTGGACGCCGAGTCCAAGGCAGCGCAGCAGTGCATCAGGGTGGACTTGCCCGAGCCGCTGGGACCCATGACCGCGGTGAACTCACCGGCGTAGAGGTCCAACGTCACACCGTCCAGCGCACGCACCATCGCATCGCCCTCGCCGTAGGTCTTGGTGAGGTTCTCGACGCGGGCCGCGGCCACGCGCTCGACCGGGCCGGCGACCGGCGGGGCGTCTGTCATGACACCAGGGTCCCGTGCCCCTCCAAGTGAGCGCCATCGGGGAGTCCCCTGAGCCCACCCCGGCCTGGACCGGCTCCGTAGAGTCAGCCGTATGCACGTCGAACGCACCTTCACCGTGACCAGGCCGATCGAGGAGGTCTTCACCTACCTCGGGGACTTCACCCACACCGAGGAGTGGGACCCCGGCACGGTCACCACGACCCGCACGGGTGGCGACGGGGGTCTCGGCACGACGTATGCGAACACCTCGGAGTTCATGGGGCGTCGCGTCGCCCTGGACTACGAGACGATCACCTACGACCAGCCCACTTGCGTGCAGTTCCGCGGGAGCAACAAGTCGGCAACGGCCATCGACTCCTTCACGCTCTCACCGGTCGGCAACGCCACCTCGATCCACTACCGCGCCGACTTCGACTTCGGCTTCCTGGGCAACCTGGTGGTGCCGCTGTTCATCGGCCGCAAGATCGACAAGGTGGCCGACGAGACGATCGAGCAGATGAAGCGCGCCCTGACCGGCTAGGTCCGACGCCAGACACGCCGACACCCGCCGGATCGAACACGTGTTCGACCTGTGGCGTATTGTGGCCCCGTGGACTTCCAGACGACGCTCTTCGAGGCAGCGCCCCACCGGCTGCGGTCCTTCGAGGGGCTGCAGCGGCGCCAGCTGGACCAGGGCGCCTGGGTCGACGTGCTGCGCTCGTGGGTGCCCCAGGCCGACGACGTCCTCGCGACCCTGGTGCGCGAGGTGCCGTGGCGGGCCGAGAAGCGGCAGATGTACGACCGGGTCGTCGACGTGCCGCGACTGGTCTACACCTACATGATCGGCGAGGACCTCCCCCACCCCGTGCTGAGCGAGGCGCGCGAGGCGTTGACCGCGCACTACCTGCCCGAGCTGGGCGAGCCGTTCCGCACGGCCGGCTGCTGCTACTACCGAGACGGGCGTGACTCCGTCGCCTGGCACGGCGACACGATCGGCCGCGGCAGCACCCACGACACGATGGTCGCGATCGTCTCGGTCGGCGACCCTCGCAAGCTCTGCCTTCGCCCGCGCGGCGGCGGCGAGTCGATCGCGATCGAGATGGGCCACGGCGACCTGGTCGTCATGGGCGGCAACTGCCAGCGCACCTGGGAGCACGCGGTCCCCAAGGTCGCCTCCGCGGGCCCGCGGATCTCGGTCCAGTTCCGCCCGTTCAACGTGTTCTGAGACTGCTGAGCCGGCGAAGGGAGCGCATCAGAACAGGTTGAGCAAGCCAGGCGAGCGAGCCTGCGAGGTCGCGGTGGCGCGCCGAAACCCGGCGCGGGAAGGCAGCAGGCCGCCCAGCGAGCGCCGTACGTCGTCCTCCGCAGGAGGGAACACGATCTTGACTCCTGGAGTTACATGGAGTCATGGCTACCTCGAGCAGTGACGCGACCGCGACCATCGGACTGACGGGTCTGGCGGTGATGGGACGCAACCTGGCTCGCAACATCGCCAACCACGGCCACACCATCGCGGTGCACAACCGCACGACCGCGAGGACGACCGCGCTGGTCGAGGAGTTCGGGGACGAGCCGACCGAGCACGGCGGTGCGTTCGTGGCCACCGAGAGCCTCGAGGGCTTCGTGGCCGCGATCCAACGGCCGCGCGCGATCATCGTCATGGTCAAGGCCGGCGAGCCGACCGACGCCGTCATCGACGACCTCGTCCCGCTCCTCGACGAGGGCGACATCGTGGTCGATGCCGGCAACGCGCACTTCACCGACACCCTGCGACGCCAGCAGGCACTGGAGGAGAAGGGCCTGCACTTCGTCGGCATGGGCGTCTCCGGCGGCGAGGTGGGTGCCCTCGAGGGCCCCTCGATCATGGTGGGCGGCTCCGAGCACGCCTTCGAGGTGCTCGGACCCGTGGTCATGGCGATCGCCGCACAGGTCGACGGCACCCCGTGTGCGGCCCACGTCGGCCCTGACGGGGCCGGCCACTTCGTCAAGATGGTGCACAACGGCATCGAGTACGCCGACATGCAGCTCATCGCCGAGTCCTACGACCTGCTGCGCAGCGTCGCGGGCCTCGAGCCCGCCGAGATCGCCGACGTGTTCGACGAGTGGAACGGCGGCGACCTCGAGTCGTTCCTGATCGAGATGACCGCCGACGTGCTGCGCCACACCGACGCAGAGACGGGCAAGCCGTTCGTGGACGTCGTACGCGACGCTGCTGAGCAGAAGGGCACCGGGCGCTGGACCGTCCAGAGTGCCCTCGATCTCGGGGTCCCGATCACGGGCATCGCCGAGGCCACCTTCGCACGCAGCCTCTCGGGCCACACCGCCCAGCGTGCGGCCGCCCAGGAGATGTTCTCTACGACGCCGGAGGAGCAGCGCGTCGAGGTCGACCGGGACACCTTCGTCGACCAGGTGCGTGCCGCGCTCTATGCCTCCAAGGTGGTCGCCTACGCGCAGGGCTTCGACCAGATCGCGGCCGGCTCCGAGGAGCACGACTGGGACGTCGACCTCGGGGAGACCGCGGCGATCTGGCGCGGCGGCTGCATCATCCGCGCGCAGTTCCTCGACCGCATCAAGGAGGCCTACGCCGCCGAGCCGGACCTGACCACGCTGCTGACCACCCCCTATTTCGCCGACGCCGTCAAGGACAGCGTCGATGCCTGGCGCGAGGTGGTCGCGACCGCCGCCCGCAGCGGCGTCCCGACCCCGGCGTTCTCCTCCTCGCTGGCCTACTTCGACGGCCTGCGCCGCACCCGTCTGCCCGCCGCCCTGATCCAGGGCCTGCGGGACAACTTCGGCGCCCACACCTACGAGCGGACCGACCGCGAGGGCACCTTCCACACCACCTGGGCGGGCGACCGCACCGAGAAGGAGATGTGAACGATGACGACCGAGACCACGACCACCACCGCAGCACCCTCCGGCACGTTCGCGATCGGCGGTGACCTGCCCGTCGTACGGCTGGGCTACGGCACCATGCAGCTCACCGGTGACGGTGTCTGGGGCCCGCCCGCGGACCACGACGGGTCGGTGCGCGTGCTGCGCCGCGCGGTCGAGCTGGGCGTGACGTTCTTCGACACCGCCGACTCCTACGGCCCGGTGGTCGCCGAGCAGCTGCTCCGGGAGGCGTTGCACCCCTACGCCGACGACGTCGTCATCGCGACCAAGGCCGGCCTGACCCGCCAGGGCCCGGGCATCTGGACCCCCGTGGGTCGCCCGGAGTACCTGCGCCAGCAGGCCGAGCTCTCGCTGCGCAACCTCGGCCTGGAGACCATCGACCTCTTCCAGCTCCACCGCATCGACCCAGCCGTCCCGCTCGAGGACCAGGTCGGCGAGCTGAAGAAGCTGCAGGACGAGGGCAAGATCCGCCACATCGGTCTCTCGGAGGTCAGTGTCGAGGAGACCAAGGCCGCTCAGCAGGTCGCGACGATCGCCACCGTGCAGAACCTCTACAACCTCGCCAAGCGCGACGCAGAGCCGCTGCTCGACTACGCCGAGGAGCAGGGCATCGGCTTCATCCCGTGGTTCCCCCTCGCCACCGGCGAGCTCTCGAAGTCCGACGGTCCCCTCGCCGCCGCATCCCAGGAGCACGGCGCCACTCCCTCGCAGCTGGCGTTGGCGTGGCTGCTACGCCGCTCGCCGGTGATGCTGCCCATCCCGGGCACCAAGAGCGTCGACCACCTCGAGTCCAACGTCGCCGCCGCCGCCATCGAGCTCACCGACGAGGAGTTCGCCAGGCTGACCGCGGCTGCCTGAACGTCGGCCATCAGACAGTTTCACCGGCCGGCCGGTGTTTCTGTCCGTTGGAGTACGAAGTTTCATCGTCCAAGCGTGAGTTTCACCGGCCGGCCGGTGAAACTGTCACGGACCGCGCGCCGACCCCAGCGCTCAGAACTCGATGCTGGGCGCTGCGACGTGGGCATCCGGGGCGTCGTAGAACTCCCGCTTGCGGACGCCGGCCATGCCGGTGAGGAACATCCACGGGATCGTGAGCACCAGCTTGTTGAGCGTCGCAACGGCGTCGTTGTAGTACTGGCGCGCGAAGGAGATCTGGTTCTCCGTCTCGGCGAGCTGGCGCTGGAGCTCGAGGAAGTTCGTGTTGGCCTTCAGGTCGGGGTAGGCCTCGGCGACGGCATTGACCTTGACCAGCGCCTGCTGGAGAGCCGCGTCAGCAGCGGCCTTCGCCGGTACGTCGTTGCCCGCTGCGGCCTGCTGCACGCCGGCGCGGGCCTTGGTGACCTCGTCGAAGACGCCCTTCTCGTGGGCGGCATAGCCCTTGACTGTCTCGACGAGGTTGGGGATCAGGTCGGCGCGTCGGGTGAGCTGGACGTCGATGCCGCCGAGGGCCTCCTCGGCGTTGACGTCGGTGGTGCGGAGCTTGTTGAAGCCGATGACGACGAAGCCCACGATCAGGACGACGATCACCAGGACGATGATGAAGATCAACACGGGCGTGCCTTCTTTCGGTGGGATGGGACGTGGTGGCGAGTGTTCACCATGAGCCGCCGCCTCCGCCACCGCCGCCACCGCCGCCGGAGAACCCTCCGCCGCCGCTGGACGAGGACGACTGCGTCGCCTGGTACGACGAGATCGCGCTGCTGAGGGTCGAGTCGAAGTCGCCGACCATCGAGCTGATCGCCGACCCGGCGTAGAAGCCGGCGTAGCCGGGGCCGAAGTAGCTCGGGGTGGGCGGCTCGACCCCCATCTCGGTGCGGTACTTGGCTGCCCACTCGTCGGCGCAGCCCAGCGCCACCGCCCAGGGGATGTAGGCGGTGTAGAGCTCTTGGCGACCGGAGAAGTCGAAGCGCTCGACGCTCGAGTCGGTCGCCAGCACGCGACGGAAGCCCCCGACGCGCGACCACAGGTCGCGACCGCTCTTCGTGCGCTTGGTGCTCGCACCGCTCTTGAGCAAGGGGGCACCGAAGACGACGAAGGCACCCGGGACCAGGCCGAGCATGGTCAGGTTGAGGGGGTTGACGAAGACGTTGAGGATCGCGGCGATGAAGGCCCCGATGACGAGCAGTCCCCCGATGCCCCCGATGCCGGCCGAGACCAGGTGCTTCTCCTGGCTGGCCCAGTCCTTGGTGGCCTTCTCGAACGACGCGATCTCGGTCTTCAGGCGCAGGCCCGCCTCGACGTTCTTCGGCGCCGCGGTGAACGACGTACCGGGTCCGCCGAGCAGGTGCGCGACGCTCGTGGTGACGGGGTCGAGCCCGCCCCAGCCCTGCGCGCCGCCCTTGTCGGTGATCGTCCAGGCACTGCCGTGCTTCTGCAGGTCGATCGCGCCCTTGTCGGCAGCGTGGAGCAACGTCGCGACGTAGCCCTCGCGGTCGATCCTCTCGGTGTAGATGTAGGCCGCCTGGGCAGGGCCGATGCCCTGGGGCGGCGCATAGAGCAGCGGGAACTGCGGGTTGGTCTCGTAGGAGCGGCGCGCGAGCACCAGTCCCACGAGTCCGGCGAGCGCGGCGAGGAGCGCGACGACGACGAGCCCCACGACGCCGCCGCCCAGGACGCTGTCCCAGCGCGGCGCCCACGGGACGGCGTTGCCGGCGTCCGGGGTCGCGATGTCCAGCCCGGTCTGCACCGTCAGCGGGGTGTTGCGGGTCAGGTCAACGGCCGTGATCCGCAGCTGGTCGGTGCCCTCGCCCTCGACCGTGCACGGCGTGCCCTCGCCGACGCCGACCGCGCAGCGCACGTCCTGCGCGGGAGCAGGCAGGTTGACGGTGAGGTCGGCCGCGGTGATGCCCTGCCTCCAGCCGGAGGGGATGAGGTTCCAGTAGAGCTCGGTCGGCGAGGCACCCGAGCCCGCGATCAGGACCCCGTCGATGTGGTAGCTGATCGCGTAGGTGTGCGTGCCGATCGCGACGGTCGAGTCCGGGTCACCGATCTTGGCGACCTGGTAGCGCCCGCCCTGCTCGCGGTAGTCCTCGACCGGCACGTCCTGGCCGTCGAAGGTGACCTCGACGGACTCGACCGTACGACGAGCGGAGGTGTCGTTGGGATCCGTACGGTCCCAGAAGCGGAAGATCCCGTGCTTGCCGTAGCCCGGGAAGGAGACGGTGAGTGTCTCCACGACATCCAGGTCGCCGTCGTCGGCGACGTCGAACGTCGCCTCGTAGCGGGTGATCGTCGTCTCCTCATAGCTCCCGTCGTCGGCACCGCCGGTGCTGTAGAAGAGCGCAGGGAGGCAGAACACTCCCACCAGCACGAGCAGGCTGATGACGATGGTGACCAGACGGCGCATGTCCCGGAGCCTAGGCCCCCCGACCGACGAGCGGGAGGGTCACGCTCGGCACTGGTCTGGTCTGCCCCGGCCGAGGAACGCCGAGTCGGCGCAAAGCGACATCACGGGCGCCCCGCTTCTGTCACATCGCGCCGACTCGGCCTGGAGCGGTCAGCGGCGCCTGACCAGCTTGATGATGATCGCGAGCACCAGGAGGCCGATCGCCCCTTGCTTCCAGTAGCCCTTGAGCAGGATCGGCAGGACCGCCGCCCCCAGGTCGAGGGCGTCGTCCTCTTGCGCCGGGACGGGCCGGGGTGCCGACGGCGCCGAGGTGATCGGCGTGGGGGCACTGTGCTTGCCGGCGGTGCTGCCCTCGAGCGAGGCCGCCCCCTCCGAGGTGGAGACGTCGATCGCCGGCTCCGCGGCCGGCACCTCGACGGGCGTCTCGTCCGGCGAGAGCCGCTTCTCCAGGCACATGACGAACTGACCGAGCAGCTTGTCCGAGACGTCCTGCATGACGCCCCGCCCGAACTGCGCAGGCTTGCCGGTGATGGCCAGGTCGGTCACCACCACCACGTCCGTGGCCCCCGCGTTGTCCTCCATGGTGCAGGTGACCATGGCCCCCGCCGTGCCGTTGCCACGCTTGTCCTTGCCCTTGGCGTCGACGACGAACGTGTGCGCCGTCTCGTCCTTCTCCACGAACGTGCCCGAGCCGTTGTAGACCAGGGCGATCGGACCGAGCTTGACCTTGCAGGAGCCCTGGAAGGTCACGCCCTCCACCGAACTGACGGTGGCACCGGGGAAGCACTCCGCCACCGAGGCGATGTCCTGGAAGTGTGCCCAGGTCTCCTCGACGCCGGTCGGGACGGTGAAGCGATGGGTCAGGTCCACGAGGTCAGGCTCCAGCGGCGTTGAGGACGGCCCGGCGCACCAGCACGGTCGCGAGGTGCGCGCGGTAGGCGGACTCACCGTTGAGGTCCGAGGGCGGGTTCGTGCCTTCTGCGGCCACGGCAGCAGCCGCCGCCACCCCCTCCTCGGTCGCCGGCTGTCCCACCAGGGCCGCCTCCGACGCTCGGGCCCGCAACGCGGTGGAGCCCATGTTGGTGAGCCCGATGCGCGCCTCGGCGATCGTGTCGCCCTCCATCCTGACGGTGGCGGCGACGGCCACGATCGACCACTGATGGGCGACCCGTACGAACTTCTCGTAGCAGGACCCCCAGCCGGTGTGCTTCGGGACGCGGACGGCGGTGAGGATCTCGTCCTCGCCGATCGCGGTCTCGAAGAGGTCGACGAAGAAGTCGTCGGCCTCCACCGTGCGGGTGCCGCCGGGACCCTGGATCACGAACTGCGCGCCCAGGGCCAGGGCCGGGGCCCCGAGGTCACCGGCGGGATCCGCGTGGGCCAGGGCCCCGCCGAAGGTGCCGCGGTGGCGGATCTGTACGTCGGCGAGGTGCTCGACGGCCAGGTGGATCAGGCCGGCGTGCTCCTCGACCAGCGGGTCGTGCTCGACGACGGAGTGCGGGGTCATCGCGCCGATGACGATGGCGTCGCCGTCGTCACGGATGCCGCGCAGGCTGTCGATCTTGCCGAGGTCGATGACGACCTCGGGCGCGTTGAGCCGCATCCGCAGCACGGGGAGCAGGCTCTGCCCCCCGGCCAGGATCTTGGCCTCGTCACCGTGCTCGCCCAGGGCGGCCAGGGCCTCCTCGACCGTGGTCGGGGCGAGGTAGTCGAACTGTGCGGGGATCATGCTGGGTTCCCTCCGGACGTGCGGTCGGTGGTGCCTTCCATGCCGGTGGAGGCGTCGAAGTGCGGCGCTGCCGCTGCGACGGTCTCTGCGTGCGCACCGCCGCGGGCATCGTTGATCGCCTTCCACACCCGCTCGGGCGTGCAGGGCATCCGGATGTCCTGGACTCCGAACTGGCGGATCGCGTCCAGGACGGCGTTGACGACGGCCGGGGTCGAGGCGATCGTGCCCGCCTCCCCCACCCCCTTGGTGCCCAGGGTGTTGGTCGTCGCCGGGGTGGTCGTGTGGTCGAGGTCGAAGCTGATCGTGTCGGCCGCGGTCGGCAGCAGGTAGTCGACGAACGATCCCGTCACCAGGGTGCCGGAGTCGTCGTAGACCGCTTCCTCCCACAGCGCCTGGGCGATGCCCTGGACGATGCCGCCGTGCAGCTGACCCTCCACGATCAACGGGTTGATGATGTTGCCGATGTCGTCGCAGGCGGCGTACTTGCGCATCGTCACCTGCCCGGTCTCGGTGTCGACCTCCATGGCGCACAGGTGCGTGCCGTGGGGGTAGTTGAAGTTCACCGGGTCGAAGGTCACGTCGGAGTCGAGCGAGGGCTCCACCCCGTCGGGCAGGTTGTGCGCCGCGAAGGTCGCGAGCGCGATCTCCGCCATCGCCAGGCCCTGGTCGGTGCCCTTGACCGTGAAGCGGCCGCCACTGAACTCCACGTCGTCCTCGGAGGCCTCCAGCAGGTGGGCCGCGATCACCTTGGCCTTCTCGATGACCTTGTCGGCCGCCTTGACCACGGCCTCACCACCGACGACCAACGACCGGGAGCCGTAGGTGTCCATCCCCTTGTGGGCGATGGCGGTGTCGCCGTGCAGGACCTCGATGTCCTCGAAGGCCACGCCGAGCCGGTCGGCGACGATCTGGCTGAAGGCCGTCGCGTGACCCTGGCCGTGGGCGGTGGCCCCGGTGAGGACCTCGACCTTGCCCGTGGGCAGCATCCGGACGCTGGCGTGCTCCCAGCCCCCGGCGCCGTAGTCGAGCGAACCGAGCACGCGGGAGGGCGCCAGACCGCACATCTCGGTGAAGGTGGAGATGCCGATGCCGAGCTGGACCTTGTCGCCCGACTCGCGGCGACGGGCCTGCTCGGCCCGCAGCTCGTCGTACCCGAAGAGGGCCTTGGCATTGGCCGTGGCCGCCTCGTAGTTGCCCGAGTCGTACTCCAGGCCCGCCACCGTGGTGAAGGGGAACTCCTCGGCCTTGATCCAGTTCTTCTCGCGGAGCTCGAAGGGGTCGACGCCGAGCTCGGCGGCGAGGTCATCCATGATCCGCTCGATGCCGAACGTCGCCTCGGGCCGGCCGGCTCCGCGGTAGGCGTCGGTCCAGGTCTTGTTGGTGAGGACCGTCTGGCAGTTGAACTGGTAGGCGGGGAACTTGTAGATCGCGTTGAACATGAACGCACCGAGCACCGGGACGCCGCCGCCGATCAGCGCGACGTGCGAGCCGAGGTCGGCGAGCAGCTCGACCTTGAGGCCGGTGACGGTGCCGTCCTTCTCGGCCGAGAGGGTCAGCTTCTGCCACTGGTCGCGACCGTGGTGGCCGGCCATCAGCGACTCCGAGCGGGTCTCGGTGTACTTGACCGGCTTGCCGAGCTTGCGGGCCACGAGGAAGGTGATGAACTCCTCCGGCGTCGTCTGGAGCTTGCCACCGAAGCCACCGCCGACGTCGGGGGCGATGACCCGGATCTTCGCCTCGGAGACACCGGTGACGGCCGCGAGCAGGAACTTCAAGATGTGCGGGATCTGCGTGGCCGACCACATGGTGATCTGCTCGCCGGTCGGGTCGACCACGGTCGAGCGGGGCTCCATGAAGGCGGGGATCAGGCGCTGCTGGCGGTATTCGCGCTCGAGCACGATGCCGTCGGTGCGGGCCTTGGCGATCGCCTCGTCCACGTTGCCGCCGGTGCCGGCCTCGGCGGAGTCGAACTTCCAGAACGCCGACTTGTTCGTGCCGAGCTCGGGGTGCGCGAGAGCGCCACCGTTCTCGGGGGTGGCCTCAGCGGCTGCCTTGAGCTCGAGGGCCGCGGGCAGCACGTCGTAGTCGATGTCGACCAGCTCGGCGGCATCACGTGCCTCGGCAGCCGAGCGGGCCACGATGACCGCCACGATCTCGCCGGCGAAGACCACCCGGTCGACCGCGATCGGCGGGTGCGCCGGCGCGACCTGGTCAGGCGTGATCGGCCAGGCGTTGGGCAGGCTGCCCTGCTCGTCGGCGACGTCGGCACCGGTGATCACCCGGATCACGTTGGGCGCCTCGAGGGCCGCCGAGGTGTCGATGTTGGTGATCGTGGCGTGCGCGAAGGGGCTGCGGACCATGGCGAGGTGCACCATGCCGGGCAGCGTGATGTTGTCGGTCCAGCGGGTGCGACCGGTGATGAGTCGCTGGTCCTCCTTGCGGCGGCGGTCCTTGCCGATCTCCGCGGTGGGGGTGTCCTGGACGGCGGTCACTGGGCACCTCCCTGCGAGGCGGCGTGCTGCACGGACTTGACGATGTTGTGGTAGCCCGTGCAGCGGCACAGGTTGCCCTCGAGCCCGACCCGGATCTCCTGCTCGGAGGGGTCCGGGTTGTTCTTCAGCAGGTCGACGCTCTGCATGATCATCCCGGGGGTGCAGAAGCCGCACTGGAGACCGTGGCACTCGCGGAAGGACTTCTGGACCTGGTGCAGCTCGCCGTCCTGGGCGAGCCCTTCGATCGTGGTGACCTCGGCGCCGTCGGCCTGGACCGCCAGCACGTTGCACGACTTGACGCTCGTGCCGTCGAGGTGGACCGTGCACGCGCCGCAGTTGCTGGTGTCGCAACCGATGACGGTTCCGGTCTTGCCGAGCTTCTCCCGGAGGTACTGGACGAGCAGCATCCGGGGTTCGACGTCGTCAGCGACTTTCGCTCCGTCGACAGTCAGGTTGATCCGGGTCATGTACGACTCCCTCAAGAAATGGGTGGACCTGTGATGCGGGTCACCACAACCTACGAGCAGTCGGTTGGTTCTCGGTAGGTCCTGACCAGACCTGCCACCGGCCGACCGCGAGGCGCCCCTGGAGCCGGCACAGCCGGGCCGGGCAGCGCGAGGTCGCTCAGCGCGTGGCGACCGCGAGGCGGCCCTTGAGCAGCGGCACGGTGGGGTGCAGGGTGCCGGCCAGGCTGGCCAGGCAGACCTCCAGCACCTGGGTGTCGTAGGGCGCCAGCTCGCTGTAGCGGACCACGGCGTCGGGGACGGGGTTGGCGAGCAGCGCCTCGCGCAGCGCGACAGCGACGTATTCGGCGAGGTCGCTGAGGGCCGGGGAGTTGGTGCCGGGCAGCAGGTCGCCGCCGTAGGCGTCGACGGCCGCGGCCACGTGACCACCGCGCAGCAGCGTCAGCACGTGGTCGACGTCGGTGGCGACCGGCATCGTGAGGCGGTAGGGCCGCGAGGAGAGCTGCCCACCGAGGGCGGCGCGCAGGTGGGAGACCTCGGCCTTGAGCGTCGAGAACGTCACGGCCTGGTCACCGTAGACCAGGGCGTGCAGCTGCTCGAGGGAGAGGCCCTCGGGGTGCAGCGCGAGCAGCGCGAGGATCTCGGTCTGGCGGCGGTTGAGCAGCAGGCGCTGGCCGTCGAAGCGAACCTCGGCGGTGCCGAGCAGCGTCATCACGAGACCGGGGTCGTCGGTGACGTCGAGCGCGGAGGGGTGGTGCTGCGAGCGCGGCAGCGCGGTCTCGATCAGGCGGGCCATGACGCGCGCGGTCGCGAGCCCGATCGGGTGGCTGCGGTCCCAGGTGGTCGACAGGTCGATCACCCCGAGCTGGTGCCCGCTGTGGGGGTCGAAGACGGGCGCGGCCCAGCAGACCCAGTTGTGCACGATCGAGGCATAGTGCTCGGCGCTGAAGACCATTGCCGGCTCGCCCTGCCGGTTGGCCAGGTCGAGGGCGTTGGTGCCGACGGACTGCTCGTCCCAGCGGCCACCGACCACGAAGTTGACCGACTCGGCCTTGCGACGCATCACCCGACCGCCGTAGGTCCACAGGATGCGGGTCTGGGAGTCGGTGACGGCGAGCACCAGGTCGCCGTCCTGGGCCGTGCGGCGCAGCTCGGACTCGACGCCCTCCACGGCCACCTGCAGCGGGGAGTCCTTCCAGATGGAGGCGGTCTCGCTCTCGTCGGCCATCGGCGCGCCGGCCACGTCGGGCGTGAGCACCTGGTCGGAGCGGGTCCAGCTGTGCAGGATCTCGGGACGTACGACGGGCTCGGCTGCGTCGCCACTCTCGACGAACCGCGTCCACGCACGCATGGTGGCGCGCTTGCGCTCCTGCAGATCACCCCGTGGCATCGCGGACCCCATTCTCGTCCACTTCAACGTAGCACCGGTGTGATGGCGCTCACGTGGGCGAGCAGCGCACCCCAGAACGCCGCTCGACCCCGTGCTCGACCCCGTGCTCGACCCCGTGCTCGACCCCGTGCTCAGGCGAGCTGACGACGCAGGAACCGCACCGTGCGCTGGATGGATAGCTCCCACTGCGGGATGAACGCGTGCAGCTCGCCGTCGTAGACCTCGAGCCGGCTGTCGGCGCCGGCTCGCTGCATCAGCC
>Ga0136639_10000280_pt1 | contig 16292 bp, 14 predicted proteins | sample AntDrymUQ8592106_2_FD_113739 | JGI IMG/M metagenome (GOLD analysis project Ga0136639, IMG submission 113739) | Polar desert sand microbial communities from Dry Valleys, Antarctica - metaG UQ859 (21.06) | ecosystem: Environmental > Terrestrial > Soil > Desert | place: Antarctica: Dry Valley...
AAAAAACAAATAAAAACTTTTGCAGCTTTCTTTTGGAGGAAGATGGCAGAGCCACCTTATGCCTGCTATAATATATATAAGAAAGGTGGAATTCTTCTTTGCTACGTAGGAACCATATATAAAAAGTGTTTTTTAAAAAACTTTTTTAGGGGTTTAACCCTTCCTAAAGGTCCCAAAAATTGTTTGAGTTTAGTTAAAGAGTTCTTTTGCTGCAGAGGAACTAGGAGTGCGTGTGGCTATGTAATTGTTCTATTTGAGCTCAGAGGTTCCCCCTCTAGCTAAATCCCAGGGATGTGGGAAATGACATGTTGCTTACCTTGAAGAAATTGATCTTTGTAAAAGAGACAGGAAAGAATAAGAACTCAGTCTAGTGAAAACTTAAGGGGACCATAGCATGCAACAAAAGCCCTAATGGGGCAAGTCAAGAAGTCAAACAAAGGGTGAACAGTTATGTGAATTGAGAATATAGGGGATCTCCTCTCCCATCCTGCAGTGGCAGTGATTAATGTAGACTGCAAGATAGAAATTCTGGCTATCTTTGCCATTCCTAGTCTAGTTCTACAGACCCCAGAAAGTTGGTGTCTGCTGTAAAAAGTATTTATTCAACATCCTTCAAGACTCAGAACATTATCAGAAGCAACATTGCTCACTAAAACTTGCCTATGGAAATAGGAGGTCATGTGAGGAGAGACTGGAAAGATGAGAATCAGTGCCAGTCAGGTATAAAAAGGTTTTCCTGACTACTTCCCACTGGGAATGTAACAGGCTAAAGGGGTAGTCAGAAACTGGTAGGCTAATTATTTAGGTTAATCACCAATAAGTCTTAGAGTATAAAAAATATATATTTATATGTTATATTATTTAGATAATAGAAACAGACAAAAGAAAATGCAAATGAATAAATATTCTAGAATCTTGAATATTGATTATAAATCAAATAAAAAAAAAATTAACTATGAAAATCAAAAAAACAAACAATACTGTGGGATACAATGTAGAATACATTTCCCTAGAATTCCCTTTGGAAAGAACACACACTAATGACTCAGGCTTTGACATCAAAGCAAACATCAGCTCAGATGTAATTTTATTACCTACTGAGATTAAAGTAATTGAAACAGGCATTGAAATTGAACTTCCAAAAGAGTTAGAAGGTCAAATCAGACCCAAAGCTGCATTAGCTGCCAAACATGGTGTTACAGTCCTAAACAGCCCAGGTACCTTAGACCCAAAATTTAAGGAAAAATAAAAGTAACTTTAATTAATCATGGAAAAGAAACATACACAATAAGAAATGGAGATAAAATTGCTATATTGGTAATCTCTGAAGTTCCTAATGTGGAACTTATCAAAGTAAAGAATATTGGAAAAGACACTGACAGAAAAGACACTGACATTGTAGAATCATTGGCTTCTAGTGAAGATAGCCAAAAAAAGTAATAAGATCAGAACAGAATACAGTCATTATTCCTAAAGCATTCATTAAAGCTAAACAGTTACAAGACACTTTAATTATGATGTCAAAAAAGAAAGGATGTGATGATAAAGGTCAGTATTATGAGGTTGAAAGACAAGAGGCTACAGAAATTGCACATGAAATATGGAGTCAATATTTTACCACCTCCAACATCTTGAGGGGTATAACATACAAATCAAAGAACAAACCTAATGAAAAGTTCTCTGACTTATATTCTCTCCTAACTAGAGAAGACTTAATTTATACAGCATTAACAAACTTGAAAAATAATACAGGTTCTGCTACTCCAGGTGTAGATAGAAATACCTTGGATACCATGTCTAAAATAGACATAACAGGATTACAACAGAAATTGAAAGAGGGAAAATACACATTCAAGCCAATAAAAAGAGTTATGATTCCTAAACCTGGAAAGAATACACTCAGACCATTGGGTATTCCCACATTTGAAGATAGAATTGTACAGGAAATGATAAGAATGGTGTTGGAGGCTATTTATGAACCTGTCTTCACTGACAAACATAAAAATGCCAATTATGGCTTTAGACCAGGTAAATCTTGTCAACAGGCCATAGACACATTATACAAAAGAGCACAGAATACTGAATGGTGTATTGAAGGAGACATTAAGGGGGCCTATGATAATGTAGATCATAAAGTCCTAATCAAGATTTTAGCTGAAAAAATTGAAGATAAACAGTTTCTTGAATTTATTGATAAAGGACTCAAAAGTGGATCAATCCACAAAGGCCACTATGAACATACCCTTATTGGGACTCCTCAGGGGGGTATAGCATCACCTATTTTATTTAACATTTACATGGGGAAACTTGATGAATTCATAGAAGAGAAAATAGCAAAAGAAATAGCTGAAAAAAACATAAAAGAAAATAGAAAAGTAAAGCCAGCAACTAGAATATATAGAAAGTATGATAGTACAATATCATCTTCAATTGCTGTTCTGAGAAGAATAGCAGTTTCCCAAATCCCACTTCATGGCAAAGACCCTGCAAATTGGAGTGAAACTCTCCTTAAGAAATATAGAAATACTCAAGAAAAGATAAAAGTGGTAAGAAAGAAAAGACTAAAGGCTCCTTATTTAGACAAAAAAAATGCTTTACTGAGATATGTATATGTAAGGTATGCTGATGATTGGGTATTCTTCACTAATGGCAGTGCCTCCTTTACTGAATCCATTAAAGAAAAGATTTCTACATTCTTATTGAATGATTTGAAGCTAACCCTCAGCCCTGAAAAGACTAAAGTAACAAATGCAGGAACAGATTCAGTTAAATTTTTAGGTTTCAGCTTAGGTTATAGAAAACAATTTAAAAGACTACTGACTATTAAGAATAAAGCTTTCTCTAACTACAAGAAAGAGACTGTACTTGTAACAAAACCCAACATAAAGGAACCACTTAAGAAAGTTATGAATCACATTAAAAGGACAACTGGCAATCAACTTATAGTTGGAATAGACAATGAAAGATTAAGGGAAAGACTAATAATTAAAGGCTTCTTAAATAAGAAAAAAGGCAGCAAAGGAGAATATAGAGGAGCTAGAAAAGCTTCCTGGACAACCCTTACTGACTATGAGATTATCATCAGATTCAATCAAATTATAAGGGGAATTGTTGTATATTATGGATCAACCATAAGAGACTTTAGTGCACTAAATCAATATATATATATTTTATATTATTCATGTGTCCACACTTTAGCCAACAAACACAACACAAGCATCAGAAAAATATTCAATGACTATGGAAATTTAATATCTACAACAATTACAGATACAGACAAGAAAAAGAATAAAGAAATAGAAAAGAAAGTAACTTTATTAAACTATATGACATCTAAAAAATTTACTAAAGAATTAGAGACAAAGAGAAAAATGGCAACTGACAGTGACTTCCTTTCAGTAAGAATTAATTGGAGAACAACTTACAAAATGCAACTATATTGTGTAATTTGTGGTTCTAAAAAGGATTTAGAGTTACATCACATAAAACATGTAAGGAAAGTAGGATTAAAGACTGAAGGCTTTGCATCAGTAATCAACTCTCTAAACAGAAAACAAATTTGTACATGCAAAACATGTCACAGAAGAATTCACAATGGACTATATGATGGAATAAGTCTATCAGAATTTTATGACCCAGATTTAGCAACATTCTAAAGAAACAAAAAATAGAAACAGAAAAAGAAAAAATAATGAAAAAGAATTCAGAATAATGAATATAGACTAATGATAATAAATCTTATAAAAAAATTAAATTATGGCAGTTAACTTATATGATATTTTTGAACAAGCCAAAGAAATGGCAGTAAATGAAGCAAGTAATATTGATAAAGCATTAGGTGAATCAAGGTCAGTAGGAGAAGCTTCCCCTGAAAAATGTAACAAGGTAATAGAAGGTATTGCAAAAGAACTTGGTTCCAATGCACAATTAACACATATCTTTTTTGTGGTTTCTTTTTTACTGCAGAGGGGGGCAACATCAGATAAAACTCCTGGGACAACAAAAATAGCATATGGCACAGCAACAGTTACAGTGGAAATGATTAAAAAACACTGCAGAACTGAAAAGATTACAGCTAGACAATTTGCTAGAGGGTTAAAGCAAAAGATTGCTGAATTTATGTTAACCTTGGGGGCTGAAGCCCCTGAAGGAAATCTAGCTAAAACTATGAAGTTGGAAATTAAAAACCCAACAAAAGAAGAATTAATTTGGGCAAGTGATTTTCAGACTTATAATGAAAATTGCCCAGCAAGGGTAAAAAATTGGCTTGTAAAAAACTACAGACAAAGATTCAGATCTTCATAATCTGAATTATAAAGAAATTGATAATGAAAAGAAAAAAGAAATAGTAATAGTCTCCAGCATAAATAATAAAGAATAAAGAAAGTTAAATATTAATTAACTTTAAATAACAGAAATAGAATTGCAATAAAGAATCCTGAATAAAGTAAATAATTATATCACTAAATTTTATACTGGAAAGCTGTATGCATTGTAAGGTGCACGTACAGTTTGGGAACGGGGGGTTGTCTGTAAAGATGACTTTCTAGTTTCATAGGGATATCTAAAAGCTTCTTTCTGTCTAGTCTCTTTGCAGCATAATAACCTTTTAAACGGAGTGCTTACAATTTGGGATGGGAGTTTAAAAATTAGTAGAAAAAATATTTTATTTGTATAAAAACAATATATTTTGAAAGCAGTTATTATTTCATTTTAAAATTATAAAATTTAAATATAGAAATATTTTTTTTAGTTAGTTATAGCTATAACTATTATTTTAATTATAGCTATTGTTATTAAATATTTATTTAATATAAATATTCTATTCTTGTTTCAATTGACAAAACAGGTTTTTAATTATATATTTATATTTAGACCAATTACATATATGTATCACCTTAAGAATTATTATATATATGCATTCTCATGAATATTGGGGCGTCGCCAAGCGGTAAGGCTGCGGTTTTTGGTACCGCCATTCGTAGGTTCGAATCCTTCCGCCCCAGAATTTTTTTTTAAAATAGAATATAAAAACAGATATCTTTAAACCCCTTATTGCTTTTTCCCTTTTTCTTTGCATAAAGTCTCTTCCTGGATGAAATGAGACACTCTTCTATTCAGGAGGGCAAGTAAAGAGCCTATGTGTGTACATCCAAAATAAAAAACTTTTGCTACGTAGGCAGGGGTTTTGAAGCCTCTTACCTAAGAAGAAGAGCTTTGTTGGTAGGAAGCTTTAAGTTGTTTTGTCTTGAAGTTGTTTTGTCTTGAGAGATAAGGGTAGCCTTTCTGTTCTTTGTTCTACAAGTGGATTGTAGAGGGCTAGGCTTTTTTTGCAAAGTGCCTTCTACAAAAGATGAGAGATTTAATATTAAGAGAATAGTAACTATCTACGATAGGAACCATCAATTGCAGATAGTTTTCCTTCTTCCCTATATACAATCCAGCTATACGGGAAGGCCAGGGTGGTTTCCCTATTTTTCTATTGTTAAACCATCTTTCCCCAGCGACTTCCCATTAAGGGGAAAGGAGCTAACAAATCTACAATAGGAGTAGAAAGATGGCCGGGGACGACCATAAAGTGCCTCTTCTTTTGACTTACTACGTTCGAGGGCAGCCAACATGCGTTCAGTGGCGAGGGGAGGGGGTTGTAATGATATGTATCACCTGCTTGCCTTTCTCAAAAAAAAAGAACAAGCTGATGCAGCTTTGGGGACTAAAAACCACTCGGTCTTTGTAGTACTAGAAAAAAAGCCCATCGTAGATAGGCCGTAGTTCTACGATGGGCGGCCATATATCTACGATGGGCGGCCGTAGTTCTACGATGGGCGGCCATATTTCTACGATGGGCGGCCGTAGTTCTACGATGGGCGGCCATATATCTACGATGGTCCTCCCACCTTTGCTTTTTTGGAACAAGCAACATAGCCCGTTGTATAACCATGGCCTATCTATCGTAGATAGGTGGGCTGCCTGATTTCCACGATGCCCCTCCTACTTTTTATATTAAGGGGAGGGAGGAGTTTATGTCACGATTCTTATCTACTTATTAACTATATATCGTAGATAAAAACAGCAGATTCAGGCTTCCAGTCTGTCTTAGATCGTAGGAAAACGCACTCTGTCTATCACAGATATATTGGTAATAGTTAATAAGGCAATCGTAGATAGTTATGTCATAGAACGTAAATAATAAGCTTGTAGATCTACATTTCAATAATCTCAATATTCTTCCGCTCTATTTTAAGCTGAAAAAACAAACCATAGTAGAACTATGGCCTATCTACGATACTCTGCCTCTTTTCTAAGCCTACGATATTTTCCCTTCATATTTCTCCTTTAGGGGGACGATGGCCAAACCCAACCATAAAGAGGGAGGGATTATAAGATTCTCCAATCCAAGGTTTCTACGATTTAAAATAGACCTGTAGGGGCTGCAACAAGTCTCCAATTCTACGATGAAGGTTTGTAAAGAATTAGATCTCCTGCTCTCCTATTTTTTTTTTTCTGGAACAGATCCCTCTCAGCGTAGCGTAGATTGCAGGCCTTGTTCCTCTATCGTAGATAAGGGAACAGCATAGTAGAAAGATGCCAGCCCATCGTAGGTGTCGACAACGTAATTCTGTTATTATTATACTATCTATAAAAGAACCCCCTTCCCCAGCGTAGATAGAGGGGCTATCTATCCTATGGTATAGAAGAGTAGATAGACGAACTGTTATCGTTCTACAAAGCCCTTCCCATATTTTAGATAGGGGGGCTTCAACAAGATTCAGATTGCCTTATAACCAGGATCCGCTCTATGGTAGATATATCTCCTTCTCAACTAGCAACTATAGAGCGTATCTTGATTAACTTATTTCCTATCCACGATAGAGCAGAGATCGAAGGTAATAAAATTCTAAGACATCGTAGAATGGTCTAGGAGCCCGTCGCCGACAGTAGGAGCTTATATCATACAATAAAATATAGTAGAATGGTCTAGGATATGGTAGGAAGATCAAGTAAGGCTGCTAAAAGATTAGGGGGAGCTACGATATAGTAACTGTAAGGAAGGAGAACGGTTAACCAAAAAAGAAGAGTTGAGAAAAAAAACCAATCTACGATGAGCGATTCCAATGAAAAAAGCGATAATGTTGACTTTTTCAAGAACTTTGTACCTGTGGATTTGCCTAGTTTAAATTCAGGAGTTGGGCCTGATATCGGTGATATCAATGGGATCGGTGATATCGGAGATATAGGAGATATCGGAGATATCGGAGATATCGGAGAGGAAGCTGTAGAAAAAACGAAGAACGCTAAAAAAAAACATGAGGAAGAGGAAGAGGAAGCTGTTGAAAAAACGAAGAACGCAAAAAAAAAACAAGAGAAAACTTTAGGTCTTGACATTATACAGGGTGTTTCTCGGTCGGTGAAGATTTGGACACGCGAAAATGGAGGGGCGTGTGTTTGGCAATTCCGCCGAATAAAAGTCCATTTTATCTTCGATGTTAATACATAGCAGATAAAATGGACTTTAACTTTAACGAACTTCTAAAGTTTGTTATAAAGAATAAAAAAGAAAACAAACAAACTAACATGAAATTTTTATTGATTTTTACAGCTTTATTTAAATTAGAGGACACCAATAGTTGGACTAAAAAAGATGACTCAATTAAAACATTTGAACCTACTTTTCTTATAGCCTCACCAAATACAAAAATAGAAGACACTTTTAATGAGAACGCAGAGCGTGACGATACTGATTTTGAGAATGAGGATGATTTAGAGAATGAGGATGAGAATGAGGATGAGAATGAGGAAAGCCAAAGCAACTTTTATACAATAGTAGATAACAATGTTAACCTATATGCTTCTACCATTTTAAAAGAAGTTAAAAATATTGTAAAAAAAGCTCAAAGTTCAAGTTCAAGTTCAAGTTCAGATGGAGCTGTTGAAAATCTCCCAGAATGGTCTAAATTGAGTGAAGTTTTAACAGGACTTGCAGCATCTATTAAAAATTCCATTGCAATTCAAATGGAAAATGAAAAAGCAAATAACCAATTAAGTCTCTCTAAAAAAGAGGAATCATCTTACAAAACTTTAATTGAGCCTTTTCAAGAGGAGAGACTAATACAAAGGTTTATAAAAGATTTTAGAGATAACTATGTAGACCTGTTGTTAGAGCTGCTACCTAAAAATATTCGTTTATCACGTTTAGACGGTGTTATTAAAGTTATTAAATATGAAGCAAAGACTTTAGGTAATGAAATTTTCACCGAAGCAAGCCATCTTGAAACAATTAAATCAATCAATGTAAATTTCCCACTAGGAGCTACTTCGATTACAGGAAAAAACACATCATTATATTATTGTAGCAAAGGTAACTTATTACTAAAACTAGATTTAAAAAATGGCATGCTTAAAGAAAAAATACTGGGAATTCCATTCCCATTTGTAGATACACAGTTAGCTAAAAAACATAATAACCGTAATATTGAACGTGTTATTTTTGGAGGTACACCGAAAGAAAACATGCTTAAATTTTTACTTAAATCTTTTCCATCGATAAAGGATACAACAATAATCCCACTTTATATGGAGAATAAAAAATACTATAAAGCAATAGACGTACGATTTGACTGTTATTATAGCCGTGGAGCAAGAATCTATTTCGAGTTGACAAACCCTGTAGGAGAAGCCCGTAAAGAAAGAAAAAACATTACTTTAAATACTAACGAAGATGAAGGAGGTGAAGAAAATGAGTAGACTAACAATAAAAAAAAGAATAGAAAGGTTATCGGCAAAAAAAGAGAACAATTGGACTGTACTAAACCCTGTAAACCCAACAACTAAAATTGAAAAGTTGAACTCCATTTTAATGAAGGAATACCCAAAAGTAACCAGTCTTTATGCTAAAGGTACAATTGAAATAGAAACAGCTATTTTTAAAGCTAATGAATCACTTCCAAATGAGGAGCAAATACCGTTAGTAGAATTAAAAAATCTAGTTTATAAAATAATAGAGTTTTTTGGGTCAAACCAAGTTTGGTATAAGACTTTATTAACGACACATCCATCAGACCCATACATTAAAATAAATACCCAAGAGTTTAGAAAACTAACGACTCTTTACTATACTCCAGCAGTACTAACATTATCCTTACTAAAAACCAAATTAACAAAAGAAGAAGCAGAAGATATTGATAGCCAGCCACAAGGATCAATTAACATCGACGATGGTTTACTTAAAACCCAAATTGATAGTATAATTAATCCACAAAACAACCTAAATTCTTTAGATCTTTTTTTAAACAACGTAAAAAAAGTAGGTGTAGCAGCATTAGCTAAAAACAAACGTAGATAGAGTGTATCGATGTGATGTATTGACATCGATACATCACATCGATACACTCTATCTACGATAGTTAAGATAAAATGGACTTTAACTTTAACAAACTTTTTAAACAAGTTTGTTATAAAGAATTAAAAATCTTAAAAAATTAAAAATGAAATTATTATTAACTTTAACAGCTTTATTTAAATTTGAGGATACAAATACTTGGATCAAAGCAGATAAATCAGTAAAAACATTTGAACCTACTTTTCTTGTAGACGTACCACTATATTTAACTACAACCTTACCTGCAGCTTTAACCTCACCATTATATAGAGAAAGTATCTTCTCAGCAATAGTAGATACCAATATAGATGACCTGGCTCCTACTATTTTAACAGAAGTAAAAACCATGGTACAAAAAGGAAAAGACCTAAGTTCAAATGAAGATATTGAAGATCTTCCAGAATGGTCTAAATTGAATGAAGTTTTAACAGGGCTTGCAACAGCTATTAAAAAAGACATTTTAACTGAACTGGTAACAACAAAGAAACCATTAAATCTTGAAGAGGAGCACTCTTCTAAAAAATTAATTGAACCTTTTAAAGATGAAAAAGTTGTAGAAAGGTTAATGAAAGATTTTAGAACAAATTATGTAAATGAGTTATTAGAGCTATTACCTAAAAATATTAGATTGTCAAGATTAGAAGGAATTCTTAAGGTTGTTAAGCTGGAAGTAGAGCCATCGGGTAATGCTATATTGCAAGAAGCTCCTTTTTTAGAACCAATTGAATCAGTCCACTTTAATTTTCCACTGGGAGTTACTTCAATAGGAGGACTAAACACCTCAACTCATTACTGTAGCAAAGGAAATCTATCACTAAAAATGTCTTTAAAAAATGGCACACCTAAAGAAAAGATACTTTTAATCCCATACCCCTTTGTAGATCCACAGCTAGTTAAAAGACATGACAACAGACATATTGAAAAGGTAATTTTTGCAGGTACACCAAAAGAAAACATGCTAAACTTCTTACAGATACCTTTTTCATCAGTAATAAATACAACAATTACACCTATTTACATGGAGAGCAAAAAGTTCTATAAACCAAGTGATGTTAGGTTTGACTGTTATGATAACCGAGGGGGTAAAATATTATTTGAAATGACAAACCCGGTTTTAGAAAAACGCAAAGAATTAAGAGATTCAGCTAAGCAAGAAAACCGTGAAGGAGGTGAAGAAAATGGGTAGACTAACAATAAAAACAAGAATAAAAAGATTGAGTCGTCAAGAAGATAACCACTGGAACAATTTAAACCCAAATCCTAGAATGAACCCGTTATTCTCAGCTTTAATAAAGGAACATCCTACAGTAACAAGCCTTTATGGTTTAGGCACGATTGAAATAGAAGCAGAAATTGTAAAAACAAATGAATCACTTTTAGATTCAGAAAAGATACCATTAGTGGAATTAAAAGATCTTGTTTTTAAAATAATAGAATTCTTTGGGACAACCCAAGTTTGGTATAATGCTTTTTTAATTAAGGATAAAAAAATATTAGAGAAATATCTTTACCTGAACACAAAAGAGTTTAAAAAACTATCGAATCTTTACTATACTCCAGCTGTACTAACATTATCGATACTAAAAACCAAATTAACAAAAGAAGAAGCTGAAGATATTGATAGCCAGGCACATGCATCAATTGGTATCGATGATGTTTTACTTAGAAACCAAATAGAAAACATTATTTCAACTATGAATGATGAAAAATCTTATAATTATTTTCTTAACCAAGTTAAAAAAACAGGTGTAACCATTCTGGCAAAAAATAAATCGTACTCACTTCCCATAAGTTCATTATTGGACATAAATGTATCAAGTATTTTTAAGTCCTTAAAATATGGTAACAAATTTACTGCTTATTTAAAAACTTCAAGCATTTCTTTAAACCTTATTATTCTTTATCAAAATTTATTAACTAACCCTTTATTATTCTTTGATATGCTGGCAAATACAGCAGATAAAAAACTGTTGGTTCAATTAAATACATGGATTTCTTTATTTTGGGAATGTTTTTATAGAGAAGTGCCATCAATCAATTTCACTAAAAATGAAATTGCCTTTATTAAAAAAAACAATGCTTTTGTTAATATTGAAAATGCTTCATCTACAAAAGACTTGAGAACAGATGTTTATAATAAATTAATAGGTAAAAGTAGAAGCTATCACGATAAAGACTTAAAAATGGAGAAAGAAATATTGAGAAAAGACCTGCTTGAACTTTCAGACCAAATTGATACAGGAGTAATACCTAGAAATACATCCTTTAACAACATGTATAATTTATTCTCTAACAAGCAACCGGTTTCTTTTAATAAAACCCAGTACACTTCAAATGAAATGAATCTTTTCTTTTCTAGCTTTAAAAAAAACCTTAGTTCTATTGAACTCCCAATTATAATAGCTGAAAACCCAGCAAGTTCTAATTACTCAATGATTCAAATCAAAACAAAAATTGCACACAAACTTCAATTTGTAACACCAGAGTATTTTGCTATTATAGGTGAAAAGGCTCAAAGCCACTGGGTATTTAGTAACTATTTTACTGTATTTTGTCAAGAAGTTATAACTTTAATTCTTAATGAGTTTTCAATTATAAAACCAAATGTATTTACTTCAAATACACCAGTAGAAATCAACATATTTGCTACTTCATCACTTACATGGTTTTTATCACCAGTTTCTCCACAAATATCAGACAAGCTAAAAGCAGAGCACAAAAATTACAATTTAGGCTTTAAATTTATTTTTAAAAATAATAAAATTAGTTTAGATGGTGTAAGCAATTTTATTGAGATGAATGATTATGATGGCATTTTGCTTCTAATTAAAGAAGGATTAGAAGCAAAGCTGGAAGGAAAGACTCATGTGCCTACACCGAGCATAATGGGAGTTGAACAAGTGGTACGAGAATCTGAAACCAAAGAAAAGTTCATAGGTTTCTTTGATTCTGTAACAGTTGTAATTAACTCCAGTCAAATAGAAATAGCACCATCTTCAGCTAATTCTAATCCATCGGTGATGAACGCAATGAATCAGATAATTACAGGAATTACAAAAAACAGTCTGTTTAGCTATAATAATGTAATTGCCTGTTATGGCTTCAATAACAAGCTTATAATAATCCCTGGCACTAGGTTTAAGCTTCCGAACAAGCGTTCATTCAGTTCTTTAAACCCTTAATCGTTTTCACTTCGTAGTTCGAGATGTATACGTGTGGATCCCAATTAACGTGAGCACCAAGGCTTCCTGTCTATCTCTGATTGAGAAATCTATCTTCCTATTGAAGAAAGTCCTTCCGCTTTGCTTCTTATCTACGATATCGTAGATAGGAAGGAGGGAACAAATAAAATAGAAAGAAAACCGTTGCTTAAATTTTATTAGTTACTTAAACTTTCTTCATTTAAGCAATGGTTTTCTTTTTATTTATTTTAGCGTCTTTGCGCATAGCGCACCCTATCTACGATATCGTAGATAGGGGTGCGCTATGCGCAAAGACATATGAAGATCAAAATCAATTGGCCTTTAGTATATCTCGGCTGAAACTATTACTAGCCTTACACCTGACACCTATCAATCGGGTTATCTTCCCGCGGCCTAATGGGGAATACTCATCTTGAGGTTAGCTTCCTACTTATATGCTTTCAGCAGTTATCTAATCCAAACATAGCTACTCGGCGTTTCCCACTGGAGTGAGAACCGATACACCATTGGTTTGTCCAAAAAAATCCTCTCGTACTATCTTTGGTTCCTCTCAATATTCCAACGCCTACACCGGATATGGACCAAACTGTTTCACACTAAATGTTAACTCTAACTTTCATTAAAGAACGGACTATGTCTTCATCCTTTCCCCCTTTGAGGAAAGGAGTTGGCGTTTTATACCACGCCTTTCCCCTTAAGGGGAAAGGCGACAAGGTATCCCTATTTAGTTGAGCTAAATAGAAGTCTCTACGGGGATTTCTATAAAATCTTCCTATTATTCAACAAACCCCTTTACCCTTTAGGGGGGGGGGGGAGAGCTATTATACAACAAAACGAGTTAATTCTAAATCTTCCGCTGATAGAAGGTTTGCTTTAACAAGCTCGTCTTTGATCTTTTTTGCAGTGTTTTGGTGATTTTTTGAATCATTGTAACTGCAAAGTACGTCAACTAACATAGCACGTAAGAAATAATCACTAACAGACAGAAGCTTCTTAGGAAATTCCGTGAAAAGAATTGCAAGCGCTGCTTGTCTTTTCTTAACACGTAGGTAGGGTAAAAGCAACTTTAGAAGAGGTACAATTACTTGTTCATCCGTAATGTTGTATTCACACACGCCACTCTTCATTTGTCTGATATTCCCTGCACCACCAAAGCACTCTTTGAAAGCCTCTAAGAACTCCTTTCTTCTATCTTTCTGAATAAAAGATACAGTTAATTGAGCTTTAAAAGGAAATCTATAGCCTGCTTTTTTAGCAGTTCTGCTAGTTGAAACGTTAATTGTACCGTCGCTATCAAGAAACCCAGCGAGATATGACAGTTGTACTTGATCATATTCACCTTCTTCTATAGTTTGTTTGGTAAATTTAATAACTGTATTGACTAAATCGACGCCTTTTCTAGCTAAATCATCCATAAAAGCAAGAGCTTCTTTGTTGTTTTTAGCTGATTCCATGATAGGAGTCTCTAAAAAATCCAGATCTTTACCTTGTAAGTCAAAGATATTTACTGTTTTCTGTGAAAATTGAAATGTCTTGTTGTGTTTTGTCATAGTTTAATGTTATTTTTTAATAATAAGATTCAGAATTTCATATAATCTTCCCTCGGCATCACCATATATACGTTGTATTTAACAAAGTATAATTAGGATTTACCGATATAAGCCAATGCTTTTATTTGTATTACTACAAATACACGCTGTTTTTAACAGTCAACGTTTTGAACCCAGCTCACGTACCACTTTAATGGGCGAACAGCCCAACCCTTGGAACGTACTACCGCTCCAGGATGTGATGAGCCGACATCGAGGTGCCAAACCTTCCCGTCGATGTGAACTCTTGGGGAAGATAAGCCTGTTATCCCTAGCGTAACTTTTATCCGTTGAGCGACGGCCCTTCCACACGGAACCGTCGGATCACTAAGGCCGGCTTTCGCCCCTGCTCGACTTGTAGGTCTTGCAGTCAAGCTCCCTTTTGCCTTTATACTCAATGTCTGATTTCCGTCCAGACTGAGGGAACCATTGCACACCTCCGTTACCCTTTAGGAGGTATCCGCCCCAGATAAACTGCCCACCTGAAACTGTCAAGTGTCTTGATTCAAAGATCACCATTAGGATTCTAGCTCTTCCAGAGTGGTCTCTCAATGACGGCTCAAATTCCCCCGGAAGGGAATCTTCAAAGCCTCCCACCTAGGCTGCGCAAGAAAAGCCCGAACCCAATTCCAGGATACAGTCAAGCTGCATAGGGTCTTTCTGTCCAGGTGCAGGTAGTCCGCATCTTCACGGACAAGTCTATTTCACCGAGTCTCTCTCCGAGACAGTGCTCACATCATTACGCCTTTCGTGCAGGTCGAAACTTACTCGACAATGAATTTCGCTACCTTAGGCAGGTAAATCTTACGTTTTCACATAAGGTTGGACTATATCTTGACTTCTAAATAGGATACTCTCCTCACTTTTTGTAAAACTTATCACTTTACTTATAGTTTATTTAGAAATTAGCGACGTATAGTCTCTGAGAATCCTACATTTGACTTATTTTTAATAACATTTGACTTATTTTTAATAACAATTACTTTATTCTATCAACAATTGACTTCTATTTCCTTCTGACCTATCTATTGTACATAGTTTCCTATTGTACATAGTTTCTTACAAAATCTTGAGCTGCTTGTAACGATACAAATGTTTCACCTCTGTATCCAGATTGCATGCGCATTTCATTCCACAAAGGTAAAACTTCTTCGATCATACGAGTTCTATCCAAGTGAGCTCGTTCGTCAAAAAGATTTAATAAGAGTTCATAATTCTTATATCTTTCTTTTTTTGTAAGACAAGATGGTTTATACGCATATTCGTTAATATAAGGGATTACTTTTTCAACCAACGTTCTTCTTGTTGTAATTGAAAATACAAGTGTGGCATTACTTCCTACTTTATAACGAATACGGCCTGCCCCAAAAACTCTTAAAGCTGTGTATAAATGCTGTATTCCATTTACATGTTGTGTAATATTTAAACAAGGATCTAATTCTACCCCAAAAGTAGCATTCTTATTCTTTTTTGCACCCACGCTCACTGAGCCCTCCCCTTCTATGAAACCAGATAACCAAATTTTAGTTTCCTTTGTAATAGGGAATGGCTTTAAACCGAAGAGTTTCTCAACTCTTCGGCAGTAAACATCATGAGTTGGTCTACCTGCATTTATCTTTTTTAACTCTTCACAGAAAGCTTCGCTAAGCTTCTCTTGCGGTCTTAATCGAAAAGGGCCACTGTTTCCATATTCAATCTCTGCGTTTGTAGTCATATTTTGTATTTTGCTCTATCTCTCTCTCTCTACGAGAGAGAGAGAGAGAGAGAGCGTACTTAACAAAAAAATTTAATGCTCTCATTGCGCATAGCGCTGCGCATAGCGCTGCGCATAGCGCAATGAGAGTTTAAGAAACTTCTTTGGCTCTATGTTTTTTTTTCTTTCAAATAATATAAATAATTTTTATGTAGTTTTCTGCTGATTGCCCTATAACTATTAATATGTTACCTACTCGGTTTTAATAGTCTTCAGAGTGTTCCAGCATATAGTCACCTTTTAAAACGACCCAAAGGTTGATCGTTATAGTTACGACCGCCGTTCACCGGGGCTTCGGTCGTCAGCTTTTTCTACTTAAAGAATAACCAACTTCCTTAACCTTCCGGCACTGGGCAGGCGTCAGCCCC
>Ga0136639_10000281_pt1 | contig 16274 bp, 15 predicted proteins | sample AntDrymUQ8592106_2_FD_113739 | JGI IMG/M metagenome (GOLD analysis project Ga0136639, IMG submission 113739) | Polar desert sand microbial communities from Dry Valleys, Antarctica - metaG UQ859 (21.06) | ecosystem: Environmental > Terrestrial > Soil > Desert | place: Antarctica: Dry Valley...
TCGATTCCACTCGCCGCCGGGCCGTCATGGACGGCCTGGGTGAGGCCGGAACCGCCTATCGGGAGAAGGTCTACGCCGGGTTCGGCGGCGATCGGTCGATGGTCTCCGCGGGAGACGTCGCCGAGCTGCTCGATCTGGCCCGGCGCTTCGTGGAGTCCGGCCTTCGTGCCAACCGGCGCGAGGACGGGCTTGTGCACTCCTACAACGTGCTGGATCTCGGACCCGATCGCGCGGATGTGCGGCGGCTCGCGGAGATGCTCGAGGGCCAGGTTGCCATCCTCTCCTCCGGCCTGCTCGGCCCGCAGGAGTCGCTGGACCTGCTCGGAGCCCTGCGTGCGAGCCGGCTGTACCGCGCCGACCAGAACAGCTACATCCTCTACCCCGACAAGGACCTGCCGTCCTTCTTCGCCCGAAACACCTTCAGTGCAACGCGGGCCGCCGACTGCCCCCTCACCCTGCGCCTCGTCGCGTCCGGGGACCGCAGCATCATCGTGCGGGATGTACAGGGAAACCTGCACTTCGCCGCGCACATTCGGAACGCCAAGGGCGTCGCGGAGGCGCTGGACCGTCTCAGCGCCGACCCGGCGCTGAGCGAGGCCGTGGAACAGGACCGGACGGGGCTCCAGGGCATCTTCGAGGAGGTCTTCAAGCATGCTGAGTTCACCGGGCGCTCCGGTTCGTTCTTCGCCTATGAGGGCCTCGGCAGCATCTACTGGCACATGGTGTCGAAGCTGTTGCTCGCGGTGCAGGAGACGCTCGAACGGGCCGTCGCCGCGCAGGCTGACGAGGCTCTGATCCAGGGGCTGGTGGCGGCATACGAGGACGTGCGCGCCGGCATCGGCTACTGCAAGGATCCTCTGACGTACGGCGCGTTCCCCACCGACCCCTACTCGCATACGCCGGCCGGCCACGGTGCCCGGCAGCCGGGGATGACCGGGCAGGTCAAGGAGGAGGTACTCACTCGCTTGGGCGAGCTCGGCCTGCGGGTCGAGGACGGTCGCATCCGGCTGCGGCCCACCCTGCTGCGAGCCAGCGAGTGGACCACGACGCCCGGAACGTTCGCCTACCTGGACCTCGCCGGTGAGCAGCAGAGCATCGAGCTGCCCGTGGACTCCCTCGCGTTCACGTTCTGTCAGGTACCGGTCGTGTTCCACCGCGGCGGCCCGCTCGAGGTGGTCGCGCACCTTGCCGACGGCACCCAGGTGCACGGGCAGGGCGGCGCGCTCGACGCCGCTGTGAGTTCGAGTGTCTTTCGCCGCACGGGCCAGGTGCGGTCCCTCACCGTGACCGTGCCGGAGCGGGCCTGGATTTGACCCGCAAGAGAGCGCTCTCTTGACAAACCCCCGGGCCGCACGCTAGCGTAAGCATCAACATTGTGAGAGCGCTCTCACGGCACAGTTGAGAGCGGACTCACATCCACCCATCAGCACGCACACAAGGGAGTGACCGTGAAGCGTTTCCCGCGCAGCACACTTGCAGTAACAGTCGCCGGCGCAGCATCTTTCGCACTGGTAATGTCCGGTTGTTCAGCCGGCGCCGGCTCGGAGCAGTCGACCGACAAGAACGTCAAACTGACCGTCGCGACGTTCAACGAGTTCGGCTACGACGACCTGTTCGCCGAGTACGAGAAGGCCAACCCGAACGTCACCATTACGCACAAGAAGGCGGCGACCACCAACGAGGCCCGCGACAACCTCACGACCCGTCTCGCCGCAGGCAGCGGCCTGAGCGACATCGAGGCCATCGAGGTCGACTGGCTGCCGGAACTGTTGCAGTACTCCGACCAGTTCATCGACCTCTCCTCCGACGAGGTCGCCGATCGCTGGCTCGATTGGAAGACCGAGGCTGCTACGGATGCCGACGGCCGTCTGATCGCGTACGGCACCGACATCGGCCCGGAGGCCGTCTGTTACCGCTCCGACCTGTTCGCCGCGGCCGGTCTGCCGACCGACCGCGCCGAGGTTGCCGCACTCCTCGGCACCAGCTGGGAGAGCTACTACGCAGCCGGCGACAAGTTCGCCGCTGCGGGCACGAACGTGCCGTGGTTCGACTCCGCCGGAGCCACCTGGCAGGGCGTCGTCAACCAGATCCCCAACGCCTATGAAGAAGAAGACGGCACCATCATCGCCACCGAGAACCCGGAGGTGAAGGAGGCCTACACGAGCGTGCTCGAGGCCAGCAGCACTCTCTCCGCGCGTCTGGGACAGTGGAGCGACGACTGGACCGCCAGCTTCCAGAACAACGGCTTCGCCACGCAGCTCTGCCCGGGCTGGATGCTCGGCGTGATCTCCGGCAACGCTGAAGGCGTCGCCGGCTGGGACATCGCCGACACGTTCCCCGGCGGCGGCGGCAACTGGGGCGGCTCGTACCTGACCGTTCCCGAGCAGTCCAAGAACCAGGTCGAGGCGCAGAAGCTCGCGTCCTGGTTGACCGCCCCGGAGCAGCAGCTCAAGGCGTTCGCTTCCAAGGGCACCTTCCCGAGCCAGCTCGAAGCTCTCGAGAGCGACGAGCTCCTCGGTGCCACGAACGAGTTCTTCAACAACGCGCCGACCGGTGAGATCCTCGCCAACCGCGCCGCTGCCGTCGACGTGACCCCGTACAAGGGCGAGTTCTACTTCGCGATCAACGACGCCATGCAGCAGGCGCTCACCCGCGTCGAAGACGGCACGATGACGCCCGACGAGTCGTGGGCTCAGTGGGTCACCGACGTGAAGTCGCTCAGCTAACCAGCTCCACCCACCCGCCGGTCGGGCCGACCGAGACCAGCTGGTCTCGATCGGCCCGGGCCCGGGGTCTCGACCGGTTCGACCACCGACAACCCAAGGACTTTTCATGACTACCGCCGCCGTCGAGGTGAATGCCCGCAGCATCCGCCGCATCGCCCTCAGCCACAAGCTGAGCCGCTGGGATGTGCGCTTCTCGCCCTACCTCTACATTTCCCCCTTCTTCCTCGTCTTCGCGGTCATGGGCCTCTTCCCGCTGCTGTACACGGCGTGGGTGTCGGTGCACGACTGGAACCTCATCGGCGGCCAGGGCGACTTCGTCGGCCTGGAGAACTTCGTCACGGTTCTGACCCAGGGGTACTTCTGGAATGCACTTCGCAACACGTTCAGTATCTTCCTGCTCTCGAGCATCCCCCAGATCATCGTCGCGCTCGGCATTGCCGCCGTGCTCGACTTCAACCTGCGCGGCAAGACCTTCTGGCGCATGGGCGTTCTGCTGCCCTATGTCGTGGCCCCGGTCGCGGTTGCGCTCATCTTCAACGACCTCTTCGGTGACAAGTACGGCCTCATCAACAGCGCGATCATGGGCATGGGACTCGAGCCCGTGCGCTGGCACGTTGATGTGATCCCCAGCCACCTTGCCATCGCCACGATGGTGAACTTCCGTTGGACCGGCTATAACGCCCTGATTTTCCTGGCCGCCATGCAGGCTGTCCCGCGCGACTACTACGAGGCTGCCATCATCGACGGTGCCAACCGCTGGCGCACCTTCCGGTCGATCACCCTGCCGTTGCTGCGACCCATCGTCATCTTCGTCATCCTGACCTCGACGATCGGCGGTCTGCAGATCTTCGATGAGGCGCGAATGTTCGACCAGGCCGGCCAGGGTGGAGCCAGTCGCCAGTGGCAGACGCTCACCCTGTACATCTACGAACTGGGCTGGGGACAACGCAACTTCGGCCGGGCGTCCGCTGTGGCCTGGCTGCTCTTCCTGATCATCATCCTCATCGCCGTGATCAACTTCCTCATCACCCGGCGCATCGCGGGCACCGCCGATCGCAAGCTGCGCGTCCGCCCGAAAGGCATCTCATGAGCAAGACCATCATCGGCGGCCACGACCGTCGTCCCGCCCTCTGGGTCTACGGGGTCCTGATCGCGGTTCTCCTCGGCTCGGCCTTCCCGATCTGGTGGTCCTACCTGATCGGCAGCCAGGATGCCTCCGCGCTGAACCAGAACGGCATGATGTGGATCCCGGGTGGCAACTTCATCGCCAACGCGGCCACCGTCATCGACAGCATCCCGTTCTGGACGGCCCTCGGCAACAGCATCATCGTGTCGTCCGCGGTGTCGCTCAGCGTCGTCATGTTCTCGACACTCGCCGGCTACGCCTTCGCCAAGCTGAAGTTCCGCGGCCGGGAAGGTCTGCTCATCTTCGTGATCGCGACCATGGCCGTTCCGACCCAGCTCGGCGTCGTGCCTCTGTTCATCGTCATGGCGAAGCTCGGCTGGACCGGCAGCCTCTGGGCCGTCATCGCGCCTGCGATGGTGACCGCGTTCGGCGTGTTCTGGATGACCCAGTACCTGCGCGACGCGCTGCCTGATGAGCTGATCGAGGCGGTGCGCATGGACGGAGCGTCGATGATCCTTAGCTTCTGGCACATCGGTCTCCCGGCCGCCCGCCCGGCCGCCGCGATGCTCGCCCTGTTCACCTTCATCGGCACCTGGACCAACTTCTTCTGGCCGTTCATCGTGCTCGGCCCAGGCAACCCAACCCTCCCCGTGGCACTGCAGCAGCTGCAGGCCGCCTTCTACGTCGACTACTCGCTCGTGCTGGCCGGCGTCGTGCTGTCGATCATCCCGCTGATCCTGGTGTTCATCTTCCTGGGCAAGCAGCTGGTGGCCGGAATCATGCAGGGCGCGGTCAAGGGATGATCTCGGTCGGAACAAGCGAAGCAATCACCGAGAATATGGGTATGACCTCACACGCACGCTCCTTTCCGCCCGAATTCCTCTTCGGAGCGGCGACGGCCGCCTACCAGATCGAAGGCGCCGCCCACGAGGACGGTCGCACGGATTCCATCTGGGATACGTTCAGCCGCGTGCCGGGTGCCGTCGTCAACGCCGACAACGGAGACGTCGCCTGCGACCACTACCACCGCTACCAGAACGACGTCGCCCTGATGAAGGAGCTGGGGCTGCAGACCTACCGCTTCTCCACCTCGTGGGCGCGGGTACGTCCCGATGGCGGGCCGGTCAATCCGAAGGGCGTGGACTTCTACTCCCGTCTGGTCGACGAGCTCCTCGGCGCCGGAATCAAGCCGTGGCTGACCCTCTACCACTGGGACCTGCCGCAGGCGCTCGAGGAGAAGGGCGGCTGGACGAACCGCGACACCGCCGAACGTTTCCGGGACTACGCCCTCACCGTGCACGACGCTCTCGGGGATCGCGTTTCCGTGTGGACCACCCTCAACGAACCGTGGTGCTCCTCCTTCCTCAGCTACACCGGCGGCGCCCACGCCCCCGGGCGGCAGAGCCCCAGGGACGGCCTGGCCGCCGCGCACCACCTACTTCTCGGGCACGGTCTCGCCATCGAGGCACTCCGCGAACGCGACCCGAAACTCGAGCTCGGCATCACGCTCAACCTCACCGTCGCCAAGCCGGTCGATCCCACCCATGCCGGCGACGTCGATGCGGCGCGCCGTATCGACGGGCAGTTCAACCGGATCTTCCTCGACCCGATCTTCCGCGGCTCCTACCCGGAGGATGTGCTCCGGGACGTCGCCGCATACGGTCTGACTGATTTCATCCACGAGGGAGACCTGGCCCAGATCAACCAGCCGATCGACACCCTCGGCGTGAACTATTATCACGGCGACCTCGTCAGCGATCGCCCGGCCGAGCATCCGCTGCTCGCCCAGGCACCGACCAGCCGCCTCACCCGTTCGCCGTACCCGGCGGCCGACGACGTCTACGACCACCCGCAGGGACTGCCGCTGACCGCGATGGAGTGGGAGGTGCAGCCCGACGGTCTGCGCGAACTGCTCGTGCGCGTGAACACGGAATACGCCGCCCCGGCCGGAACGAGCCTGTACGTCACCGAGAACGGCGCGGCGTTCGACGACGTCGTCGCCGCGGACGGCAGCGTTCCGGATGTCCGTCGCACCGAATTCCTCACCGACCACCTGGGCGCCATCCTCGACGCCATCGATGAAGGTGTCGAGATCAAGGGCTACTTCTACTGGTCCCTGATGGACAACTACGAGTGGGCCTGGGGCTACGAGAAGCGCTTCGGCATCGTTCGGGTCGACTACGAGACCCAGGAGCGCATCGTCAAGGACAGCGGACGAGCGTACGCCGACATCATCCGTAACCGCGCCCTCTCCTGATCTGGATCCTGATCAGGAACCGCACGGGACTCGCGCAAATTAGAATGACGTCATGACAACGAGTGTGCGACAGGCACGTCCTTCGCAGCCCACCCTGGAAATGGTGGCCGAGGTGGCCGGGGTTTCCCGCGCTACCGTGAGCCGGGTCGTGAACGGGTCGACCAAGGTCCGCCCCGAGATCATCGCCTCGGTGACCGAGGCCATCAACCAGCTCAACTATGTTCCAAACCGGGCGGCCCGCTCGCTGGCAAGCCGGCAGACCGAGGCCCTGGCCCTGGTTGTGCCCGAGGACATGACCCGGTTCTTCGGTGACCCCTACTTCGCCGCGGTCGTACAGGGCATCACCCGCCGACTCGACCAGAGTGACTACACGCTGAACCTGCTCGTCGCCTCGAGCGACCCACGGCACAAGACCCTGCGCTACCTGCGCTCGGGCAACGTCGACGGCGCGCTCATCATCTCGCACCACACCGGCGACGACTTCGTGGCCGAGCTCGAAAAGACCATGCCGGTGGTCTTCGGCGGCCGGCCGGCGAACGCGGACAACCTCGACGCTTTCTTCGTCGACGTCGACAACGCGGCCGGCGCCGAGACGGGCACCCAGCGCCTGATCGACATCGGGCGCACCCGCATCGGCTCGATCGCCGGAGCGGTGGACATGCCGGCCGGCATCGACCGGCTCACCGGGTTCGAGCGCACCCTCGAGAGGGCCGGCCTACCCACGGATGTCGTCGAGCTCGCCGACTTCACGGCCTCCGGCGGCGCTGCGGCCACCCGCCGGCTACTGGAGCGGTACCCCGACATTGACGGCCTCTTCGTGGCGAGCGACCTGATGGCCACCGGGGCGGTGGACGTGCTGCGCGAGCTCGGCCGCTCGGTGCCCGGGGACGTGGCCCTCGTCGGGTTCGATGACAGCCCGGCCGCAACGAGCGGGCTGGTGCCGCTGACCACCGTCAGTCAACCCTCCGAGGAAATGGGCTACGCGATGGCGGACATCCTGCTGCGCCGGCTCGCCGGCGACGAGAGCATGCCACACCGCACCCTCATGGCGACCCGCCTGGTGCTGCGTGAGTCGGCGTAGGCCGGTCAGGCAAGCTGGGGCATGACCTCACGGGCGAAAAAGTCCAGGTGGTCGAGGTCGGCCAGGTCCATGATCTGCAGGTAGACGCACTCGACGCCGTCACCCTCGAGCGCGCCGAGGCGGTCCACAACCTCGGCCGCGGTGCCGGCCACGCCGTGCGCCCGCAGCTCGGTCGGTTCCCGGCCAACGGCCGCCGCCCGGCGGGAAAATTCGGGCTCGTTCGCGCCTGAGACGGCGATCAGCGCGGCCGAGTAGACCAGTTCGCGAGGATCGCGGCCGATGGTCTCGCAGGCAGCGCGCACGCCGGCGAACTTGGCCGGAATATCGGTGAACTCCGGGAACGGCAGGTTGAACTCGGTCGCGAAACGGGCCGCGATGGCCGGGGTTCGCCTGGCGCCGCCGCCGCCCACGATCACCGGGATGCGGGCCTGCACGGGCTTGGGCAGGGCGGGCGAGTCGACGAGCGTGTAGTGCTCACCGGCGAAGCTGTAGCGGTCGCCGACCGGGGTTTCCCAGAGCCCGGTCACGATCTCCAATTGCTCCTCGAGCATGCCGAACCGTTTGGCCGGGAACGGGATACCGTAGGCCAGGTGTTCCTGTTCGAACCAGCCGGTGCCGAGGCCGAGCTCGACCCGCCCGCCCGACATCTGGTCGACCTGCGCCACCTGGATCGCGAGGATCCCCGGCGGCCGGTAGGTCACCGATGAGACCAGGGTGCCGAGGCGGATGCGCCGGGTCTCGCGGGCGAGGCCCGCCAGGGTGGTCCAGGCATCCGTGGGTCCAGGCAGAACGGGCGCGGTGTCGCCCATCGCAAGGTAGTGGTCGGACCGGAAGAACGCGTCGAAGCCGAGCGTCTCCGTAGCCTGGGCCACGTCGAGAATATCGTCGTAGGAGGCACCCTGTTGCGGTTCGGTGAAAATGCGCAGTCTCATGCTCCCAGTCTTGCCTCGGCCCCGTCCGAGGCGAAATCGACGCCGGGTCCGGAATCGACGCCGATCAGAAACTCGACGCCGGGCAGCAGCGCGAAGCGCGTGCGCATGACCTGGATCGACTCCGGGTTCTGGTCCACCAGCACGAACCTGCGACCGAGGGCCGCGGCGACCGCGCCGGTCGTGCCGCTGCCGGCGAAGAAGTCGAGCACCCAGTCACCCTCGCGGCTGGACGCCTGGATCATGCGGCGCAGGATGCCGACGGGCTTCTGGGTGGGATACCCGGTCTTCTCCTTGCCGGTGGGCGACACGATCGTATGCCACCAGACATCCGTGGGCAGCTTGCCCTTCGCGACCTTCTCCGCGGTGACCAGCCCGGGCGCCATGTAGGGCTCGCGGTCGACCGTGGTCGAATCGAAATAGTACCGTGCCGGGTTCTTCACGTAGACGAGGATGGTGTCGTGCTTGGTCGGCCAGCGGTTCTTCGATTTCGCGCCGTAGTCGTAGGCCCAGATCAGCTCGTTCAGGAAGCAGTCCCGGCCGAACAATGCGTCGAGCAGCACCTTGGCGTAGTGCGCCTCGCGGTAGTCGAGGTGCAGGTAGAGGGTGCCGTCGTCGGCCAGCAGGCGCCAGGCCTCGATCAGGCGCGGCTCGAGGAAGGCCCAGTAGTCCTCGAACTGGTCGTCGTAGCCGAGCAGATCACCCTTGATGCGTTCGTAACGCTGGCCCTTGAAACCCGTGATGGTGCCCGCCGCGCTCGTGCCCAGGGCGACGGATGCCGCCGGGGCCGGCGCCCGAACCGACGTCGTGGTCTGCCGGTTCTGCTTTCGCCCGGTGTTGAACGGCGGGTCCAGATAGATGAGCGTGAAGGCCGCGTCGGGCAGATGTGGAAGAACCTCGAGGTTGTTCGCGTGGACGACACGGCTGGAAGAGGACGGAGACCACACGGTTGGCATTCCCTCATTGTGTCAGGCACCCTACGCTGAGGTGATGACAACAGACTTTACGGCTCCAGAAACGAACGAGGAAACGGCCGGGCAATCGACCACAGTCGAGTTCCGTCATGAACCGGACCTCGCCCGGTACAGCCTGGAGATCGCCGGGAGAACCGTGGGCTTCGCCGACTACAAGGTCGCCGGCCAGGAGGTGCTGTTCACCCACGTCGAGGTGGACCCGACGCACCGAGGCGAAGGCTTGGCCGGCAGGCTTGTCGAGCAGGCGCTCGATGATGTGGGCACCCGCACCAGCCTCACCGTCGTTCCGCTCTGCCCCTACGTCGTGCGCTGGATCGACCTGCACGCCGAGTACCAGGACCTTCTCACGCGCGGACGGTAGCCGGTAGGCTCCGGTTAGGGAACCCGGCCGATCCACTCCTCGGTGCCGAACTTGGTCTCGACCAGCTCGGTGGCCCTGGCATATTCCGCTTCGGTGATCTCGCCGGTGACGGCGCCGTACAGGCCGGTGAAGGTCGCCTTCATCCGGTCAATGATCTCTTCCCGGCTGAGGCCGGTCTGGCTACGCAACGGGTCGACGCGCTTCGCGGCGCTCGTGATGCCCTTGTCGCTGAGCTTCTCGCGGCCGATGCGAAGCACCTGCACCATCTTCTCGCCGTCCATGTCGTAGCTCATGGTGACGTGGTGCAGCACGGCACCGCTGCCGAGGCGCTTCTGGGCAGCCCCGCCGATCTTGCCCTTGGGGCTCGTGATGTCGTTCAGCGGCTGGTAGTACGCATCGATGCCGAGCGACTTGAGCGCCGTGAGCACCCACTCGTCGAGGAACGCGTAGGAGTCGGCGAAGGTCATGCCCTGCACGAGGTCGGTCGGCGCGTAGATCGAATAGGTGATGACCGAGCCGGCCTCCATGAACATGGCGCCGCCGCCGCTGATCCGGCGCACGACGGTGAAGCCGTGCTTGGCGGCCTGGACCGGGTCGACCTCGTTCTTGAGAGACTGGAAGCTGCCGATGACGACGGCCGGCTCCGTCCATTCCCAAATCCGGAGCGTGGGGTTGCGGCGCCCCTCGCCGACCTCGATGGCGAGAACCTCGTCGAGCGCCATCTGCATGACGGGGGCGACGGCCTTGGTGTGGATCAGCTGCCACTCGTAGTCGCGCCAGCCGCTGGCCTGGGCGAGCGACCGGCGGATCGCCACCGCCACCGACTCCGGCGAGAAGCCGAGCAGGGTGGCCTGGGCCGGGAGCGCGGCACGCACGGCGGCGGCGATGCTCACCGCGTCGCTGTCGGCGGCCAGTCCGTTCACCGCCTCGTTGATGTCGCCGAGCGCGCTGTCGGGCTCGAGGAAGAAATCACCGGCCAGTCGGAAGTTGACGATCGTGTTGTCGACAACGTCGAGATCGACGACGACGAGCTTGCCGCCTGGAACCTTGTATTCACCGTGCATGACGCCAGCCTAATCGGCGCGCACGGGAAGTCGCTTGCCCAGCCACCCGATCAGGTCGTCAAAGACGTCCTCGCGGTTCGTCTCGTTGAACACCTCGTGCCGGGCGCCGGGGTAGACGATGACCCGGAGGTCCCGCAGCCCCGACCGCCCGGAATACGCCCGAACCAGCCTGCGAGCGCTGCGCTCCCCACCCACGATGTCGTCGCCGCCGACCAGGACGAGCAGCGGCAGGCCGGGCGGCAGGCCGCGGCTCGGTCTCCCGAAGAGGCGGGCCGCCTCCCGCAGCCCAAACAGCTTCGCCAGCGGGGTCGTGGTCGTGAGCGGGTCATCGATGAAAGCGCGAGCCACCTCAGGGTCGCGGCTGAGCCACTCCACCCCGGTGTCGCCCAGGTGCTTGTGCCGGCGGTTGAGGTCGCCGCTGTCGAGGTAGCCGGGCATCCGGTAGGCCGTTCCACTGAGCACGACCGCGTCGTAGTCGACGGCGTGCTCGTTGACGATCATCTGCACCATGAACGACCCCCAGCTGTGACCGAGCAGCACAAGCGGCAGGTCAGGGTGGGTGGCGCGGATGATCCCGCTCAGTTGGTGCACGCCGGCCACCGCCGCCCGCAGTCCGCCCGGGCCGAGGCGGCCGAGGCGGGACAGGTCCCCGTCGTACTGGTGCACCCCGGTCTGGCCGTGGCCGCGGTGATCGTCCGCGTAGACCGTGTAGCCGGCCGCGTTCAGGTGGGCGGCGAGTTGGGCATAGCGCTGGGCGTGCTCACCGACCCCGTGCACGAGCTGCACGACGCCCCGCGGTCGATCGACCGGCCAGGAGAAATACGTGATCGAGACACCGAAGTCATCCGTGTAGGTAGGCACGAGGTCAGTCTGGCAGTTCTCTCTCCGCGCGTCTGCGGATTCCTGCCGTTTGCCGCCAACCCTGAACTAAGCTGGCAAACAGGGAATACTTAGCAACGCTAAGTGGTTAGGGTGGGTAGCTATGGAATCGTCACTTTCTTCACCCGCGCCCGCACCGGCGGCCTCCGCCGGTCGACGCGCGACGGTAGCCGAGTTGAGCCACGATTTCCGGCTGGCGAACGGCCGCCTGGCCCGCCGCCTTCGCCAGGAGAAGGCCGACAATGAGCTCAGCGGTAGCCAGTTCTCGGCGCTGGGCACGCTGTTCTTCCACGGACCGTTCACTCTTCGTGAGCTCAGCGAACGCGAGCGGGTTACGCCGCCCTCGATGAATCGCACGGTCAACGCCCTGGTCGAGGCCGGCCTGGTGCACCGGGCCGGCTCCGTCGACGACGGCCGCAAGGTGGTGCTCACGGTGACCGACCAGGGGCGCACCCTGATGCGTGAGACGCGCAAGCGCCGGGATGCCTGGCTCGCCCAGCGCGTCGTCAAGCTGACCCCAGACCAGCGTCGGGTGCTCACCGAAGCCGTCGACATCATGAAGGAGCTCGCCAACAGTTGAACGACATGTTCCGCTCCCTGAGCGTCCCGAACTATCGGATCTGGTTCGCGGGCGCCCTGGTGTCGAACATTGGAACCTGGATGCAGCGCACGGCCCAGGACTGGATCGTGCTGACCGAGCTGACCGACTACAACGCCACCGCGGTGGGCATCGTGATGGCCCTGCAGTTCGGGCCGCAGCTCGTGCTGATGCCTTGGTCCGGCCTCATCGCCGACCGGTTCGACCGCCGCAGACTGCTCATTCTGACGCAGACCCTGCAGGGCCTACTCGCCCTCGGTCTGGGTCTGATCACCGTCACCGGCGTCGCAGAGCTCTGGCACGTCTACCTCTTCGCACTCGGCCTCGGGATCGTCGCGGCGATCGACGCCCCCGCCCGCCAGACTTTCGTGTCCGAGCTGGTCTCCGACAAGAACCTTCCGAACGCCGTCGCCCTCAACTCCGCCTCGTTCAACGGCGCCCGGCTGATCGGACCGGCCGTCGCCGGCGTGCTCACGGTCGCCGTCGGCGCTGGCTGGGTCTTCATGATCAACGCAGCCACCTTCGCGGCAACAGTCTTCGCGATGACGCTGCTGCACACCGAGCAACTGCGCCCGCAGCCGCGGGCATCCCGCGAGCGGGGGCAGCTGATGGCCGGGTTCCGGTACGTGTCCCGTCGGCCCGACATCATCGTCGTGTTGATCACCGTCTTCCTGGTCGGCACGTTCGGCTTCAACTTCGCGATCTTCACGGCAACGATGGCCACGGTCGAGTTCGGCATGGGCGCCACCGAATTCGGGTTGCTCAGTTCGATCATGGCCATCGGTTCCGTGGTCGGAGCGTTGTTGGCCGCACGTCGCGGTCGCCCGCGACTGCGCCTGGTCGTGGCCGGATCCTTCGCGTTCGGTCTGTCCTGCGCCCTGGCCGCGGTCATGCCCAACTACGCGACCTTCGCGATCTCCCTGGCCTTCGTCGGGTTGTCCTCGCTGACCCTGATGACCACCGCGAACGCCTACGTGCAGACCACGACGCGGCCGGCGATGCGCGGCCGGGTGATGGCGCTCTACATGGCGATCTTCGCCGGCGGCACGCCGCTCGGGGCACCTCTGGTGGGCTGGGTGGCCGACCAGTTCGGCCCGCGGTGGGCGCTCGGCGTGGCCGCACTCTCGGGCATCCTGGCGGCCGGAGCCGTGCTCTTCTGGATGGTGCGCTACCGCAGCCTGCGGGTGCGATTCCGCCCGGGGGTGTCCCCTCGGGTGCGGGTGCACCACGACGGTGACGGCCGCGACGCCGAGACCGCCACCCGCGAAATCGCGATCGTCGAGGCCACGGCGACCCGCTGAATGCCTCGGGGCAGTCCGATCAGCGCACACCGTTCATCAACCGCAGGATCGGGCGGGCGATCAGCGCGAGCAGCAGCCCGAGCAGGATTGCCACGCCACCGATCACACTGAAGTAGACCGTCTCCGACACCGACGTGTACCACTCGGCGAGCCACCCGGACACCGCTGTGCCCAGGGCGATCGAGAGAAAGAACAGCGCGACCATTTGGGTCTTGAAGGGTTCCGGGGCGAGCCGGGTCGTGACGGCCAGGCCGACCGGTCCGATCAACAGCTCCGCCACCGTGAGCACAAAGAGGATGGCGATCATCGCGACCAGCGGTGTCGAGTTCGCGCCGCCGTCAACGAACGGCAGGAACAGGAGGAACGCCGAGCCCATCAGCGCGGTGCCGAGGGCGAACTTGACCGGGGTGGACGGCTGGCGGGAACCCCAGCGGGTCCACAGCGCGGCGAAGACGCCCGAGAGCAGGATGATGAAGACCGGGTTGAATGACTGCACCCACGACACCGGCAGCTCCCAACCGAACAATTCGCGGTTGAGCCGCTCGTCGGCATAGATGGTGACCACCGTGAACTGCTGCTGGGAGAGAGACCAGAAGGCGGCGCTGGCCACGAACAGGGGCATGAAGGCGTAGACGCGCTTGCGCTCGAGGGTGGTGATCTGACGGTCGCGCAGGATGACCACGAAGTAGGAGACCGTGGCAACCAGGGTCAGCGCGATCACGATCGTGACCAGGCCGGATGCCGTGATCGCGCCGAGCAGGACCAGCACCACGATCAGGGCGACCGCGACGACCCCGCCCCAGAGATAGCCGGCGTGGCGCGAGGCCGGCAGCGGGTTCGGCACCTCGTGCACGATGGCCGGTAGGCGCTTGCGGCCGAAGGAATACTGCACCAGGCCGATCGCCATGCCCACCGCGGCGAGCCCGAACCCGTAGTGGAAGCCGAGGGTCGTCTGCAGCAGGCCGGTCAGGACCGGTCCGAAAAAAGCACCCAGGTTGATGCCGAGGTAGAAGAGCGAGAAGCCCGCATCGAGCCGCGGGTCGTCCTTGGCGTAGAGCGCGCCCACGACGCTGGTCGCATTGGCCTTGAGCCCGCCACTGCCCACCGCGATCAGGATGAGGCCGGTCGCCACCCCGCCGAGGCCGGGCAGGAGCGCGAGCGCCACGTGTCCCACGGCGATGACGATCGCGCTGTAGAACAGCACCCGCTCTGAACCCAGCAGCCGGTCGGCGATCCAGGCCCCCAGGATGGTCGACAGGTAGACGCCGCCACCGTACGCCCCGACGATACCGGCCGCCGTGGCCTGCGGGATCCCGAGGCCGCCATCGGCCGCGGAGTAGTACAAATAGAGCAGCAGGATGCCCTGCATCCCGTAGAAGGAGAAGCGCTCCCACATCTCGACGCCGAACACATTGGCGAGGGCGCGAGGCTGGCCGAGGAAGCTTCGGTCGTCACGGGTGGGGGATTGTTCAACAACCGAGCTCATTGCTTGACCCTACCGTGCGCCCCCAGACATGGGGGTATCGGCCAGTTCGCGGCACCCCGTCGTGCGGCACGGTACGATTTTGTCCGTACCACTGCGACGACCGAGAAGGGGCCCGTGGACGTCTACTCGCTCGTGTCCCTCCTCAGCGAGGTGCTGACCCTGGTCGGACTGGTCGTGGGTGGGGCTCTCTTCGCGGCCGGCCTCGTCGCGCGCGGCGTGAAAGGTCGCTGGGTGTTGACGGATGGCGTCATCGCGTCATCACCGGCCGGAACGATCATCCGCTGGTTCGACCGTGACGGCGAGGTGCACGAGTGCCCGGCGAACACGCATGAGACGCACCGGCTGGCGCCCGGCGACGATGTGACGGTGTGGTTCAGCCTCCGGCACCCGTCCCGGTGTCGCACCCACACCCCCGAAGCCGAAGGCCGGGCACTGCGCCTGACCGGCCTGATCCTGCTCGGCACCGGCGCCCTGGCCGGCGTGCTCGGCATCGTGCTGCTCTTCATCTGAGCCGAATCGGAGCTCGCGGCCGTGAAACAGTCCGAACGGCTGTCAGCGTTCGGGGGCCAGGTGCTCGTCGAAGAACGCCTCGATCCGCTGCCAGGCATCGGCCGCGGCGTCAGGGTTGGGTCCGGCCCCCAGGATGCGCTTGAGCAGGAACCGCAGCACCACCGGGCCGCTCTCGGCGTCGTTGAGGAAGGCGTGGCCGGCGCCTGGGTACTCCTTGACGTCATGCGGGATACCCACCTGGGTTGCTGAGGCTTCGAGCCGGGCAGCGGCACCCCTGAGCGACTTGTCGGTGCCGCCGAAACTACCCACGATCGGGCACGCCCCCTGGAGGGCCTCGTCGAGTTCCTTCGGAAGCCGCCCATAATTGACGGATGCCGCGTCGAAGCCGCGCGTGGCGGCCGCCAGGGCGAACCCACCGCCCATGCAGAACCCGAGCACACCGACCGCGCCGGTGCAGTCGTCCCGGCCGATCAGAGCCTGGCGTGCGGACTCGATGTCTGTGAAGGCGCGGCCCTCGCCCGCTTGCAGGGCGCGGAACGTCTGGGTCAGGCATCTGCGCGCGCCACCCTCGATGAAGAGGTCCGGCATCAGCGCGAGGTAACCGGCTTCGGCCATCCGGGCAACCTGGCGACGCATCACGTCGTTCAGCCCGAACGCCTCGTGCACCAGCACGACGCCGGGCCAGGGACCAGGGCCTGCCGGGATTCCGAGGATCGCCATGAGGCCGGCGCTGCCACCGGGCGCGGGAGGCAGCTGCAGGTCTCGCAGGAGCGGAGCGGTGTTTTCGGTCATCGGTGGCCTCCAGGGGCTGAACTGAAACTGTAACCCGCGGTTGTCTGCCTCCGCGCGCTGCTCGAGGAGCGCGGCCTGAAGCTGCCGTCGGCCTACAACCCGTGACGGATGCGTCCGGGCACTGGTGTGCGCCGGCCGGGCCATGTAGCATGTGGTCTGACCACACCGCGTGAGACCGCACGACACCGCA
>Ga0136639_10000282_pt1 | contig 16270 bp, 12 predicted proteins | sample AntDrymUQ8592106_2_FD_113739 | JGI IMG/M metagenome (GOLD analysis project Ga0136639, IMG submission 113739) | Polar desert sand microbial communities from Dry Valleys, Antarctica - metaG UQ859 (21.06) | ecosystem: Environmental > Terrestrial > Soil > Desert | place: Antarctica: Dry Valley...
CGTCACTCCCGGAGCGGTCGGTCATAGTTCTACTCAAGCACTCGCCACCGACAGCTCGACCCCGAAAAGGCCTCTTTCCACAGAGTCCTGGGAACTTTCTTCGAACTATCTTCTGAGTGCCCCCCCGGGTCTGGATCGTGGGCATCTCACCGGGTCTCGACTCGGCCGACGTTCGTCGGGGCGTCGTGGGAGGCTGAGCGACGATGACTACGCGCACCGTCCTCGCCGTCGACGGCAACTCCCTGCTGCACCGGGCGTTCCACGCCTCGGCCCGCTCGGGTTTCCGCACGCCTGACGGGCGACCGGGCTGGGCCATCAGGGGACTCCTGGCGCAGCTCCTCGCTGCCGTCGACCGGGCGAGCGCCGACGCCGTCGTCGTGGGCTTCGACGACCGCACCTCGAGCATCCGGCGCGAGCGGTGGCCGGTCTACAAGGCGCACCGGTTGCCCAAGCCCGACACCCTGCACGAGCAGCTCGACCGTGCTGTCGAGGTGCTCCGCGAGCTCGGCGTGGCCGTCGTCGTCCCGACCGGGCTGGAGGCCGACGACGTCCTGGCCAGCGTCGCGGCGCAGGCGCCGGCGATGGGTGCTCGCACGGTCATCGTGACCTCCGACCGGGACAGCTTCTCGCTCGTCGACGAGCACACCCGACTCCTACGCATCCTCAACGGCGGCGTCGACGCCTCGCCGCTGCTCGACCCGGTGCGGCTGGCGATGGTGGCGGGAGTGCGTCCGGATCAGTACCTCGACCTGGCCGCCCTGCGTGGCGATGCCTCCGACAACCTCCCGGGGGTGCGCGGCTTCGGCGCCAAGACGGCCGTCAAGCTCCTCACCGAGCTCGGCACGGCGGCTGATGCGTTCGCCGACGCGGCCACCGGCGGAGGACGGTGCACGGCCGCGATCGGCGCCGCCCGCGCCCGCGCGCTCGCCACCGACGAGGCTCGCGACCAGTGGCAGCTCAATCGTGAGGTGATGGCCATGGTCCGCACCGTCGACCTCGGTCTCGATCTCGCCACCACACCAGCGACCGGCGTCCTGCCGCTCGACGAGCAGGCGATCGGTCCGGTCTTCGCCCGCCACGGTCTCGACGCTTCGGCCGCGGTGCGCGCCCTCACCCTCCGCGAGCCGACCGGTCCCCGCCGCCCCGCGGAGCCGGTCGCCCGCTTCGCGCCGCTGCGGCTGCCCGCGCCAGCGCCCGCCGAGCCTGAGCCCGAGCCCGAGCCTGCCTCGGTGCAGGACACGCTCTTCTGACCCCTAGGGTTGGGACCGTGACCGTCCAGCCCGCCCCGACCCCCCGCGTGGTCGCCGTGGTCGTGACGTTCAACCGTCTCGGGCTGCTGCAAGGCCTCGTGGCTCGCCTGCGCGAGGTGCCCGAGGTCGCGGAGGTCCTGGTGGTGGACAACGCGTCGACCGACGGCACGGGGGAGTGGCTCGCGACCCAGGCGGACATCCGCGCACGCACGCTGACGGAGAACCGCGGTGGCGCGGGCGGCTTCCACGACGGGCTCGCGTGGGCGATGGAGCGCGGTGCCGACCTGGCGTGGCTGATGGACGACGACGGTCTGCCGGAGCCCGGGTGCCTGGCAACCCTCCTCGACCAGCGCCAGGGCCTGGACTTCTGGGGACCGGTCGTCGTGGACCAGGCGGCTCCGGACCGGCTGGTCTTCCCGATCCGGCTCCCCGGTGGCACCCGCGTCGTGCACGCGATGTCCGACGTCGCCGCGGCCGGCGTCGGTGGGATGATCCGCGACGTGGTGATCCCGTTCAACGGCGTGCTCGTCACCCGCGACCTGGTCGAGCGCATCGGTCTGCCCCGCGAGGAGTTCTTCATCTGGGGAGACGACGTGGAGTACCTCTGGCGTGCGCGCGCCGCCGGTGCGCGTGTGGCGACCGTCGTCGGTGCCCGGGTCCACCACCCCAGCGTCGGCGACCTCGGCACCCCGATGATGGGGGGCCGCACGACCTACAACCACAGCCCCAGCGACCTCAAGCACTACTGCATGGCCCGCAACAACACCCTCAACCTGCGCACCTACCGCGGTTGGCCCCACGTGCTGATGTTCTGGGTCAAGACCGTGTGGTTCTACCTGTTCACCCGCCCGCGCCCGTCCCGGGTCGCGATGAGCGCCCGAGCGGCGTACGCCGGGCTGCGTGGCGATTTCTCCGGACACCGGAAGTTCCTCGCATGACGGCGGGAGGGGAGAGCGTCGCGATCGTCGTCGTGACCTTCAACCGGGCCGACCTGCTGGTCGGCATGCTCGCGGGGCTGGCAGCGCTCGAGCACCGCCCCGACGCCGTCATCGTCGTCGACAACGCCAGCACCGACCACACCCCCGAGGTCCTGCGCGACGTCGTGTCCCAGGGGGTCCTCCCGCTGGAGGTGATCACCACCGCCGAGAACCTCGGAGGAGCCGGTGGCTTCCATCTCGGCGTCCGCACCGCCTACCACCAGGGCTTCGACCGGGTCTGGCTCATGGACGACGACGTCGTGCCGGCTCCCGACTGCCTCGGCGTCCTGATGGCCACCGACGAGGACTGCCTGACCTCGGTGCGCGAGGACACCTCCGGGCGCCTCGTCGAGAAGGCCGCCACCCGATTCGACCTGCGCAACCCGCTCGCGATCAAGCCCAAGCGGGGCATGGTCGAGAGCGACTTCGGCACCCGGACGGCGATGCCGGAGCGGGTCGAGGTGGAGAACGTCGCGTTCGAGGGCTTCCTGGTCCGCCGCAGCGTGGTCGCGGAGGTCGGCCTCCCCGACCCGGCGTTCTTCATCTTCTACGACGACGTCGACTTCGCCCTGCGCGTACGACGGTCCGGTCGCCGCATCTGGGCCGTGCGGGACGCGGTGCTGGTGCGTCAGCTCGACTTCGACCAGCAGCACGACCTGGCGGGGTGGAAGGGCTACTACATGTATCGCAACCTCTTCGTGGTGCACCTGCGCTACGGGGAGAACGTCGCGGTGCGCCTCAAGCCGTGGCTGGTGGCGCTCGTGGTGGTGCTGCTCAGCCCGGTGCGTGGCGGTCGGGCCGAGGCGCGCAACGTGCTGCGCGCCGTGCGCGGTGCCCGCGCGATGCGGGAGCTGTCGCAGGTCGCGACGCCCGAGGGGCTCAGCGAGCCCGGTCCTGCTCCTGCTTGACGAGCGGCACGGAGCGGACGCTCGAGGGAGGGTCGGCCGTGTCGGACAAGCGCAGCGCAGGACGGAGCCCTACGTGGTTGCCGGTCGCCAGCGCAGCGGTCCAGAAGGTGAAGGCACCGAGTGCCGCACCAGCGATCACGTCGATCGAGAAGTGCCACCCGAGGTAGGTCGTCGCCACGATCGTGAGGCCCAGGAAGGCCCACGAGATGACCTGGATCCACCGGGGCAGCCCGACGGCCCGCACGACCAGACAGATCGTCACCATGATCCCGACGTGCAGCGAGGCGAAGGCCGCGATCGTCTGCAGCCCGTCGGCGGCCCAGGGGCCAGCGAGCACATCGAGCCGGTCGCCCCACATGCTGTTCTGCAGGTCCGTGACGTAGGTGTGCCTGAGGTCGTCGAAGAGCTGCGGCGTCGAGTAGATGGGCCCGATCGAGGGGAACATCAAGTAGATCGCGGCGCCGAGTGCCCAGTCGAACGCAACGGCGGTGACGTACCAGGACCCGGCGTTGGTGTTGCGGGTGAAGACCAGGGCGATCGCGATCGTGGCGGGCACCAGCACGATCCACACGATGTAGACCAGGGACATGAGCGTCGCTGCCCACTGGGTGCCGAGCAGGTCGTGCAGGACCGTGGAGGGGTCGTTGCCCAGCCACAGGATGCGGTCGAGCTTGGCCATGCCCTCGTCGTAGACGTGGTCGTTGACGAAGGGCACGAAGCTCTTGATGTTCCGGAAGGCTGCGTAGGTGAGGTACCACGCCAGCGCGCCACCGATGGCGAAGCGCCAGTGCGAGGCCGGCCACCGCTCACGGGTGACCTCGAGCCAGGTGGACCCGATGGTCCGGGGAGCGCGTCGCGCGCGCCACAGGGCACGGGGGACGATGTCGGTGAGGATCGCGACGAGGATGATCAGCGGCATCCGGATATAGCTGGGGATGATGGCGTCAGGGTCGCGCACGGGCAGGTCGTAGACGACGGCGAGGAGCACCGTGGTCGCCGCCATGACGAAGCCGGCGAGCCAGGCATAGCCGAAGTCGTCGCGGAGGGATGATGTCCATCGTCTGACCTGCACGGGGGACAGCCTAGGACGCCTGAGAGCCTAGCGCATGATCAGCGCGGCGTGTGATCCGTGACATGCGCGCAGCGCGGGGAGTGGGTGCGCCCCTGTTGCTTCCGTAGACTCACCGATCGTGTCCACTCCTGACTCGTCGCCCGCCCTGCCCGACCTGGTCGTCGTCGGCTCCGGCTTCTTCGGCCTGACCATTGCCGAACGCTGTGCCAACGAGCTGGGGCTGAAGGTCCTGGTGCTCGAGCGCCGCCACCACCTGGGCGGCAACGCCTACTCCGAGATCGACCCGGAGACCGGCATTGAGGTCCACGTCTACGGCACGCACCTCTTCCACACCTCCAACAAGCGGGTGTGGGAGTACGTCAACCGGTTCACCACGTTCACCGGCTACCAGCACCGGGTCTTCGGCAAGTTCCAGGGCCAGGTCTACTCGCTGCCGATGAACCTCGGGCTGATCAACCAGTTCTTCGGTCGGAGCCACACCCCCGACGAGGCCCGTGCGCTGATCGCGGAGCAGTCGAGCGAGATCTCCACGAAGGACGCCACCAACCTGGAGGAGAAGGCGATCAGCCTGATCGGTCGCCCGCTCTACGAGGCGTTCATCAAGGGCTACACCGCCAAGCAGTGGCAGACCGACCCCACCGAGCTGAGCGCCGACATCATCACGCGGCTCCCGGTGCGCTACAACTTCGACAACCGCTACTTCAACGACGACTTCGAGGGCCTCCCGACCGACGGCTACACCGCCTGGCTCACGCGCATGGCCGAGCACCCCAACATCGAGATGCGCCTCGACACCGACTTCCTCGACCCCGCCAACGGCGTGGCCGAACAGTTCAAGGGCAAGGTCCCGATCGTCTACACCGGACCGGTCGACGAGTACTTCGACAACTCCGAGGGTCGGCTCTCCTGGCGCACCGTCGACCTGGAGGCGGAGACGCTCGACGTTGAGGACTTCCAGGGCACCGGGGTCGTCAACGCCAACGACCAGGACGTTCCCTGGACGCGGATCTTGGAGTTCAAGCACCTCCATCCCGAGCGGACCTACCTGCCTGGCAAGACGATCGTGGTGCACGAGTACTCCCGCTTCGCCGAGGCCGACGACGAGCCCTACTACCCGATCAACACCGCCGAGGACCGCGAGAAGCTCCTCAAGTACCGCGAGCTGGCGACCAAGGAGCCGATGGTCCTCTGCGGTGGTCGCCTCGGCACCAACAAGTACCTCGACATGCACATGGCCATCGGGTCGGCGCTGTCCATGTTCGACAACAAGCTGAAGCCGCACTTCGCTGACGGCGCGGCCCTGACCAGCGGAGGCGTTGACGCATGACCCGGAGACTCCTGCAGCGACAGATCTTCCCGCTCGATCGGGACTTCGACGTCCTCCCGCTCTACGTCGACGCCGAGGAGTCCCGCCTCGATGCCGACAAGTACGAGATCGGTGGCAACCGAGCGGCCAAGGACCTCAACAACGCCGCCATCCGGCAGTCGACCTCGACGGGACGCAGCATCCACCCCGACCAGATCGAGTCCCGCACGGCCTTCCGGGTCAAGTCGGGGGAGCGGCTCTCTTTCGGCACCTACTTCAACGCCTTCCCGGCCAGCTACTGGCGCCGCTGGACGATCGTCACCGAGGTCGTGCTGACAGTGAAGGTGGTCGGCGCCGGAGCCAGCGTCGTGGTCTACAAGTCCATGGCCAACGGTCGATCCCAGCGCGTCGAGTCCGCCACCGTGGGCTCCGAGGGTGCAGACACGTTCGCGTTCGCCCTCTCGCTCAAGCCCTTCGTGGACGGCGGGTGGTACTGGTACAACGTCGTGGCCGGCGACGAGGACGTCGTCATCGAGTCGGCCGAGTGGTCTGCGGACGTGCCCGAAGAGCGGGCCCAGCACGGCACCGTCGACCTCGCGATCACCACGATGAACCGACCCGACTTCTGTGCACGACTGCTCCAGCAGGTCGGCGAGGACGAGCAGCTGCGCCCCTACCTCGACACCGTCTTCGTGATGGAGCAGGGCACCGACAAGGTCGTGGACTCCACCGAGTTCGAGCGGGCCCAGGGCGCCCTGGGCGCCACGCTCCGGATGATCGAGCAGGGCAACCTGGGCGGCTCCGGCGGCTACGCCCGCGGGCAGCTGGAGTCCCTGCGCAAGGGCACGGCGACGTACGCGATGATGATGGACGACGACGTCGTCTGCGAACCCGAGGGCATCATCCGGGCGGTCACGTTCGGTGACCTGGCCCGCCGACCCACGCTCGTCGGTGGGCACATGTTCAGCCTCTACAGCCGCTCGCGACTGCACTCCTTCGGCGAGATCATCCAGCCGTGGCGGTTCTGGTGGCAGTCTCCGCTGGACACCTTCTCCGACTGGGACCTCGCGGCGCGCAACCTGCGCTCGAGCCGGTGGATGCACAAGCGCGTGGACGTCGACTTCAACGGCTGGTTCATGTGCCTCATCCCTCTCCAGGTCATCGACGAGATCGGGCTCTCCCTGCCGCTCTTCATCAAGTGGGACGACTCCGAGTACGGCCTGCGCGCCAAGGCCGCGGGCTACCCGACGGTCACGTTCCCGGGTGCGGCCGTGTGGCACGTGCCGTGGACCGACAAGAACGACGCGCTGGACTGGCAGTCCTACTTCCACCACCGCAACCGCTTCATCGCCGCGCTCCTCCACTCGCCCTATCCCAAGGGTGGCCGGATGATCCGCGAGAGCCTCAACCACCAGATCGCCCACCTCGTCTCGATGCAGTACTCCACGGCCGAGCTGCGGCTCCAGGCCATGGAGGACGTGCTGGCCGGCCCGCACGGGCTGCACAAGATGCTCCCGGGCCGTCTGGGCGAGGTCAACGCCTTCCGCAAGCAGTTCAGCGACGCGCAGCTACAGGTCGACCCCGACTCCTTCCCCGCCGTACGACGCAAGAAGCCGCCGCGCAAGGGTCGCGCCGGCGTCGAGATCCCCGGGCGTGCTTCGCAGCTCATCACCGCGGGTCTCGCACCGTTGCGTCAGCTCAAGCGCCCGCGCGACCTCTCGCGTGAGCACCCCGAGGCGGAGGTCCCGGCGATGGACGCCAAGTGGTACCGCCTGGCGGGCCTCGACTCCGCCATCGTGTCGATGAACGACGGCACGTCGGCCGCGCTCTACCAGCGCGACCACGTGAAGTTCCGCGAGCTGATGAAGCGCACCCTGGAGATCCACGAGCGCTACCGCCGCGAGTGGCCGGCCCTGGCGAAGCTCTACCGCGACGAGCTCGGCTCAGTCACGGCGCCGGAGGCGTGGGAAGAGACCTTCAAGCCCTGGACCCGAGGTGCAGATGACTGACACCGAGCACCTCCCCGTCTCGGAGCAGCCGCTCGTCGAGCCCTCCGCCTCCAACGGCCTCCTCGGTGTCTTCAGCCGTCGCTACCTCCTGCGGCTGCTGGTCAGGCGTGAGATCAGCGCGCGCTACCAGGGCTCGTTCCTGGGGTTGCTGTGGTCCTACATCAACCCGCTCAGCCAGTTCTTCATCTACTGGTTCATCATGGGCAAGCTGATCGGGCTCGACAAGACCGAGACCTATCCGATCCACGTGTTCGCTGCCCTGATCGTCGTGCACTTCTTCGTCGAGACCTTCAACGCCGGCACCCGCTCGATCGTGCGCAACAAGGCGTTGGTCAAGAAGATGGCGTTGCCCCGCGAGATGTTCCCGGTGGCCTCGATGCTGGTCTCGCTGTTCCACGTCGGACCCCAGCTGATCATCCTGCTGATCGCGTGCCTGGCGACCGGGTGGTCGCCCGACCTCGTCGGGATGAGCGCCGCCCTGCTCGCGTTCGGCATCGTGATGGTGCTGGGCACCGCGCTGGCGCTGCTGTTCAGCACGGCCAACGTGTTCTTCCGCGACTTCTCCAGCGCCGTGTCGATCCTGACCAACTTCGTGCGTTTCGGCGTCCCGATGATCTACCCCTACACACTGGTGGCCGACCGCTTCCGCGGTCACACCGACCTCTACCTCGCCAACCCGATCGCCGACGCGGTGCTCCTGATGCAGCGCGCCTTCTGGGTCGGCACCACCAACGACCCGGCGGCGACCGCGCTGGTCCACATGCCCGACCACCTGCTGACGCGCGGCTTGATCGCCCTCGGGGCCTCGCTGGTCCTGCTGGTCATCGCCCAGCTTGTCTTCACCCGCCTCGAGAACAAGATCCCGGAGCGCCTCTGATGGCGGACTACCCGAAGGATGTCTCGATCGTCGTCGACGACGTGACCAAGGCCTTCACGCTGCGCTACCACCGCACGTTCAAGCAGGTCTCGGTGGCGATGGTGAAGGGGCGCGACCTCAGCGACACCTTCAACGCCCTCGACCACGTGAGCTTCACCGTCAAGCAGGGCGAGTCGATCGGGCTGATGGGTCTCAACGGCTCCGGCAAGAGCACCCTGCTCAAGCTGGTCAACGGGATCATGAAGCCCGACTCCGGCACCGTGCTCACCCGGGGACGCATCGCCGGCCTGATCGCGACCGGCGCCGGGTTCCACCCCCAGCTCACCGGCAGGGAGAACGTCTACCTCAACGCCGCCGTGCTCGGCATGGGTGAGCGCGAGACCGCCCGCAAGTTCGACGCGATCATCGACTTCGCCGAGATCGGGCGTCACCTCGACGCCCCCGTCGGCAACTACTCCTCCGGCCAGTTCGCGCGGCTCGGCTTCGCGGTCGCGGTCCACGTCGACTCCGACATCTTCCTGGCCGACGAGGTGCTCGCGGTCGGTGACCGCCCGTTCAAGAAGAAGTGCATGGAGAAGATGCAGGAGATCCGCGACAGCGGTCGCACGCTCTTCTACGTCAGCCACGCCGCGGCCTCGGTCCGCAAGATGTGCGACCGGGTCATCGTGCTGGAGAACGGCAAGGTCGGCTTCGACGGCGGGGTCAACGCCGGCATCAAGTACCTCAAGTACGAGGACGAGAACCCCGACAACGACCCCGACGACATGGGCGACCTCGATGAGGAGCTCGGCGCGGACATCTGAGTCCCCGCTGATGCGGTCGTGACACGCCCTGGGAGCGCGTATGTGGTCTGAGTGGCGTGTGTGACTCACAATGGGGGTCATGCCTCCCGAGTCCACCTCCCGTCGTCCCCTGCTCAAGGCCATGGCCGGCGGTGTCGTCGCCATCGGTGCGGTGGGCGCCGTCGTACGGGTCACCAGCGGAACCGATGACGCGCCGGGAGGCGCCGGCGGGCTCCTGGAGCTGTCGTCCCAGGACAAGAGTGGCGTGGGCGCGCTCGACCTGCGCCTCGGTGACGACCTGTTGCCCCGGGTCTCGGGCGGACGCTTCCGATCAGCACAGCTCCCGACGACGACGCACTCGATGGTGGCCTTCACCTGGAGCGGGAGCGTCGACCCCGAGATCCAGATCAAGTCCCGCACCCGCGGGACCTGGGGCGCGTGGCAGGCGGTCAACGTCCTGCACGACCTCCCCGACCTGAACTCCGAGGAGAACAGCGGCGTCGTCGGCACCGACCTGCTGTGGATCGGTGACTCCGACGGGATCCAGATCCACGTCGCCGGAGGGCGTCCCAAGGACCTGACGCTGGTGCTCCTGCACCCCTCCCGCGAGCGCAGCGACACCCTGATCGAACCCGACGCCAGCAGTCGTACGACGAGCACCCAGGCGCGCGCGACTCCGACGGTCCCGCGTCCCACTATCGTCTCGCGCCGCACCTGGGGGGCTGATGAGTCCCTGCGCGACGGATCTCCTCGTTACAACGAGACGATCAAGCAGGTCCACGTCCACCACACGGTCAGCACGAACACCTACGCCAAGGGCGACGTCGCCGGCCTGATCCGTGGCATGTATCGCTACCACACCCACAACCTGGGCTGGTCCGACATCGGCTACAATTTCCTCGTCGACCGGTTCGGACGGATCTGGGAGGGGCGCGCCGGGGGACCGGCGAAGGCCGTGCGCGGCGCGCACACCCTGGGCTTCAACGACACCTCGACCGGTGTCTCGGTCATCGGCAACTTCGAGCTCGTCAAGCCGGGCAGGGCGATCATCAACGCCATCGCCGCGGTCGCTGCGTGGAAGCTCGACCTCTACGGCCGCAAGGCCGACGGTTTCGTGAGGGTCACCTCCGAGGGCAGCGACAAGTACAGCGCCTCCCGCGTGGTGAAGCTGCCCGCCATCGACGGGCACCGCGACACCAACGACACCGCCTGCCCGGGTCAGTACCTCTACGCGGTGCTGCCGACGATCCGCAAGCGCACCCAGGGCGTCATCGACCGCTACCGCAACGCCGCCGAGCCGATCGCCGTGACCCGAGCGGCGAGCCTGGCGGGGGCGCCGGCGTTCGGTGAGCGGCTCAGCGTCAACCCCGGCACCTACACGCCGACCGACGCCACGCGCACCTATGCCTGGGCGCGCGACGAGGTCGTCATCGAGGGCGCCACCGCATCGACCTACGTCTGCTCGGCGGCCGATGTCGGCACGGTGCTCTCGGCCGGACTGAAGCTCACCTCGCCCGGTCGGGAGCCTGTCACCCAGGTCGTGCGGGCGAACGGGCCCGTCACCGCGCCGTCGACCGTGACCGTGCGGACCCGCGGCGGTCGCAAGGGTTACGCGACCGTCTACGTCCAGGTCAGCCCGCCCGAGGGATCCAGCGCCCGGCCGACCGGGAAGATCCGGGTGATGGTCAACGGTCGCAAGAAGATCGTTCCCCTCGTCGAGGGAGCAGGCGTGGCCCGCTTCGGGCGCGGTCGGGGCTTCAAGCCCGGCCGCTATGCCGTCACCGTGATCTACCCCGGCAACGGGATCGTGCGCGGCTCGCGGGCCGACACCACCCTCACCATCCCGGCTCGCTGACCCCCCACGCGCCGCCTCGGCGTGCCAGCGCGCCCGAATGCGCCGCGAAAAACTTGACAAATCTTGGATCTGTCGGCGTGTCGACTGGAAATTACACGATTGTAGTTACTCACGATCCCTTCCCCAGTGCCTGTGACGCGTGTGAAAGTTGCGTCTTGTGTGACTCTTCCCCTCGCACTGGAGTAGCCCAAGATGCCCTCGATCAAGGCCCGTTTCGTGACCGCCTGTCAGCAGCTGCTGGCCCTCGGTCTGGTGCTGGCAGCCCTCACGCCGGCCGCGAACCTGGTGTCCCTCGACGTCGTCCAGCGCGAGCCCGGGCAGGACCGGCCCGTGAGCATGCTCGCCGCCTATGCCCGCACCACGACGATGAAGTCCGTGGTGCCTGTCGGTGTCGTCGACCCGGTCGTCCGGGAGATCGCGCTCACGACGCCGTCCGGACAGCGCCGGCGCATCGCCCCCGACGCAGTCCAGGCCCGCGTCCTGCCGACTCCCGCCGGGGGGAGCGCGCTGGTGAGCACGCCCCAGCGGGTGACGGGCTACGGCGCCGTCGGTGTCACGTGGGAGCACGGCCTCGAGGTGGAGGAGAGCGAGATCTCCGTGCACGTCCGCACCGAGACCGCGGGGACGTGGACCGACTGGATGCCGGTCCAGTACGACGCCGACCACGGCCCCGACCCTCAGAGTGACGAGGCGCGCCACGCCCGCCCCGGCACGGATGCACTCCTCATCGGCGCCGTCGACGGCGTCCAGGTCCGGGTCACCACCCCGGACGGACCGGCCCCGGCCGACCTGCGCCTCGCGGTCATCGACCCGGGCCGGGCGAAGGACCGTGCGGTGCAGGCGCCGGCCATCGACACCCGCGAGCTCGACGCGGCGAACCAGGCACAGCCCACCTCCTCCGACACCGCTGACCCCGCCGACCCCGCGGACCCCGCCGAGTCCCAGGGGGACAGCGGAGCCGCAGGGACGGACACGATCGACCTGCGGGCAGCGGCGTTCACCCCCAAGCCGGTGATCTACTCGCGCGCCCAGTGGGGTGCCGACGAGCGGATGCGCGACCAGGGCTCGTTGCGCTACGTCGAGGTGCACGCGGGTTTCGTGCACCACACGGTCAACGCCAACGACTACACGCAGGCGGAGGTGCCGGGGCTGCTCAGGAGCATCTACGCCTACCACACCCAGTCCCGCGGGTGGAGCGACATCGGCTACAACTACCTCGTCGATCGGTTCGGCCGGATCTGGGAGGGCCGCGCAGGCGGCGTGGACCGACCGGTCGTCGGTGCCCACACCCTCGGCTTCAACGACTACTCCTTCGCGATGTCGGCGATCGGCAACTTCGACATCGCCCAGGCGCCCGCGGTGATGGTCCAGGCCTACGGCGCACTCTTCGCGTGGAAGCTCTCGCTCCACGGGGTGGACGCCTCCTCGTCCAGCCAGAGCGTCGGTCGCAGCACCTTCGCGGCGATCAACGGTCACCGCGATGCCGGCTCCACGGCGTGCCCGGGGAAGTACCTCTACGCCCAGCTCGGCCGAATCCGGGAGCTCGCCACCGCCGCCCAGCGTGGCTGGTCGGGCCGCGAGCTCGAGTCGGACCTCGCGTCGACGCCACACCCCGACCTGATCGTGCGCAGCATCGCTGACAAGCGTGCCTACATCCTGCCGACGGGCGGCCTGACCGCCTTCGAGGCCGCGAAGACGATCGCGACCGGTCTCGGTGCCATCGACACCGTGGTCGCCTCGCCCGACCTGACCGGCGATGGACGGGGCGACCTGCTCGTGCGCGCGACCACCGGGCAGGCTGGGGTCATGCCCGGCACCGGCACGGGCGGCTTCGGCGAGGCCGTCGGGAAGAACGACCTGTTCAGCGGGCACGACCTGATCACCGCGGTCGGTGACCTCGATGCGGACGGCAGCAACGACCTCGTGGCCCGCGACACCGCGACCGGACGGCTCGACGCCTACCTCGGGACCGGCACCGGCGGCTTCGAGCGCCAGGCCCTGCGGACCGGATGGTCCGGCTACGACCTGCTCGTCGGAGCCTCCGACGTCACCGGGGACGGCGAGGTGGACCTGATCTCCCGCGACGCCGCGACCGGGAAGACCTGGCTGCACCCCGGCGGCCCGGGCGCCGACTTCTCCGCCCGCACCCCGCTCGCGCCGGTCTGGAAGAAGTACGACACCATCACCGGGCTCGGGGACTTCACCTCCGACGGCGTGCCCGACCTCTTCGTACGCCGGGCGGACAACAAGCTCGCCTACGTGCTGCCCGGTCGTGGTGGCGGCGCCTACGGCCACCCGCTCGGACCGATCGTCCGTACCAAGGGGGTCCGGGCCATCACCGGTGCCCAGCTGAGCGGCACCCCGGCCGCCGACCTGGTGGCCCGCCGCGGCACCGCCCTGGTGCTCCTGGAGAACACCGGGGGCTTCGACCTGGGCGAGCCGATCCCCACGGGGGTCGACCTGGCCACCGCCGACCTGGTCCTCAACGCCGGCGACTGGGACCGCGACGGCAAGGGCGACATGATCACGCGCAACACGCGCAACGGTGGTCTCTACCTACGCCTGGGCGACGGCACGGGCGGTTTCGGCAAGGTCCGACCTCTGGGCGCCGGCTTCGGGTCCGTCGGCCTCCTTGCTGCCGTCGGTGACATGACCGGCGACGGCTGGCCCGACCTGATGGGCCAGCCGGCAGGCGGCGACATGCGCATCTACCCCGGCAACGGCACCGCCGGTCTCAAGGGCAGCTACGTCGCCTCGCGTCGCATCGACGCGAGCCAGCAGATCCCGGTCGGTCGCTACGACACGGACGGCGCCCCCGACCTGCTGCTCCGGACCGGGACCGGCCTGCGGCTCTACCCGGGCAACGGCCCTGGCGGCCTGACCGCGAGCCGTCAGCTCGGGCTCGACCTCGCCCCCTACGACTGGGTGATCGGCATCAGCGACATCAGCCTGGTCGGGCACGGGGACCTCGTCGTGCGTGACAAGCGCCTCGGGCGCCTCTACGTCGTGCAGATGACCCCCACCGGCTTCGCGCCTCGCCGCTTCCTGGGCGAAGGTCTGGGGGGCTACGACCTGGCCGGCTGAGGACGACCCGGCAGCCCCGGGCGCCCAGGACTCCTGGTCACCAGGCAGGGAAGCGAGCGGTCGCGCGCTCGGCGGCGTACGTCGCCTCGAGACGCTCCCGTTCGGCGTGGCTGACCAGGACCAACGAGCCGCTCCTCGCGAGCGGCTCGGAGAAGGTGGCGATCCCCGGTGGGGAAGCCGGGTTCGCCACCGAGAGGAGGCGGCCGCCGACCGAGACGAGAGTCCCGTCGGCGGCCGCTTCCCAGAGCGCTGCCTGGGTGAGCGTGACGCCGGCGAGGCGGGTGGCGTCGTCGGAGGGCTGCGAGGGGTCCCACGGGATGAACGAGTCGGGCTGCGACCAGATCTCGATGCCGACGTCGTGCACACCGGCCGGCACGTCGTCGGCGAAGCGCACGCCCATCGGCCGCAGCGAGCAGGCCAGGACCACGAGGTCCTCGGCGCGACCGCCCCAGTGCGCCAGGGTGTCGGGTCCGCACACGACTGCGTCGGGGTCCTCGTCGTCGACCACCACCAGCCCGGCGGTCCATGCCGCTCCGAGGAACACGGGACCCAGCCAGTGCGCGGGGAGGTCCACGCGCAGCGTGTCGCCGCGCTCGAGGTCGAGCTCCTCGACGAGCAGCGAGGCAGCCTTGGCGACCCAGTTGGCGTACGTCGTCACGGAGAGCTCGGTGCGCTCGCCGCTGGCGTCGTCGTAGAAGGTCACCAGCGGACGCCCGGGCTCGGAGCGGAGCTGATGGGCCAGGACTGCAGCGAAGGTCGTCACAGGGCGAGTGTTCCGCAGTACCGTGAGGTCGTCCTCACTAGGCTCCGCCCATGACTGCCATCGAGCACTTCTGGGCCGTGATTCCGGCCGGGGGAGCAGGCACGCGCCTGTGGCCCCTGTCGCGCTCCTCCTCACCGAAGTTCCTGCGCGACCTCACCGGGAGCGGACGCTCCCTGCTCCAGGAGACCTACGACCGGCTGGCCCCGCTCTGCGAGGACCGCTTCCTGGTCGTGACGGGGCGGGCGCACCGCGACGCCGTGGGCGAGCAGCTCGAGGCGCTCTCCGCGCAGTCCATCCTGGCCGAGCCGTCGGCGCGCGACTCGATGGCCGCCATCGGCCTGGCCGCCGCCCTGCTCGAGCGGACCGATCCGGACGCGGTGATGGGCTCCTTCGCCGCCGACCACGTCATCGGCGACGTCGAGGCCTTCGGCGAGTGCGTCCGTACGGCGGTCGGGGTCGCGCGCGAGGGGTGGCTGGTGACGCTCGGCATCGAGCCCACGTTCCCCTCGTCGGCCTTCGGTTACGTCCACGTGGGCGATCCGCTCCCCGGGCACCCGGGAGCCAGTCGGGTGCTGGAGTTCGTGGAGAAGCCTTCGGTGAGCGTCGCCGAGGGCTACCTTGCGACAGGGCACTTCCGCTGGAACGCCGGGATGTTCGTGGTCCGACCGGGTGTCCTGCTCGACCTGCTCGCCGCGTCCGACCCCGACTTCGCCGCGGCCCTGCGCGAGATCGCGGCCGACCCCTCGCTGCTCGAGGAGCGCTGGCCGGCACTGCCCAAGATCGCGCTCGACCATGCGGTCGCGGAGCCCGCAGCGGCCGCAGGCCGGGTGATGACCGTGCCGGCGTCGTTCGGCTGGGACGACATCGGCGACTTCGACTCCCTGACGACGCTGCTCGAGGACGACACGCGCTCTGGCGCGACCGTCCTGGGCGACGAGACGCTGGTCCGGATGCTCGACGCCAGCGGCCTGGTCATCCCTCAGGGTGGCAAGGTGATCGCGGTGATCGGCCTCGACGACGTGGTCGTCGTCGACACCCCCGACGCACTGCTGGTCACGACGCGGGCGCGGGCCCAGGACGTCAAGCAGGTCGTGAGCGAGCTAAAGCAGAGCCGGCCGGAGCTGACCTGAGCACGGTGAGGTCTCTTGTGCCGGTGGGGGTGGTGAGGAGGGTCTGGCCGTGGGGTTCTCGCCAGAGGTAGGTGCCGGGGGCGAGGGGTTGGTAGCGCCAGCCGGCGTGGGTCTTGAGTTGGTGGTGATGTCGGCACAGGGGCGCGAGGTTGCACTCGCAGGTGATCCCGGTCCTGGTGTGGTTGATGAGGTGGTCGAGGTCGCAGGACCTTGATGGTCGGGTGCAGTGGGGGAAGACGCAGGTGGGGTTGCGCAAC
>Ga0136639_10000283_pt1 | contig 16262 bp, 8 predicted proteins | sample AntDrymUQ8592106_2_FD_113739 | JGI IMG/M metagenome (GOLD analysis project Ga0136639, IMG submission 113739) | Polar desert sand microbial communities from Dry Valleys, Antarctica - metaG UQ859 (21.06) | ecosystem: Environmental > Terrestrial > Soil > Desert | place: Antarctica: Dry Valley...
CCGAACCGACCGCGGCCCACCCGACCCGCACCGCGCAGGTCATCGTTGCGTCCACGCGTGCCGCGGCGGGTGTCTATCCCGACCAGACCGGCCCGGTCATCGAGGCCTGGCTCGGCGAGCGCGGCTGGACCCTTCGCGAGCGCCGTGTGGTTCCCGACGGCGACCCGGTCGGCGCCGCCCTGATCGCGGCCATCGACGAGGGCTGCGACCTGGTAATCACCACAGGCGGCACCGGCGTCAGCCCCCACGACCTCACCCCCGAGCAGACCCTCCCGCACCTCGACCGACTGCTCCCCGGGCTCATGGAGGAATTCCGCCGCCGCGGCGCTGCCTCCACGCCCCTGGCCGTCATCTCGCGCGGCCATGCCGGGATCGCTCGAGGCCGCACCCTGGTCATCAACCTCCCCGGCTCCCCCAACGGAGTGAAGGATGGCCTGGGTCTCCTCGCCGAGGTGCTCGACCACATCCTCGACCAGCTCCACGGCGTGGACCACTAACGCCGCCCACTCCCCGCCCTCCCCCTCACCTCCCCCTCTCCTCCCCGTCGACCTCCTTCCACAGGGCTCCCCCGTCCGCGAAAGCGGGTGAATCGTCGGTTTGAGCAGCGCATACCGACGATTCACCCGCTTTCGCGCACCGGGCGACGAGGAGGACGAGGAGGAGAAGGAGGACAAGTGGGGCGCTGGGTGGGGCCGAACCGTGAGGATGCCGCGAGCGTGCGCGTCGACTCGCGGGGCGGCACGTGCGAGCGGATAATTTATGGTGTCCGACCTGCACCCAAGCGGTCGAGTGAGGGAAACGATGGACCTCAACACCGTGCTCACGATCACCTCTGCCCGTGACCGTGCCGACCTGCAGCGCCTCAGCGCCCAGGTGGCCCCGCTCGCGGGCGGCTCCGACTTGTTCGCCGACCCGCAGACGCACCTCACGGGCCTGGTCGATCTACAGACCCTGGGCTGGCCCGCTCTGACCCTGACGACGGATGCCGATACCGACGCAGGCGAGCGCCGAACCGACACCACAACCGACACCATCCCCGGTCTCACCATCGCGGCCACCTGCACCATCGCCGAACTCTCCCGGCTGGCCGCCGCGCCCGGCTGGACCGCGCATCCGCTGCTCTACCAGTGCTGCACCGCCCTCTACGGCTCGTTCAAGATCTGGAACGTCGCCACCGTGGGCGGCAACCTCTGCGCCTCCCTACCGGCCGGCCCGATGACCAGCCTGGCCGCCGCCCTCGACGCCGAGGTGCTGATCTGGCGCCGCGACGGCAGCGACGAACGGATGCCCGCGAGCGCCTTCGTCACCGGCAACACCACCAACGTGCTCCAGACGGGCGATGTGCTGCGGTCCATCCAGGTGCCGGCCTCCTCGCTGGCGGCCCGCACCGCCTACCGCAAGATCGCCCTCTCCCCGCTCGGCCGCTCGGGCGCCGTGCTGATCGGCCGCCTCGACCGCTCCGACGGCACTGACGGCACTGACGACACCGGCCGCTCCGCTACCACCGCCGACGGCCGCTTCGTGCTCACCGTCACGGCCGGCACCGTGCGGCCGGTGCAGCTGCGCTATGACTCCCTGCCGACGAAGAGCGCGCTGGCCAGGGACATCGCCGGCATCGACTGCTGGTTCACGGATGCCCACGGCGCCGCCGACTGGCGCCGCGCCGTGAGCGGCGTGCTCGGCGAGGAGATCCGGGCCGAGCTGGAACAGGAGCCTCGCCCTGACCCGACCGCGCCAGACCAGTCCCTGACCGACCACGAAGCGATCGACCACGAAGCGACCTACCAAGCAGCGACCCTGAGCGGAGACCGCGCATGAGATTCCAGATCAACGGCGAACCCGTCGACGCCTCGCCTGCCCCTGGGCAGTGCCTGCGCTCCTTCATCCGTGACCAGGAGCATTTCGAGGTCAAGAAGGGCTGCGACACCGGCGACTGCGGAGCCTGCTCCGTGCTGGTCGACGGCACTCCCGTGCATTCCTGCATCTTCCCGGCGTTCCGTGCCGAGGGCACACAGGTCACGACCGTGGCCGGGCTTGGCCTCCCCGGTGACCTGGCTCCCATCCAGCAGCGCTTCGTCGACGCCGCCGGATTCCAGTGTGGGTTCTGCACGGCGGGCATGATCGTGACCGCGTCTACCCTGACCGAGACCGATCTCGACGACCTCCCGCGCCTGCTCAAGGGCAACCTGTGCCGCTGCACCGGCTACCGCGCCATCGAAGACGCCATCCGAGGCACACACACCCCGCACGACGGTTCCTGCCGCACCCTGGCTCCGTCGGGAATGGGCAAGGTCACCCGCACAGGTGCGGCCAGTGCGAGCACCGCCCCAACCGGCACCGCCCCGCGCCCCGGCACGGTCGGCACCTCCCTGGCAGCCCCGGCCAGCGAACGGGTGGTGAGCGGGCAGGAGCCGTACACGCTCGACGTCACGGTGCCCGGCCTTCTGCACCTGAGCGTGCTGCAGAGCACGCAGGCGCACGCGCGCATCCGTTCGATCACCACCGACGCAGCCGCAGCCCTGAAAGGGGTGCACGCCGTGCTCACCCACGCCGACTCCCCGGCCATCCTCTACTCCACCGCCCGGCACGAGGACCGCCTCGACGACCCCGATGACACCCTGGTGCTCGATTCGGTCGTGCGGTTCCGCGGCCAGCGCGTCGCAGCCGTCGTCGCCGACACCCCGGCCATCGCCGAAGCGGCCTGCCGCCTGATCGAGATCGACTACGAACCACTCCCGGCCGTCTTCGATCCACGCGCGGCCCTTCTACCCGGCGCTCCACTTGTGCACGGCGACAAGAATGCCGTCGCGAGCCGGGTAGCCGACCCGACCCACAACCTGGTGGCCGAACTGCACGGCGAATACGGCGACATCGCGGCCGGCCTGGCCGAGGCCTCCCACATCGAGAGCGGCACCTGGCAGACCCAGCGGGTGGCGCACACCCATCTGGAGACGCACGCCACCATCGGTTGGCTCGAAGACGAACGTCTCATCCTGCGCACCAGCTCCCAAGTGCCCTTCCTCGTGCACCGAGAAATCTGTCGGCTGTTCGACCTGGACCCGGCCCGGCTGCGCGTGTTCACGGCCCGGGTCGGCGGCGGCTTCGGTGGCAAACAGGAGATCCTGACCGAAGACCTCGTCACCCTCGCCGTGTTGAAGACCGGGCGGCCCGTGCAATACGAATTCAGCCGCTCCGACGAGTTCACCCTCTCCCCGGCCCGGCACCCGATGCAGATCCAGGTCACGCTCGGCGCCGACGACACCGGGCGCCTCACCGCGCTCAAGCTCGGCGTGCTCGCCGACACCGGCGCCTACGGCAACCACGGGCCGGGCGTGATGTTCCACGGCAGCTCCGAGTCGGTCAGCCTCTACCGGGTGCCCAACAAGCGGGTGGATGCCCGGAGCGTCTACACGAACAACCTCCCTTCGGGTGCCTTCCGCGGTTACGGTCTCGGCCAGGTGATCTTCGGCGTCGAATCCGCACTCGACGAGCTCGCCCGCACCATCGGCATGAATCCGTTCGACCTGCGCCGGCTCAACTCGGTGGGCCCGACCGACCCGCTCGTGGTCACCCATGTCGAGGGTGAAGACCTGATCTTCGGCAGCTACGGCCTCGACCAGTGCCTCGACCTGGCCCAGGCCGCCCTGGCCCGCGGCAACGACGCCCCCGTGCCGCCGGGCGAGCACTGGAAGGTCGGTGAGGGCATGGCCACCGCCATGATCGCCACCACTCCGCCGCGCGGCCACTATGCGCAGGCCTCCGTCACGCTGGGCAGCATGGGCCGCTACACCGTGCGGGTCGGCACGGCCGAGTTCGGCAACGGCACCACCACGGTGCACGCGCAGCTGGCCGCCACAGCCCTGAACACCATTCCCGAGCACATCGAGATTCTGCAGTCCGACACGGATGCCATCGGCTACGACACTGGCGCGTTCGGCTCGGCAGGCGTCGTCATCGCCGGCACGGCCGTGCTCGCGGCGGCGAACGACCTGGCCGAGAAGCTACGTCTGGCCGCGGCCGAGCAGCACGGGGATGCGCAGATGCCCGCCACCGCCTGGACTCTGGAACCGGGTGGGCTGCGCAGCGGGAAGGCGTTCGTGGCGCTGGCCGAGCTGGTCTCGTCGGCCGAGTCCCCGGCATCCGTTCTCTGCGGAGTCGGCTCGGCAGACGGCGCCCGCCGCTCGGTGGCGTTCAACGTGCACGCCTTCCGGGTGGCCGTGAGCACGCTGACCGGCGAGGTGCGAATTCTGCAGTCGATCCAGGCCGCGGATGCCGGGGTCGTGATGAACCCGGAGCAGTGCCGCGGACAGATCGAAGGTGGTGTCGCGCAGGCCATCGGCACCGCGCTCTACGAGGAGGTCATCCTCGACGACGCGGGCACGGTCACCACCAGTGTGCTGCGCAATTACCACATCCCGCAGCTGGCCGACCTGCCCGTGACCGAGGTGTACTTCGCCACGACGCACGATGTGCTCGGCCCGTTCGGCGCGAAGTCGATGAGCGAGTCGCCGTACAACCCGGTGGCGCCGGCACTGGCGAACGCGGTGCGCGACGCCATCGGCATCCGTCCCACCGAACTGCCAATGTCGCGCGACCGGATCTGGAGACTGCTGCACCCCGTTCGTTCCTAGCGCGGGGCGGACGTTATGGGCTACCCCTTCTTCGCCTTCCGCTCCTGGGCGTCGACGAGCACCGCGACGGTGCGGGCGGGAACGGTGACCGTGCCGGTTGCCGCGTCCCAGGTTGTGGACTTGACGAGCGCATCCGTCCCCGCGGCCTGGATGGCGCTGAGGGTGTACCCGCGCCCGGCCAGCTCGCTGAGCAGAATCGTCTGGGGTTCGGGGCTGGCGTTGAAGAGCACCAAAAGTCCGTCCAGCTTCTTGTCGACGTCGGCTCCCACCGTGTCATCGACGCTCATCGCGATCACGCCGGGGCTGGCGTTCGGCCCGCTGGCCGGGAAGGTCAGCTTCTGATTGATCAACTTCGCGTCGCCGAGCCGGAACAGCTCGGTCGACTGCTTCAGGCGCAGCAGATCCTGGGCCTGGGCCGACGCGAAAGCGATGTCGTCCGCCGTCGGTTTCAGTGCCGGGTCCTCCAGCAGCGGACGCATGATGTCCCACTTGTCTTCATTGGCGGCCGCCGACGGCAGACCGACGCCGAAGTTGTTGGTCTGACCGGTCCAGTCGATGCGGTTGAACCAGTCTCCCGAGTTGTAGCTGTCCCGGTCGAGCGACTTCGAGCGCAAAAGGTCGGTTCCCGCATGCCAGAGCGACGGAGACTGTGACAGCGTCGCCGTGGCGAGCGAGAGGGTGTTCATGCGCACCCGATCGCCCATCCCGGTGTCGGTCGGCAGCTTGAGTGCGAGCAGGTCGAAGAGCGTCTCATTGTCGTGCGCGTCGACGTAGTTGATCACCTCGTCCGGCTGGTCGGCGTACCCGGCCGGCGACCCGTTGTAGTCGAGTTCGTCGCCGCGCTTCACCGTGCCGTCGCTGGTCACGAAGCTGAAGTCGCGCAGGTTCGCGGCCAGGCCGAGCCGCACCAGGTCGCTGGCCTGGGCGAGCTTGCCGAGCGCCTGTTCCGAGGTGCCGTTGATCGCCACGCCGTTGGGATCGGTGCCGAGTCCGGTGCCGAAGCCCTGCTGCTGAACGGTGCTGCCGTCGACCGGGCTGCCCCCGTGCACCGCGTCACGCAGCCGGTCGTTGAACGTGCCGATGCCCGTTCCGCCCAGCTGGCCCTGCGTCGCCTGCTCGAAGAGGGCGTTGTTCGCGACCTCGCCGAAGTTCCAGCCCTCGCCGTAGAGGTAGATCGCCTGTCCGTTCACGCCGTCCTTCTTGAGGGTGAGCGCGTCGAGGGCGTCCCGCACGGCCAGCAGGTTCTGCTTCGAATGGTGACCCATCAGGTCGAACCGGAATCCGTCAACTCGGTACTCCTTCGCCCACAGCACGACCGAGTCAACCATGAGCTTCTCGGCCAGGTCGTGCTCGGTGGCGATGTTCTGGCAGCAGGTGGAGGTCTCGACGGCGCCTTGCGGGTTCTGACGGTGGTAGTAACCGGGCACAACCTGGTCGAGCACCGACTTCTCACCCTGACCGCTCTGCGCGGTGTGGTTGAACACCTCGTCCAGCACAACCTGCAGGCCGTCCGCGTGTAGGGCACCCACCATGCCTCGGAACTCGGCCACCCGGGCGCCACCGTCGGCGTTCACCGCGTAGGAGCCCTCCGGCACCGAGAAGTGGAACGGGTCGTAGCCCCAGTTGAAGCCGTCCTGATCCCTGATCGCCTGGATGCAGGCCTGCTGCTCCGGTGAGGCCGGCCCGAAGGAGGCCAGGTCGCAGGCCGGCACGGCCTGGAGGGCACGGTCCTCCTCGATCGTGGCGATGTCGAAGGTCGGCAGGAGGTGCACGGTGTTGAGTCCGGCATCCGCCAGCTCGGACAGGTGCCGGGTACCCGCACTGTCGACCCCGAATGCCCCATAGGTGCCGCGGAGCGGTTCGGGCACGGTGTCGTCGGAGATCGAGAAGTCGCGCACGTGGAGTTCGTAGATGGACCGATCGACCGCCTTCTTGATCACCGGCGCCTTCGTCTTTTCCCACTCCGTGGGGCGATAGGCCTTGTCGGCCAAATCGATGAGCACCGACCGGGTGGAATTGGGTGTCAGGGCGACCGAGTATGGGTCGGTGACCTGGTTCACCTCGATCTTCCCTGTGGTCGGCGCGAACACCGTCACCTCGAAGACGAAGGATGCGTCCGCCCAGTCCTGTGCGCCGGTCGCGGTCCACGCGCCGTCATCCTGGCGCTTCAAGGCGATGCGCTCCGGGTCGGCCTCGTCGCCCGCCGTCCACACCAGCGCATCGACGTTCTGCGCCGTCGGAGCCCAGACCGCGATCGTGGGCCGCTTCTTCGACCAGGTGACGCCGAGCGAACGATCCGCGGCGGCATCCGCATAAAGGTCATCGAGCACGCCGGGCAGCTGCACGCCTGTGAACGCGGTGAGCGTGCCTGCGCTGTCGTCGGTTCCGGGTGCAAACTGGGCCACCGCCAGCTGGGTGCGGAGCAGCCGTTCCACCTCGGACCGGTCCGCTCCGACCGGTCGCAGGGCCACGAACTCGGCGAGGGCCGGGAAACGCGCCTTCTCCTCGTTGGACAGCCCGGCCGGGTCGTAGGTGAGGTCGACCGTGTCCCCACCGGTCACCGCTCCGTCAGCGACCGCCAGGCCGGCGGTCGGTGAGGAGTGCAGCGTGTAGCGGAGCGCGGCCGGATCGGCATTCACCGGCAGCAGGTCCCGCGGCCAGGCGATGGTCTTTTCGCTCAACCACTGCGCGCGCTGCTGCCCGGTGCCCGCCAGCGGAGGGTCGGTCACCAAGATTGTGAGAACGTGGCTGGCGAGGTCGTAGCTGAAGAGCGTGTCCTTGCCCTCGGTGGCCGTAAACGACAGGTTCGCCCCGTTCGGCACGCCGTCAACGCCGTAGTTCTCGTCCCAGCCGAGGTTGTGCGCGACCTTCGCCTCATACGAACCGGTGGGCAGGGTGTCCGAACTCAGCGTGAGGATGCCGTCGCCGTCCACGTCCTGCAACCAGGTCGCAAGGCAGTCCGGCTTCCAGTCTCCGGGGCATCCGGCCTCCTCCTGGAAGGAACCGGCCGCAACGACGATGTCGCCCTCGGCGGTGCTCTGGAAGAAGTTATTGCGCGGGTCGAAGTAGAACGTGACCTGACCACCGGTGGTCGTGTAGCTCACGTTGTCGCCGCCGGGAACCCCGCCGGAACCGTAGTTGAGGTCCCAGGAACCGTTGACGGCGACCTTGTAGTCGTAGTCGCCGGCCGGCAGATCGAACGTGCCGGCGTAGATGCCGTCGGCCCGGAGGGTGAGTTTCGCGGCCTCACAGCCGGGCTGCCAGTCTCCGGCACAGCCCATCTCGGAGTTGTGGCTGCCGGCCACCGTGACCAGGTCGATCGCAGGGTTAGGGATGCCGGTGTCCGCGAGAGAAACAGTGTTGCCCACGGAGGCGAAGCTGGATGCGGCGGCCCGCTGGCCGGCGGCATCCGTGGAGACGGCGCGATATTCGACCAGGGTGCCCGGGGCGAGGCCGGCCGTGTCGTGGAACACACGCGGGGTGGTGTCTTCGGCGGTGCCGAGGTTGGTCCAGGCGCTCTCGCCCACGACCCGCCAGGCGAAGCCGGTTTCCTGCCAGGTGCGCTCGTCGACGGTGGCTCCGACGGGTGAGACACCGGTGACGCCAGCGCCGGCTGCGGGGGCGGCGACCGTGATCGCGGCGGCCGCAGACGGTGCCGTGACGGGGCGGTCGGCCACGAGCACGACCGAGCCGCGCGCCGGCACGGTTACGGCGAGGTCGCCGGTGTCGCTCGACACCGTGGGGGCCGTGTCGCCGAACAGCACCGAGTAGGACGCCCCCGTGGTGAGCGTGGGAACCGTCACGGTTTTCGCGGCGGCCGAGTTGTTGACGGCCACGAGGTGCTCGATCTTCTCCGTGCGGTCGACCCGGCTAAACGCGTAGACACCGGCCCCGGTGTCGGCGTAGCGCTCAATCTGGGAGCCGGTCGCCAGTGCCGGGCGGTCGCGCCGCAGCGCGGCGAGCTCAGCGATCCGGGTGTAAAGCGGCGCATCCGTTGCGAAACGCTCGACCGAGCCAGCGGTCTCGCCCGTGATCAGAGGCTGGTTGACGTACTCGGCGACCTGGCTGGCGAACAACGACTGGCGGGCGTCTTTGTCGCCGCCCGTGCCCATAAAGCCCTGCTCGTCACCGTAATAGACCACCGGTTGGCCGCGGGTCAGGAACATGAGATCGTGCGCGAGAAGGTCACGGGCCAGCGGGTCATCCGTGTTCTTCAGGAAATAGCCGATGCGACCCATGTCGTGGTTGCCGAGGAAGGTCGGCAGCGCGGAGGCGTTGGAGTCCGGCGTCGTGTACAGGTCGTCGGAGGCATACAGCTGGCTGAGCCCCTTCGCGGAATTACCGGCGGCGAAGCTGGTCGCCTGCGACTGGAATCCGAAGTCGAGCACCGAGTTGAGGTCGGTCTTGCGCACGTACGGCGACGTCTTGGCGGCATCCGCGTCATAGACCTCGCCGAACATGAAGAAGTCGGGCTTACCGGCGGCGTGCGCGTAGTCGAGCACCTTCGTCGACCAGGTCTGCCAGAACTCGAGGTTGACGTGCTTGACCGTGTCGATACGGAAGCCGTCAATGCCCAGGTCGACCCAGTCTGTGTACACGTCGACGAAGCCATTGACGACGGCCGGGTTCTCCGTCATCAGGTCGTCGAGGCCGGAGAAGTCGCCGTCGAGGGCACTCTCACCCTCGAAGGTCGAATCTCCGCGGTTGTGGTACAGCGTCGGGTCGTTGAGCCAGGCCGGCACCTTGGCCGCGGCGTCGGCAGCGGCGATAAACGGCGTGTAGGGGAAGGATGTCGCGTCGAGTGTCGGGAATTCGTCGGTCCCCGCGTAGTCGGCCGGGTCGAAGGGCTCGCCGGCGGCCGTCGTGTAGGGCGAGGTGGCCTTATCGACGTAGGAGTACTGCTTCTCCTCGTTGTCGATGACGTCAGCGGTGTGGTTGGTGATGATGTCGAAGTACACCTTGATGCCGCGGGCGTGCGCGTCGTTGATGAGCGCCTCCAGCTCGGCGTTGGTGCCGAGGTGCGGATCGATCTGGGTGAAGTCGGTGATCCAGTAGCCGTGGTAGCCCGCGGATGCGTTCTGGCCCTCGCCCTGCACGGGCCGGTTCTTGAAGGACGGCGTCAGCCAGAGGGCGGTCGTGCCGAGTCCCTCGATGTAGTCCAGCTGTGAGTGCAGCCCGGCAATGTCACCTCCGTTGTAGAAGCCCTTATTGGTCGGGTCGTAGCCGGACGCCAGTGGCTCGTCGCCGAGGCCGGCGGTGTTGTTGGCCGGGTCGGCGTCCTTGAACCGGTCGGTCATCACGAAGTAGAACTGCTCGTCACTGCCGGGCTGTCGGATGGGCGCGGCCGCCACGGCCTCATCCTCGGCGGAGTAGGCACCGGCGAGGGAGAGCACCTCGAGGCCGACGCGCTTCAGACTGAGGTCGAAGGTGAAGCTCAGCCGGCTCTCGCCATCAATGGTCAGTGGGATGTTGTCGGCGCCGCCGTCCAGGCCGTAGGTCTCGTCCCAGGTGTCATTGAGTGCGACTTTGTAATCGTAACTGCCGCCCGGCACCGTGAACTCGGCCGACCAGACTCCGTCGACCCCCGTGGGCGCCAGCTCGGTGGACTCGCAGGCCGGCTGCCAGTCCTCCGTGCAGCCGAGTTCGCTTTGCAGGCTGCCGACCAGGGCGACCGTCGGGGTGGCCGCGGCCGCGGAAACCTCGGTGAAAGCGAGACCGGAGAGAACGATCGCACCGGCTCCGATCGTGGCCACGATGCGGCGTACGGCCAGACGGCGTGTAGCGATGTGTTTCGTCAACAGTGACTCCCCTATCTCGCGCGCGGCGGCGCTGAGAACAACACATGTGACGCTACTCCGTGACGCACCTTTCGTGCAAGCGTTTGCTGCAAGCGTTTACATATTGGGATGCGCCAACGCGCGTTTGCGGCCGCAGCCGGGAAGTCAGCTGCCCACGGGGCCCACCTTCAGTGTGCGGCGCTGTCGCCCATGCCCATGCGTCGCAGCACCAGGTTCTCCACCAGCTGGGCCACGCCGTAGAGCACGATCGACACCAGGGTGATCGCCACCACCGACGACCACACCTCGAAGTTTTTCACCTGGGCCACGGCGATCACAATACTGTGGCCGAGCCCCTGCCCGGTGGAGAGCCATTCGGCCAGCAGAGCGCCGGTGATGGCCCCGGGAATAGAGATCTTGACCGCCGCGAAGAACGACGGCAGCGAGCTCGGCAGGGACACCTTCCGCAGCAGGGTGAACGTGCTCCCGCCGTAGACCGCGATCACGTCGCTGATCTGCGGCGAGGCGGAGCGCAGCCCGAAGGCGATGTTTACCAGCGCCGGGAACAGCACCACGATGGCACCCATCACGACGACGAGGCTCAGGCCGCGCCCGGTGATCAGCGTGATCACCGGCACCAGGGCCACCAGCGGCACGGAACGCAGCAGCAACGCGATCGGCATCAGTGCATGTTCGATTCCGCGGGAGAGGGTGAACAGCGTCGCGAGCACGAGTGCCGCGACCAGCCCGGCGACAAAACCGAGAAAGGCGTCGCCGAGCGTCACGGTGAGATTCTCGAGAATGAGTTGGCGGTTATCGGCGGCCGCGGGCACGGTCACGAGCCAGCTCCACACGTCCAGCGGGCCCTTGGCGATGAACGGCGAGACCCCGAGGAGCAGGATCAGCACCTGCCAGGCGAGCAGCACGACCACCAGGGTGATCAGCCCGTTGCGGAGGGCGCGCCAGATGGTGACGGATGTGCGGATCATCGGGCGCTCCGCCCGGTCATCCAGGGTGTGGCCACCCGCGACACCAAGGCAAAGAGCGCGTAGCCCAACCCGGCCAGGAGACCGGCGATGAGCGCGAGTCCCCAGACTCGGTCCACGTTCGCCGACGACCCGGCCGCGAGCAGGGCAATCCCGAGGCCGCTGTCGACGCCGCCGAGGTACTCGCCGAGGATCGCGCCCAGCAGGGCGGCCGGGGCCGCAATCTGCAGGGCGTTCAGCACACTGGGAAGTCCGGCCATCATCCGAACCTTGCGCAGTTGCATGAGCCGGCCGCCGCCGTAGACGCGCACGAGGTCGAGGCTGGCCGAGGAGGCGGCCTTGAGTCCCACCAGGGAACCGACCACGGTCGTGAAAAAGACCGACATGGCCGCCAGGAACACGGCCGTGCCGGAGGGTTCTCCGCTGCGCGGGGCGCCGATCACGATGTAGGCGATCGGGCCGATCGCCACGATCGGGATGCAGTAGGTGATCACGGCGATTTGCAGGGCGATCTTCTCGATGCGGGGCAGCACGAGCACGAGGCCGGCCAGCACCAGGGCGAGGGAGTTACCCCAGAGGAAGCCGAGGCTCGCCTCGCGAAGCGTGATCGCGATGTGGGAGAGGTAGAACTCCGCGCCATCCGTCATCAGCCCCGTGAACACGGCGCCGGGCGTCGGAATCGCACCACCGGGCACGCTCCCCACGTTCCGGAAGATCGTGACCGCGCTCAGCCACCACAGGCCGATCACCACCGCGACGCCGATCAGGCCGGTCGCCCAGCCGGGCAGGCCGCGCGTCAGGCGCATTATTCCGCTCCCGGCAGCAGGGCCGGTTCGGGGGTGAAGAGCAGGTCGGATGCCCGGTCGTGCAAGGCATGGAACTCCGGTGTGCGCATCATCTCCGGGTGGCGCGGCCGAGGCAGGTCAACGTCGATGATCTCGACGACGCGGCCGGGCCGGGCGCTCATCACGGCCACCTGGTCGGAGAGGAAGATCGCCTCGGAGATGCCGTGGGTGACCATCAGCGTGGTCGCCGGCTTCTCGGTCCAGATGCGCAGCAGTTCGAGGTTGAGGCGCTGCCGGGTCATATCGTCGAGCGCGCCGAACGGCTCGTCGAGGAGCAGAACGGAGGGTTTCAAGACCAGGGCCCTCGCGATCGAGACGCGCTGGCGCATCCCGCCGGACAGCTGTGCGGGCTTCGCGTTCTCGAAGCGCTGCAGACCAACCAGCGCGATCAGCTCGGTGACGTAGCTGTCGTCGACCGGCAGACCCGACACCTCGAAGGGAAGCTTGATGTTGCTCCGCACGCTGCGCCAGGGCAGCAGGGCCGCGTCCTGGAACGCGATGCCCAGTTCGTGCCCGCGCCGCAGCTCTTCGGGGGTCTTCTCGTCGACGTGGGCGGTGCCGCTCGTGGCCGTTTCGAGCCCGGCCAGGATGCGCAGGATGGTCGATTTACCGCAGCCCGAGGGTCCGAGCAGCGACAGAAAGCTGCCCTTCTCGGTGTGCAGGGTCGCATCCTCCAGCGCGGAGATCTGCTTCCGACCCACGGTGAAGTTCTTGTGGAGCTCTGAAATACGCAGGCCGGTGCCCGAGGCATTGCGCCCGGCACCGGCCGTGTTCGCGTCGATCGTACTCACGTCGTGCTGGTCCTTACTGGGATTATCGATGCGGCCTGTCTCGTGTCGACTACTTGCTGTAGTCGACCAGGTCGGGGTTCTCCTCGTACACTTCCGCGAGCAGGCTCATGTCGAAGAGCTGGTCGGCGGTGATGGTGACACCCGCCGCCTTCAGCGTCTTGATGCTCTGCTTCTGAAGGGTATCGCTGATGCTGAAGAGACCATTCGTGGTGGTGTCGTCGCTGACGACGAGATCGGTGGACTGGATCTCCGCCTGGCGGGTCTCCTTCTCGATGGTCAGGCCCAGCCCCTTGCCGTAGCTGTCGATGGTCAGCTGCGCGGCCGCGGCCGGGTCCTTGATCGCATCGGTCCAGCCGCGGATCTCGGCGACGAGAAGAGCCTTGAGCTTCTCCCGGTCGTTCGTGATGGCGTCGTCGGAGACCACGAGGGTCTCGGCGACGAACGGCAGGCCGTTGTCGGCCAACGGCAGGTTGACCGGGTTCAGACCCTTCAGTTCGGCGTCGATTCCCTCATTCGTGAGGTAGGAGAACCAGCCATCGACCTCACCGTTGAAGAGCGGGCTTGGGTCATACTCCACCGGAACCGTGGTGAGGGTGTCCGGGTCGATCTCGTTGACCGCGAGGAACGCTTCCCACAGGCTCTGGTTGCTGGCCTGCACGCCGATGGTCTTGCCGGTGAGGTCGCCCGTGGTGGCGATGTTGCCTACGCCCTCGAGCGACAGGATCGAGAACGGGTTCTTCTGGTAGGTGGCACCGATGATCTTCAGCGGCGCTCCCTCGTTGGCGATGACCGTGCCGGTGGAGATGGCGTTGCCGATCCCGATGTCCACGTTGCCGGAGATGACGCCGGCTTCGGCGGAGGCCGGGCCCGCGATCAGGTCGACGGAATCAAAGCCGGCGTCGGCGAAGTAGCCGTTTTCCTCGGCGTAGAACTCGCCCATGAACTCGGTGTTCTTGATCCAGGACAACTGAATGCTTGCATCGCCGAAACCGGATGCCGCGGTGTCGCCGCCGGCGCAGGAGGCCAGCAGCATTGTGGCCATCGCGGCGACCGTGAGGCCCTTCACGATGTGGCCGACTCGCTTACGCGGGGCCAGTGAACCTGTGGATTGGATCATGACGCGGGAGTTCCTCTCTCAATGAAGCTCAGGGCTGTGGTGCTGGGCTGTAGCGCGCAAGGAAGTACCCCCGAAGAGTAGATGCCCCGCATGACGCACTGAAACCGGAAATGTTTCCGCCATGTTGCACGGCGTGTTGCCCACGGTGGTCGAGCCTGTCGAGCTCTCCTCCCCCACCCGCAATACACTGAACACGCCCGGTGACAGCATCCGTCACCCGCGACCGCGCACCGGTCGGCAGTCCGAACAGAGAACGGTCCCCTCGTGACACCGTCCAGCCGGATCTACCGCGGCCACATCTTCCACATCGCCGGCTCCCCCACGGTGGCCACCGCGCGCCGGCATCTCGTGTCGCTGCCCGACGGCGCCCTCGTGACGACCGATGCCGGGCAAATCGCCTGGGTTGGGCCGTTCGTCAATCTGCCCGCGGTCTACGCGACCCTGCCGGTCACCGACAACCGGGGCGGTTTCATCCTGCCCGGATTCGTCGACACGCATCTGCACTTCCCGCAGACCTACTCCACGGATGCCTACGGCGGCGGCCAGCTGCTGGAGTGGTTGGACAACTGCGTCTTCCCGGCGGAGGCACGCCTGCACGATCCCGAGTTCGGCGAGCAGATCGCCCGGGACTTCACCCGCCGCCGCGTCGCCGCCGGCACGACTAGCGCCCTGGTCTTCGGCTCCGCGTTCCCGCACGCGCAGGACGCACTCTTCGAAGAGTCGCAGCGGGCCGGGCTGCGCCTGGTCAGCGGGCGCGGCATCCAGACCGTCGGTTCGGAGCCCTCGCAGGCGCTGCTCACGAGCGAGGCCAGAGCCCTCGAGCTGGTCACGGATGAGATCGCCCGCTGGCATGCGGTCGACACCGGCGACCCAGCCACCGCGCTGCTGCAGGTGGCGGTGGTGCCGCGGTTCAGCCTGTCGGTCACCCCCACGACCCTGGCAGGGCTCGGCGAACTCTACGACGATGTGCGTGGGCAGGGCGTGTACTTTCACAGTCACCTGAACGAGAACAACCGTCCCGGCACGGGCGAAATCGACGCCGTGAAGTCGGTCTACCAGGTCGACACCTACCTCGACACCTATGACGGCCGGTTCCTGCCGGGGTCGACGCGTGGCGGGTCGAGCCTGCTGGGGCGGCGCAGCATCCTCGCCCATGCCGTGCACTGCGAAGACAGCGAGCTGGCGCGCCTGGCCGAGACCGGCACCAGCGTGGCGCACTGCCCCACATCGCAGCAGTTCCTCGGATCGGGCACCATGCCGTGGCTGCGCACGACATCGTTCGGCGTGAATGTGGCGATCGGGTCGGATGTCGGTGCGGGCGATGAGTGGCTCATCTCCCGGGTGCTCAACGACTGTTTCAAGGTGCACCTGTCCGAACCCGGAGAGGCCGGCCTGTCTCTGGACCCGGCCGCACTGTTGTTCACCGGTACCCTGGCCGGCGCCCGGGCCCTCGATATGGAGGCCCGTTTCGGCAACTTCGACGTGGGCAAGGACGCGGACTTCCTGCTGATCGAGCCGGACCGCTGGGAGCCTCTGGCCACCGTGCTCGAGCGCGGCATCCGGGCTGACGACGAGGAGATGGCCACGGACCAGACCCTCTTCGCGCTGCTGCTGGCCCTTCGTCAGCCTGCCATCGCCGGCGTCTTCGTGCGCGGCCGCCGGGTGCTCGCGCCCGCTGTCTGAGCCGCCCTCCCTCTCCCCCGGTGGTTGAGCTTGTCGAAACCCGGTAAGCCATCCTCCGGTGGTTCCCACCGCCCCACGTCACCAAAATACTTTCGAATGCTTATCTGAACCTCTAGACATGACATTCGAAGTCATCTACTATTAGGGTATGGCAGGAGCCCCTACTCCGCACTCCCGAACCGCCTCACCCCAGGCGGTGTCTTCCCTCGTGCAGCAGCTTCAGCAGGCCCGTGACCTGGCCGCGACCGTGCTTGACTCGGTCGCCTTCTCTCTGCTGAATGAGGCCGACGCGATGGCGGTGCTCGGCACGGTCGAAGACCTCGGCCGCCGGGTCGATGCCGCCCGGGTCGCGTCAGCCGCGGACATCTCCGTGCGGTCCCGCCGCATCCTGGGTCACGACTCCCTCGCCTACAAGAACGGTGCCACCACCGG
>Ga0136639_10000284_pt1 | contig 16253 bp, 15 predicted proteins | sample AntDrymUQ8592106_2_FD_113739 | JGI IMG/M metagenome (GOLD analysis project Ga0136639, IMG submission 113739) | Polar desert sand microbial communities from Dry Valleys, Antarctica - metaG UQ859 (21.06) | ecosystem: Environmental > Terrestrial > Soil > Desert | place: Antarctica: Dry Valley...
CTCCCCGACGATGCCGAACTGCTCCTGAGCGGATGAAAGCACCCCCTCGATGCTGACAGACTGCTGCCCTGCAAAGCGCCCGCTCAAAGGCGCTCAACCGCCGCGCCCATTTTCCTTTTTAGGTTAAACTGTGCAGGATGGGTTGGGCTTTCAATCTTTCGGCACGGTGGCTCCCAAGCAGTTAGGCCATTCATGACCCTTTCCCTTACCGATTCGTGCGAAGACCGGATCTGGAAGCGATCAAGCCAGAGGCGCGATAGGCGTCGCAGGCTGTTGCTGCCGAGCCCGATTCCACAGCCGGGGGTCAGCGTAATCCCACGCGCAGCCCCCGGCATTTAGCTCCAGCGCCCTTCCCGCAGCCGTGCGTGCAGGGCCCCGTCATCCTCTCGCGCCCCTCCCGGGGCGCATTTTTTTTGGGTGGGTGATTTTTCCGGGGGCTGCGCGTGGGTACACGCTGACCCCCGGCTAAGTTCTCTTGTCCCGCAGGGACGTTGGACCAGACCGATGCTGTCATTCCATCGCTGGGCATCACGCAACTCTTGAAGGCGAGCCTTTCGCCAGCGATTGGCGAAGTTGTTCGGATTGCCCTGTCTCACTCGTAGCGCAGTTGCGCGCTAGCGCCGCAGTCGCTGGCGGCGACGAAGCGCACCCAGTAGGCGGAAAAGGCGGCCGGGAAGGAGTGTTGGAGCGGGGTCTTGGCCGTTAGGTTGAACGTTTCCGCTAGAACCCAAGTGCCAGTGCCGGTGATGTCGACCTCCATGCGGACGGCGACATCGCGGTCGGCCTGCAACGTTAGGGATTTCTTGTCATAGGCGGTCATGAGGAAGGGATCGGAGGGAATGCCGGCCTTCACTTGGGAATCCAGCCACGGGCCGCCGTGGCCGCGCGGTTTGCCGAGCTGCCAGAGGTCGTCCACGGCGCCGGCCCAGAGGGCTGCCTTGCCGTCGTCGGAGCGGATGATGTGCGGGTTGGGTGCGGTGCCCGCCACGCCTGTTAGGATGAGCAGTCCGCGGTATGAGCAGAAGTCGTGGATGGCGCGGTTGTGGGTTGCGATCGGGCGGACCAGCGCAAAGCCGCCGGCATTGCGGGCGGGTAGTTCGTAGATGCTGCCGTGGGCATTGAAGACATCGCGTTCGGTGGCGACCTCGCGGGCGATGCGCGCGGCTCCGAACGGGCCCTGTTGGTCAAGGGCGGCGTCGCCCTTAGGAAGGCGCCAGCGCTTGTCGTCGTCGTCGATGAAGATCACCGAGGCGGCGTCGACTTCAAGGATGCCGGCGGCGGGGGCGATGGTGGTGTTAGCCTTGTGATAGGCGGCAAGCTTGGCGTCGTCCTTGCGGGTGAGCTTCAGGGAGGCGTCGAGCTCGTAGTAGCCGATGTCCCCGGCGGTGTTGGAGACCGCGCCAAAGGCGAGGGTGCGGGCATTCTCGGCGCGGGCGCGCACGGTGCCGCCGATGATCGCGGCGTCGGAGGGCATGGCCAGGCCGTCGAACAATTTGCTAGAGGTTTCGCTGCGGGTGTCGCGGTTGCGGTAGGTTAAGACGGCGCTGACTGCTTGGGCGGAGGTCGACGGGGTCAGGCGGATCCAAGTGCCGAGGTCGGCAGGCTCAAAGGAGTGGAAGAGGTAGCCGCCGGCGGGGACCTCAAGGTCGCGCAGCTTGCTCCAAGTGCCCTTGCCCGTGGCGTCGACTTCGAGGGTGAACTTCAATGGGCTAGCCTCACTGTTTGTTAGGTGGAGGGCGCGCATCTCATAGCCCGAGAAAAGGAAGGGATCGCTGGGGACGCCTGCTTGGACTGCTTCGTTAACCCAGAGCGCGCCGCGGCCAATGACCGGGCCGAGGTGGTCCAGGGCGGCCGGTTCGACAAACCACAGGTTAGATTGGGACTGGGGTGCGGCCACGGTGCCCTTGGCGGCGCGCTTGTTGAGGAACTCGCTCTTGGCGGTGTCATCGCAGCCAAAGACGATGCGGCCGTTCCAGGCGGTGAAGTCGCCGACCACCTTGAGGTAGTTAGAGCGCGGGGCGATGCCCGCGGAGTTTGTTGGGGTGAAGGATTTGGGGAAATGCCAGAGGGTGCCGTGCATGGTCATGAGCAGGTTTTCGCCGGTGCCGATGTCGCGGATGCGCGGCCACTCGGTGTTCCAACCATGGGCCCCGTCGTAGGAATGGGAGCCCTTCGGCAAGCGCCAGGTGTGCCATTTTCCCGCGGCCAGGCACTGCAGGATGAGCGAGCGGTGATCCCAGCCGATTGCCCATACCGGGTCGGTCGCCGGATTCTCGTTGCCATAAATGCCGCCCGGGCCAGTGACCTCGGTGAACTGGTTGCGGCGGACAACGTTCCAGTTGTTGGGCGAGCCGTCCCATTCGGCAAGCACGCCAGACGGGGTGGCGGGAAACTTCCGAGCTGCCTCGCCATGCTCGCCGTTGTTAGAATAGACTAGGCGTCCCTGGCCGGAGAAGAGCCCCTTGCCGTGGTAGCCGGGGAGGTTGGCCTTGTGGTCGCCCTTGGCCTGCTCGTCGGTCCAGAGCTCATTGACGGCCAGGGTGGTGAGGTCGACTTCATAGATGCCCTCCTCCATGGTGGCGAAGTACGCCTTTTTTTCCGGCTCGGCGAGGTGGCGGGCGTTTCCGGTTAGGCGGCCGAACATGTTTGCGACCGGGATGGTGCGCACGTTGCGCTGGGCGTCGATGAGGTAGCGCGAGATGATGAGCTGGTTAGTCTCGCGGTGGATCATCCGGTTAGCCGGGGTGCCTCCGACGCTTTCCGGGCGGACGATGAGCTCCAGGTCGTTGGTGATCTCGTAAAGCTTGTCGCTGGAACCCTTTGGCTGGTGGGGGGCGTAGGTGACGGCCCAGAGGCGGTCGGCCCAGGGGACCAGGGCACCGGTGCCGCACTCGCCTTCATCGTTGAAGAAGGCAAGGTGCGGATAGATCCCGGAGAGCGAGACGGGCTCGGCATTCGCGGCAAGGCTGAAAGCTAACAGAAGGAGGGTGGGTGCGCGCATGGGGTTGGATCGAGGCGATGAATAGACCCGTCGAAAAGCCCCGTGGGAAGCAAATTGAGCAGGCAATGCTGGTGCGGGTGTTGCTGGCGCTGGATTTCGGGGGAGTTTGGCCTTGTCGCGGTTGGGAGTGGCTGCTAGATCGCGCCTGCCCTTGAGTTTGCTCATCGACAATCTCGCGTCCCCGGTCGTCCTCTGCTTCGTGCTCGGGATGGTGGCCAAGTGGGTGAAGAGCGATCTGGCGCTGCCCGAGCCGGTGTACCAGGGTTTGTCGATCTACCTGCTGCTAGCCATTGGCCTCAAAGGCGGTGCGGCGCTCTCGGCGACGCCCTTTGCGGAGGTCTGGATGCCCGGGGTGGCGACATTGGCGCTTGGCATCATCACACCGATTTCCGCGTTTTATCTGATTCGGCATGCCGGCGGGCTGGGTAGGGATGATTCTGCGGCGGTTGCGGCCCATTACGGTTCGGTCTCGGTGGTGACTTTCTTGGCGGCGATGGAGGCGGTCAAGCGCAGCGGGTTTGAGGCCGAGGGCTATCTGCCGGCCTTGGTGGCGATTTTGGAGGTGCCCGGCATCGTGGTGGCGCTGTTGTTTGCCCAGGCAAGCCGCAAGGGCGAGGGGTGGACCAAGGCGCTGCACGAGGTGGTGACGGGCAAGAGCATCGTGCTGCTGTTAGGCGGGCTGGTCATCGGGGCCATTTGCGGCAAGGAGCGGCTCGGCGATGTGCTGCCGTTCTTTGGCGGGATCTTCAAGGGGGCGCTGTGCATCTTCTTGCTGGAGCTGGGGCTTGTGGCAGGCAGGCGGCTGCGCGACGCGGGGCGTGCCGGGGCGCGGCTGTTGGTGTTAGGCGTGGTGATTCCGCCGCTGCACGGGCTGCTGGGAGTGGCCTTCGGGCTGTGGGCGGGGATGTCGGTGGGCGGGGCGGCGGTGTTAGGGGCGATGGCGTCAAGCGCGTCCTACATAGCGGCGCCGGCGGCGGTGCGCATTGCGCTGCCGAAGGCCAATCCTGCGTATTACCTGACCTTGTCGCTGGGGATCACCTTTCCGTTCAATCTGGCGCTTGGAATTCCGCTGTATCTGTGGCTCGCTGAGGTGATGAAGGGGAGGCTATGAAAGTTCATTTGAAGAAGGTGACGATCGTGGGGGAGCGGGTGCTGAAGGATCCGCTGATAGCGCTGTTGCGCCTGCACGGGGCGCGCGGGTTCACGCTAACAGCCGTGGAGGGGGAGGGTTCGCGCGGGGTGCGGGCCTCGGAGTGGGAAGGGCGCAACGTCTGCATTGACACGATTGTCTCGGCGGAAGTGGCCGATGCGATCATGGATGCGGTGGGGGAGCGGTACTTTGATGATTTTGCGGTGATTGTGTACAGCGTCGACGTCGACGTGCTGCGCGGGGACAAATACGCCTGACGAAGGCAAAGAATTTAGCAATGACCAGATCCAACAATAACGCGCGCATCGGTATCATCATGGGGAGTACCTCGGACTGGCCGACGATGGAGCATGCGGCGCGGACGCTTGAGGATTTCGGGCTTGCCTGGGAGGCGGAGGTTGTTAGCGCGCACCGGACGCCGGATAAACTATATGCCTATGCCAAAAGCGCGCGCGAGCGCGGGCTGCGCTGCGTGATTGCCGGAGCGGGCGGAGCGGCGCATTTGCCGGGGATGGCCGCGGCGATGACCACGGTGCCGGTGTTGGGGGTGCCTGTTGAGTCTCACGCGCTCAAGGGGATGGATTCACTGTTGTCGATTGTGCAGATGCCTGGCGGGATTCCGGTTGCGACCTTTGCCATCGGGAAACCCGGAGCGATCAACGCGGCCTTGTTTGCCGTGGCGATTCTGGCTGGCGAGGACACAGCGCTGGCGGAAAAGTTGGACGCGTTCCGGCGCAACCAGAGCGAGACGGTCAAGGCGGCGCAACTTCCCGGGCTGAGCTAACATGAAGGGCTTGGCGACGGGAGGATGGCTCGGGATTCTGGGAGCTGGGCAGCTCGGGATGATGCTTGCGGTGGTGGCGCGGCGCTGTGGTTACCGGACGATTGTTTGGAGCGGCGGCGGCGAGGCGATTGCCGAGAAGGCGGCCGACAAGGCTGTAAAGGGAGCGTTTGACAACCCGGCGGCGCTGGAGGAATTTTTGTCGATTGCGCAGTTGGCGACGGTGGAGTTTGAGAATATTCCGCTAGAGACGCTGCGGGCGGTTGAGGAGCGGATCGGGCTCTATCCATCGGCGCAGGCGGTGGCCATCTGCCAGCACCGCGAGCGGGAGAAGGAGTTTTTGCGCGAGCATGGGATTCCGCACGCGCCGTTCCGGGTGGTGAGCGATGCGGCAAGCCTAGCCATTGGGATGGCGGAGCTTGGCGGGGCCTCGGTACTCAAGACGGCCACCTTTGGTTACGACGGCAAGGGCCAGCGCAAGCTTGAGGGGCACGAGGTGGCCGCCAAGGTCTGGGCGGAGTTCGGGATGCAGCGCGCGGTGTTGGAGAAGTGGATCCCGTTTGAGCGCGAGCTCTCGGTGATGGTGGCCCGCGGAGTGAAGGGCGAGGTGGTGACTTATGATCCTGCGGAGAACAGGCACCGGCACCACATGTTGGATGTGTCGATCGTGCCGGCGCGGGTTGCCGTGGAGGTTGCGGAGGCGGCGCGGGCGATTGCGGTGCGGGTGGCCGAGGCGCTGGACTACCGCGGAATTCTGGGGGTGGAGTTTTTCCTTAGCAAGGATGGCAGTTTGATGGTCAATGAGATGGCCCCGAGGCCGCACAATTCCGGGCACCACACGCTGGACGCCAGTGCGACCTCACAGTTTGAACAACAATTGCGCGCGGTCTGCGGACTGCCGCTTGGTTCGACGCGGCTGCTCAGCCCGGTGGCGATGCTCAACCTGCTAGGTGACTTCTGGCCGGATGAAGTTGGAATGCCCGACTGGAGCGAGCTGTGGGCGGACCCCGAGGCGTTCCTGCATCTGTATGGCAAGGAACGGGCAGTTGGGCGGCGCAAGATGGGCCACGTGAACCTGCTAGGGACGGATGTTGGAAACGCGCTGGCGCGGGCGGAGCGGCTCAAGGGGATTTGGCTGGGGGCGTCGACGGTGGAGCGATGAATTTTTGGATCCACCATGGATGGCTTGAGCTGATTGGTCTGGCGGTGTTCCCGCGAGTAACCTTGTTAGTTGCGTCCTTTGCGACCGGTGGGTTGTTGTGGTGGATCGGCTGGCTGGTATCACCGCACTTGTTGGTGGCGATTCTGTCGCTGAAGTATTGGGACACCAATCCGGCGCTGGTTGCGATTGCGTGGGTTGGGGCGCTGGTCGGAACCGGCGGCGAAGGGGGCGGGGCGCGGCGGCTGAGGGGCGGAGGCTCGAGCGTGGAGCGTTGAACCTGTGGCGTGGTGACGAGGAAATATCAATCAGATGAGATACCGCGGGGCCGGTTGGCAGCTGCGCGGCGGAAGACTAGCAGTTTCTGGCCTGCCCGGGTGAAGCCCATGTAGAGCTTGCGGGTGTGGTCGCGGCGCAACTCGGCGCGCTCCTCGTGGGAAAGCCGCGGGTCGGCCTCGGACTCTAGCAGCATGTCCATTCCCAAAAGCATGACGACGGGGGCCTCCAGGCCGGTGGCGGCATCCAGTGCGGCGACCGAGCAAAATGCGGATGCGGGCCGCATGCTCTGCTTGGCTAGATGGACTTGGCGCGGTCCGAGCCTGAGTTCAAGCGCTTGGGCCAAGCTTCTGGCCATGCGGCCAACGGTGTGAAGCAGCAACAGGGCGCCAGGTTCGAGGCCAAGTTGCTTGAGGCGCACGACTTCATTGACCGCCCGGGCGAGTTCATCCTGGGGGGTGGGCACCCAGATCAGCTCGGGCTCGGTGCCCGGCTCGGTCATGGCATCAAGCATCTCCTGGCTGGGGATATTGAGGTTCATCTCATCCTCCTCAAGGCCGCGGCGGTCCTGATAGAAATCCATGGCAAAGCGGAGGATCGCGCGGGTGTTGCGATAGGCGGTGGCCAGGCGGGTGGTGCGCCCGCGCACTTCGATGCCCGCGGAGACCCATGACTGCCTGCGGCGCAAAAACCCTTGGGTCGGATCGGCGGCAAGGAACAAGTGGCCGCCGGGTTTGAGGGCCGCCTGCACCACCTCAAACCAAGACTTAGCGAAGAACTGCGCCTCATCGATCAGGATGGCGTCGTAGCTGGGGAATCGGAGCGATTTGACGACACAGGCCGCCTTGCGGAATCTAAGCGCGACATTGTGCCAATCCAGCGCCTGTTGTTCATCAAGCAGATTCTGATAGCTTCGGAGCAGTTCCCACACTTCGGCTTTCTGCTCGGGTTTGAGCGCGAGCCCTCGGCCGCGGCGGTCCGCCTCGAGATAGTCGGCGGGTTTCAGCATCGCCTGGTCCTTGATCCAACCGATTTCATCTACCAGATAGTCGGTGGAGACGCCCTCCAGCGAGCGGCTGGCGTGGCGCAACTGGTCAATGGCCCGGCGCACTTCGTCGGGGAAGAGGATGCGCTGGTCAAAGCCACCGAGGCACTCGCTGGCCCACTGGAAGAAGGTCATGCAGGATATCTGGTTGGTTTGTTTGGCGAGCACCTCTGCGCGGCGCTCGAGTTCGAATCGCAGCGCGCGGTTGTGGGTAAGCACCAGCACTCTGGCGTCCGGGTTGTGGCGCGCGAAAAGCACTGCCCGATACAACAGAACCAGCGATTTTCCGCTGCCCGCCACTCCCGTCACCAGGCGCGTTTCCTCCGAGCCGGCCACCCGTTCCTGCTCGGGAGGCAACACCAGATCGTTCTTCACACACCACTCCTGATCAATGTCGAGGAAGGCACCGTCAAGCTCCGCCGAGGTGCCGCGGGCCAGCCGTGCGCGCGCGTTGAAAGTGCGCGGCACTTCCGACTCGGGCGTCAGCAGCCGCCGCAAGTGGATCACCTCTGGCGCGGGCAAGGCGGCCTCGGCCAGCGCCTCAAGGCGCCGTCCAAAGCGCTGGGGATCGCTCTGGTGCAGGCCCAGAAAGAGTACGTCGCTGTCCTCTCCGCGGGTCATGACCACCTCGTCGATCATATGCTCCATGACATTGGGGAAAACCACCAGCTTCCTAACAGCCAAGGCACCTTGCAGGGGTCCGAATTCCTCTCCGGCCATGCGGACAAAGGAAAGCAACACTTCCTGCTCGGGCCGCCCCAACATTTCGGGGGTTATTTGGTTATCGGCGTCGAACAGGTCTCCGCGCAGGGCGCGCTCAGCGAGCTGATGGGTTGTCTCGGCCACTTGGATGAGGAACCCATATCTCTCGCGCCAGAGGAGGAACACCTGCGGTTGGCCGGCATGTGCGCGGTCCATGGCCCACCAGGCTGAGAAGTCGTCGGGGAGCTTTCTGAGCATCTGCCAGAACACCCGGAGGGCTTGGGGTTCCTTGCCTGGAAGGGATTTGGGAATCAGGCGCGCCATTGCACAAACGGTTCCGGTTGGCGCTCGACGGCAGCCCGCAGCAGTGAGAGGGCGAGAGCAGCCTGTTCGTCCGCTGAGCCGGCGCGCTTCTCCAACCAGCGTCGCAGCGCCCTGGAATGGAGCAGGATGACCTTGGTCCTGGCGCGCGTGACGGCGACATTCAAGCGCTGCGGATAGATCAGGAAGTCGGCGAGTTGTTCGATGAATTCCGGGTCGGAGGCGGTGAAGCTAACAATCATGACCTTGCGCTCCTGCCCCTGGAAGCGCTCGACGGTGTCCACGGCAAGCCCTGGGATGCCGGCAAAGCGGCTGAAGCGCTCAAAGCTCAGGCACCTGCGGATTCTAGCTGCCTGTGCGCGGAAGGGCACCACCACTCCAATGTCGGCGGGGGTGATGCCGCCGGCCAACATTTCCTCAATGAGCCCGATGGTCGCGTTCACCTCGACATCCGAGTGGCTCTTGCAGCCCTTGTGGTCGAACTCGCGGCGCACCATCGCGGGCTGCGCATCCAACAGCGAATCGGTGGCCGCAACCTCCATCCCGAACCGCCGCCCGGCGGTTAGGCGGGAGGCGCGCAGCTCGCCCGCATAGAAGTTCTCCGAGGGCCAGCGCACGAGTTCAGCGTTCATCCGGTAGGTTTCCAACAGCATTGTTTGGTGCTGCCTGCCTGCCAGGGCCGCGAATACGGAGTCCTCGCGCGGGTCAATAACCGGGCGCTGGACCACGGGCGGGAGCTGCTGGTGGTCGCCGAAAAAGAACCAGCGTTTGGCGCGCAGCATCGGCAGCACCGCGGCCTCGACCCGCATCTGGCTGGCCTCGTCGATGACGGCCACATCGAAATCCGCCGCCTTGCCGCGGAAGGTGGCAAGCGACACCGGGGTGATTCCCAACACATACGGTCCTGGATGTCCAACGAGGCCGGTTTGGGCGAAGTCATGTGCAAAGACGATCCCGTCGCGGTCCTGCGGGATGAGGTCGGAGATCTTCATCACCGGGCAGGAGACCCTGGCCGAGATCTGGCGCAGCGCGTGGTGGATGGCGCGGTGGGTGAAGGCGGTGACCAGCACCCGCTTGCCCTGCTTGACCATCTCACTAACAACCATGGCTAACACCTGGGTCTTGCCGGTGCCGGGCGGGCCCTGCACAAGATGGTAGATCTCCGCGCCGACACAGGCGGCCACCGCCGCGGCCTGCGAGTCGTTGGCGCCAGCTTGCTCGGCGGATGCCGCGCCATCCTCGCCGGCCTCATCGTCGTAGTCCTGCTCGATCTCCTCGCCCATCAGCACCGGCAGGACCCAGTCCCGTCCGTGGTCGGTTGCGGCAAGCTCGTCGAGGCCTGCTAGATAAAACCCCGACAGATCAAAGAAGTCCTCGTCAAGCGTCCAGCCTCGGAGTTCTGGTCCTATCGGTTCGGTGAGCGCCACGCTGAGGCCCATTTCTGTGAGTCCGAGGAACTCCGCGCGGATCCAAGCAGCGCCGTTAGGGGCGTCCTGGCTCAGGCGGAGCCGATCGCCGTCGCGAAACGCGGCCATGTCGTCGGAGGATGGCTCGAAATGGCAGAGGAAGCGCCTTCCTTCGCGCTGGACGTTTAAGACTTTGAGCGGGCCGATGGCGCGGCACTTTCGCACCCGCTTGGCAAGCGGGAGCGCCCAGAGTGCCTCAAGGCGCGCAAGCCCGCAGCGCTTCTCCTCGAGGATCCTGCGCTTGAGTGCCTCCAGATAATCTGCCGCTCCGACCATGGAAGGCATCCAAGCGTATCAGGCCGATGAGGGCAAGATTGGCAAAAGGGAGCGGCTTTCCTGGTGCGGGGGGGGCGGAAGGTTGAATGCCGGATCGGTCGGATCCGACCGATCCCCCAGTTCAACAGAGCTGCAGGGATTGGTGTGGCGGTTGGTGGCGGGGACGTTAGGGGGTGGAGGTGGGTTTGTTAGGGAGCATCATCTTGCCGGTGCGCAATGCGGCGGGGACGTTGGATGAGGCGATCATCAGTTCGCTGGCGGAGAGCGGAGCGGAGGTGGAGTTGTTGGTGGTGTTAAATGGATGCACGGACGGGAGCGGGGAAATCGCGGGCGGATGGGCGCAGCGCGACGGGCGGGTGCGGGTGCTCATCTCGCCGGCGGAGGAGGGGGTGGCGGGAGCGTCGAACTGCGGCGCGGCGGCGGCGGCGCGCGGCAGTTCTTGTTGCGGATGGACGCGGACGACGTGGCGGCGCCGGGGCGGGTTTGTGCCTGGAACAAATCCTTGGCATCCAACAATTCTCTGTGCAGCTTCCGAAGCCAAGGCCTGCCTGGGGGTACGAATGAATTTTTTCGCGGAAGAAATGAAGAGACAACTGAGAGCACTGATCTTCCTTGTGGTGTCAGCAACGGATGCGGGCGCGGAGGAAACGATCCAGTATTCGAAGCCATTTGAGGGCAAGGAATATCCCGACATTGTTGAAGACGAACAATCCGGTCGAGGCGACGGCGACATGCCGGTCAGTTAATTGCAGTCTTGCGCGCTGCCGCCTCATCTATCGACCAAAATAAAATGAACGCGGACACACAAGGCAACCCGAAGCGCCTGCACTTCGGCCTGTTGCTGCTGATCTCCTTGGTGCTCATTAGTTTTGGCTACATCGTCGACCAGACGGTCCGCTGGAGTGACCCCGTCCAAGGGCTGGTCAATGGCCTCTTTCACATCCCTATATTTGGGATCGCATGGTGCGTTCAACTTTTTCCGTGGAGTCTCGTGATCTTTGCGCTTTATCGTTGGCGCAAGTGGAAGCGCTTCAGAACCCAATGGGTCCTGGCACCCGCAATGTTGGTGCTCATCGCCACGATCGGAAACCTGTTGTTCCACCCCCCGACGCCATCAGTGCGTTTCAAAGAGTTCACAAAGACGGAGCTGCCCACAAATGCTCAGAACCTACACTGCCACTTTACGGGTGGCGGAATAGTTGACTACAGTGACACCTACTATTTTGAGACAACGCCTGATGAGGTTGATCGCATTGTTGCCGCGCTGCGCCTTTCTGAGGATGAATTTTTCGGACGCGAGGGATTGACGCATACCTCAGTCTCAGCGCTTGCCGGTTGTCCCGACTTTTCGACTTGGGATGGGGCCAAGCAATACAAAGGGTGGGACGACGAGCAACACTGGTTTTACTACCTGATCACCGACGCCTCGCGCACAAAGGTCTACATGATGGTCGGCTGCATATGAAGCAACCAGGGATGGGATCACCGAATTGATTGATGATTGTTGATCTCCGATTGTTGATTTTTGATGTTGGAAGACAAGGAGTAGGGACTTCAGTCGCTTCCCCGCCGGGAGAGACGACATCCTGTCGTCCGCGAGGATACCGGGCCGGGGTCCCGGACCCGTGCGATGGGTGTTCCGGAAGGGTGAATGCTGGATCGGTCCGATCCGACCGATCCTCCAGTCCAACAGAGCTGCAGGGATTGGTGTGGTGGATGGTGGCGGGGCCGTTAGGGTGGGGCGGTGGTTGTGTTAGCGAGTATTGTTTTGCCGGTGCGTAATGCGGCGGGGACGTTGGATGAGGCGATTGGGAGCTCGCTGGCGGAGAGCGTGGTGGGGTTGGAGTTGTTGGTGGTGTTGAACGGGAGCACGGACGGGAGCGGGGAGATTGCGCGCGGGTGGGCGCAGCGCGACGGGCGGGTGCGGGTGCTCAGTTCGCCGGCGGAGGAAGGGGTGGCGGGAGCGTCGAACTGCGGCGCGGCGGCGGCGCGCGGCGAGTTCCTGCTGCGGATGGATGCGGACGACGTAGCGGCGCCGGGGCGGGTGGCTGCGCAGTGCGGGTTTTTGTTGGACAACCCGGGACATGCCGCGGTGGCCGGGCGGGTAGAGGTGTTGGACGGACTGGGGGACGGGATGCTGAGGTATGTCGAGTGGGTCAACTCGCTGGATGGTGCGGAGGCGATAGCGGCCGGGCGCTTCATCGAGTCGCCGGTGATCAACCCGTCCAGCGCGGTTAGGCGGACGGTGTATGAGGAGTTAGGCGGCTACCGGCAGAGCGCCTGGACGGAGGACCACGACTTGTGGCTGCGCCTGCTGGCCGGCGGCGGGCGGATCGGGAAGATCCCGCAGGTGGTGTTAGGTTGGCGCGACAGCGCGGCGCGCCTGACCCGCAGTGACGCGCGTTACAGCGAGGAGCAGGTGTGGCGGATGAAGGCGCATTACTTGGCGCGGCTGGCGGGAAGCGCGGATGCCGGGGTGGCAATCGCCGGGGCGGGTCCCATTGGCAAGCGGCTCGCGCGGCTGCTGGCCGCGGAGGGCGCGGTGGTGCGGGGATTTTTCGACGTGAGTCCGCGGCGCATCGGCCAGCGGATTGGCGGCCTGGAGGTTGTTGGGCCCAAGTGGATAGGGAAGAAGTGGGCGGGTGCCGCGGTGTTGGCGGCTGTTGGGCTGCCCGGGGCGCGCGAGCAGGTTCGCGGCGTGGCGCTGCGCGCGGGATTGCGCGAGGGCGTGGACTTCTGGGGGGTGTGTTAGGATGGCTAGATGGAGTTTGCTAGTGTTCAGTGTTCAGTTTTCAGCACCTGAACCCGCGCGGGGTGGAAGGCGGAAGCCGCTTCCCGCGTCCCGGAGGGACATCAGAGCTTAGCCGGGGGTCAGCGTGTAAACCCACGCGCAGCCCCCGGAATCCGACCCAAGGAGTTCCGTCCAAGGCGGGTGTTATGTTAGGCCTGAAGGACGCGCTCCAGCGCTTCTATCAGACTGGCGCGCAGCGGGGCGGCGCGTTCGGCGAGGGAGCGTTGGAGGGATTCGTAGTCGCGGCGGCCGTTAGGGGTTTCGATCTTGATCGGGGTGAGGCCGAAGGCGGAGAGGTCGTAGGGGCTGGCGCGCATGTCGAGCTCGCGCAGGGCAAGGGCGAGGTGGAAGGATTCCATGAGCAGGGCGCTGCCAATCCACGGCATGGATTTGTAGGCCCACTTGTAGAGGTCCATGTTGGCGTGGAGGCAGCCGGGTTGTTCGTGGTCCGCTCGCCCTTCAAGGGTGAGCGCGTGGCGGTTGAGCGGCTGGGACGAGGGCGCAAAAAAACGGAACGCGTCAAAGTGGGTGCACAGCAGCGGGCGCGAGCCGACAAGCGCGTCAATCTCCGCCTGAGCAAGGCGCAGCGGCAGGCTGCCCGCATGCCGCATCTCCTCGGCGCGGTAGACCATCGCCCATTCGTGCAGGCCATGGCAGGCAAACTGCGGCGCGCGCCCGGCGGTGGCCCGCAGAAGTCCGGCGGTCCAGCGCAGGCGGCCTGCTTCCTTGGGGGTTAGGGAGGACGGGGCCAACTGCCAGACGCCGTTGTCCAACAGATAGTTTTTGTTAGCCGTCCACGGGCCCGGTGCGGTGTCATCCAGCAGACCAACGCCGAATCCGGGGTGCCAGGCCTCAAGCTTGCGCATGGAGAAATGGTAGTAGGTGAAGAGGAAGTCGAGGACCGGATGCGCGAGTCGCGCGGCGCGGCGTGCTGCGTAGGGGCGGGTGAACAATCGGACCTGTGCGGCATGCTCCGCGGCAAGTGCGCGCCACTGGGCGGCGCTGAGCAGGGTGCGGGATTCGGCGGCCAAGGAGAACACGGCCGGAGGGTCCCAAGAGGCGACGGAAAATTCGATCAAAAAAGGACTTGATCCCGCCCGATGGTCGCCCTAGGTTCCGCCCGCACCGCAAGGTGCCTTAAATCGCGGGGTGGAGCAGCCAGGTAGCTCGTCAGGCTCATAACCTGAAGGTCACAGGTTCAAATCCTGTCCCCGCAACCAATGGAGGCCGTTTAGCTACAACAAGCTAAGCGGCCTTCGCCGTTTCCGGGCCGGTGGAAAGTGGAAAGTGGAAAGTGGGGGACAGGGGACGACGGGGAGAAGGACTTCGATCGGATCGATTTCGTATTCCTTGCCGATGCTGGAGATTTCCCGGAGGTATGAAGCGTTCGGCGATTTCGCCGTAGGCCATTCCAAAATCAAAGGTGCAGACGGAGCAGGTGCCGTGGTGGGCGAGGCACTTGGTGCGGGCATTTGAGTTGGGTTCGTAGGAGTTTACAAGCACCTGGCGGACCCTGCCCTCAATGTAGGTGGTGGAGGGGGAGACTTCTTCCGGAGAGTCGAAGAAGTCCGACGGTGACGGAAGGAGTGCCTGATGTTTGGCGAGCACGGCACGGGTGAAGGCGAGTTTATCGCCTTTGAGGCCCGTGTAATATTCGAGATGCTGCCTCAGCGCTGCGACGGCACGTGCGTGTCCTGGTTCGCCATTGTCACGGCGATCAAGGTGATGAAATCGTCGGTGTTGGCGGTGCTCATGGGCCGGGTGTATCGCTTGCCGGATGATGTAGATGAAGTCCCCTGCGCTGTTGAGGTTAAGCCCGTAATTCACAAGTTCCGCCGTGGCGTCCCTGGGGCCGTAGCTTGCCGTCATAGACCTCGCGGCCTAGCTCGTAGGCTTTGTGATAGTGTTTGCCTTCGATCTTCATGGGAAGGGTCAGAGCGCCGCAGCGTTGATTCTGGTTTCAAGCAGAGCGAGGGTTTTGAGGATTTCCGCGAGGGTAGGGGGTGGCTGGAAGAACATCTGGGCCATGGCGTCGTGGTCCTTTTGCAGTAGGGCGAGGCGGGAAGTGTCCGGGACGAGCCGGAAGCTGCCGGGGACGGCCAGGTCGTAATGCGCGGAGGCGGAGCGGAAGTAGATGGACTTGTGCTCGGGACTCGTTGCCTGAGTTCGACATCGGCGAGGGCGCGCGCGGCGACGGGGGACTCCGCTCCGTCGATGCCTTGGGTGGTAAAGGGCGTCTCCCACAGTTTCTCCAGCTCGATGGCGCCGTAGCTGGAAATATGGGCCTTGATCAGCTCAAGGAAGCGAATCTGATTGGCGTTCAGAGCTGGGTATTGCTGGACGAAGTGCTTGAGGTGCTCATCGACCTTGGCGGCGTCCATGCCGACGATGTGGCGGATGGCGAGGGCAAGGCTCTTCGACTTGTTTGGGTAGTGCTCCAGCAGGTCGGCAAGATGGAGATCGGGATCCTGGAGGAAGACGTCGGAAACGAGTTCCTCCAAGTCGGATTCGGCATTGCGGGCAAAGAGGATCGATTTGCCGAGGCGGGTGCCGTCAGCATTGTGGATCCCATTTCCATCAGGTTGCGAATGATCGCGTGTCGGTCGCACGATTGAAGACCTGGCGGCTGACGTGTTCCTTTTCGTAATCGACGGCTTCGGAGTCCTCCACCTGCTCGTCGAGCTGCTCCTGCTGCTCCTTGCTGAGGCTTTTGTATTTGATGCCCTCGCGCAGGAATTTGGTGGTGTGCTTGATGACCTTGAACGGGCAGAGGTGCTGCAGCAGTCTACGGCCTGCGGCTCACATCAGCTAATGGTTACCTACGGAAATCCCGGAGAGCCTCTTTTCCTCAGGGCTGCGCTGCGCTGGACATGGCTATCGCCTTAGGGTGTGATTGGGGGGGCGTGGCCAACAACTGCTGGCAAAGGCCAGCCAAGCATCGTATGGAAGCATCCAACAAACCGTGCAATTCCTGGGATGCGAATATTGAGAAGCCGGAGGAAGAAGGTCATCGTCGGATCACTATCCGTAGTGGTGGTCATGGCGGCATGTCTTCTGCTGCTGGGGCGATCCGACATTGTCCGGGTGGTTAGCGGTCAGGATGGACGATACGCGGAGATCGCGACCATGGAGAGGATCATGGACCTGGGTGATTTTTCCGATCTGCCGAGGGGATTTGATGCGAGTCGTCACGATTACAAGAGCGGAAGTTGGGTTCGTATTATGGCAACGGACAGCCACCATGGGGGCGGCACAGGGGGTGTAAAGATTTGTCTGTAAAAGCTC
>Ga0136639_10000285_pt1 | contig 16204 bp, 9 predicted proteins | sample AntDrymUQ8592106_2_FD_113739 | JGI IMG/M metagenome (GOLD analysis project Ga0136639, IMG submission 113739) | Polar desert sand microbial communities from Dry Valleys, Antarctica - metaG UQ859 (21.06) | ecosystem: Environmental > Terrestrial > Soil > Desert | place: Antarctica: Dry Valley...
CATGGCTGTTCGCCAAAGCGGCTCAGTCGCGGGCGATGCCAAAAAGCCGCTCACCGTAGCGCCGTCTCGAAGATATTCGTTGGCAATGACCCCATGTCGACTGGGGGGAGAACAGGTCACGGTTGAAATATGACTTGGTGCCGTAATCGTCGTGGTAACAGGAAGAGCGCGATCGGCAACCATGGAACGATCTAGCAACCATGAAAATCCACGGGGAGCCGTGAGCTTTTCCTCAGCTTTCAGAGTTTGCAAAAGCGCCGGTTGAAGACCATCGATGCTAATGAAATAAGCGGGATCCGCCTGCAATTTTGGAAAGAGGAGACTGGCGGAAAAAATCAAGAACGCAGCGCTTTGTCCTCTATTGACAAGAAAGGCCATTGGATCCTCGAAGCAGAAAGGTTGCAATCGGAACCTCTATAATGCCACCACGACTCATAACGCAAGTTTCAGTTTGAACCCAGCGCGCAGCGCCCTCTTGACCGGATTGGCGGCTTCTTTCGGAAATATAAATTCTCCGCAAAGTACACGGTTCTGGCTATTTCTTTTTAATCGAATCAGATAGAATTCGGCCGCACTTATAGACAGGTCCAGAATCACCAACAGCGACTCTGGTTTTTTTATTCTTTCAAGAACATAGGCATTGCTGCATGACAATGAATCGTGTCTCGAAAAGTTTTAGTATTCTCTTCCGCTTGTCGACGCAGCTTGTCCCATTAGCAAGCATCAGTTTGTTCGTGCCTGCTCCCAAACTTACGGCTCAGGTAACCACTGCCAATTTCCGCGGCAGCATTCAGGACACCAATGGCAAACCCATAGCCGATGCTTCGGTGCAGCTGGAGCACGGCCCCAGCCAAAACAAAAAAACTATGACGACCAATAGGGAAGGGCAGTATGCTTTCAATGGATTGCGTGTCGGTGGGCCTTACAGCATAAAAGTGAGCAAAAGCGGTTTCAGTTCTCGCGAGAAGTCTGATATCAGCCTCAAAGCTGGCAGCAATGAAACGCTGACTCTGATCATCGACGCTGCCGAAGTTATGCAGGTCGTTGGTGATCGCAGCATTCCACTCTCTCAGAAAAAAATGTTCTTTAGCAGTGATGTGCGTGATACCCCTTCAATTGGTCAGGATATCAAAGACCTCGTCAAGCGTTCGGCCAATGCCTACGTTGACGGGCAATCCCTGAGCATCGGTGGTGCCAACAACCGCTACAATAGTACGACTATCGATGGCATGCGGCAAGACGATGATTTTGGTCTGAATGGCAATGGATATCCAACGCAAAGAAGCCCAATTTCGCTGCTGGCCGTTGAAGAAATTTCTGTTGAACAATCGCCTTTCGACGTTCGTTTCAGCAATTTTTTGGGTGGTAACGTCAACGTCGTTACCAAATCAGGGACCAATGATTTTGCTGGATCGGTTATGGCCACTTATAGTGGTAAGGGTTTGGTCGGCAAAAAATCCAAAGATCGTACCTACGATTTTAAGGCTCAAGACCAACGTTTGAGCTTTACCCTGGGCGGTCCGATTGTTCAGGATAAAGTACATTTCTTCCTCAGTATGGAAGGTCTCACTTCCACTAGTCCCAATATTGTCGGCCCGGCTGGTTCAGGCCAGCCCATCGAAGTGACCACGGTTACGGCCGACGAGGTGGCAAGGGCTCAAGCTATTTCCGAAAGTGTCTATGGTTTCAATGCCGGCAGTGTCGGCCAAACAATCGATGCCAGTGACTTTAAAATGCTAGCCAAGGTGGATTGGACCATCAACGATGACCATCGGCTCGAGGCTAAATATCAGCATTCGACTGGCAGCACGATCAGTGATGCAGCAGCGAATGCGACCAACCTCCCTCTGACATCCTATTGGTTCAAACGAAAGGATACGCTCGATACTCTTTCCCTCCGCCTGTTTTCGGACTGGGGCAATGATATTTCAACCAAACTTGAAGTCAGTCAGAAGCAAGTCGTTGCCATCCAAGATCCTCTGAACGGCAACGACTTCATGGCGGCCGATATCACCACGGCAGACAAAGGTTTGATTCGATTGGGACCCGATCCCTTCCGTCACACAAACGATATGAAAAACAGCACCCGGCATCTAGGAGCCGAGGCGAATTACCTCGCCGGTGATCATCAGATCGTTGGCGGAATAGAGCATGATAAAGTCGATATCTTTAATCTTTTCGTCCCTGAATCGAACGGCCTAGCTGCTTATGCATCACTGGATGACTTCGAAGCGAGGAAGCCTTCGCGACTTACCTACACTGATTCTGTCACGGGTAACACCAGCGATGCCGCGGCCGACTGGAGCTACGGTGTCACCGGACTTTACCTGCAAGATGAAATCAATATCAGTGAGGACCTGACGGCTCGCGTCGGCGTTCGAACCGATCTTTATTCAGCCGATGGCAAGCTTCCTTTGAACGAAAATTTCCAGGCTCGCTATGGCTTTGATAATACGGCTACGATTCAAAGCAAACAGGTCATCAAGCCACGCTTGAGCATGTCCTACAAAGTTACGCCTCGCCTCGGTCTGCGCTCAGGCTTTGGTCTTTATAGCGGTGGGACACCGAATGTTTGGTTGTCGAATAGCTATTCCAACAATGGAGTGAGCACTGATAGAGCGACCACCACCTCCGCTGATGGCTTCAACGGGAGAGATATCCCGGACAGCTTGAAAAATGAATTGCAGGCAGGCGATGGCAATGTCGATGCTTTGGATCCCAACTTTAAAATTCCCCAGTCCTGGAAGTATGCGGTCGGCGGAAACTACCGTTTCGACATTCCCTTCGTGATGGACAATGTTCTGCTGGACTTCGATTACACCTACACCAAGACTCGATCTGCTTTGCTGTGGAGAGATCTGCGCAGGAACTTCGACTTCGGTGTTAACGCCAACAATCAGCCGACGGCTGTCGGTCCTGATGGTCGCGATCTCTATGATACGGATTCGACGGTAACAGGGGCCACTGATTTCAATAGCAGGCGCGGCTACGACATGCTTCTCACCAACACCGACCAGGGCTACGGGCAAGTCGCCAGCCTGTCGTTGAGCAAGAACTTTGCTTCAGGTTTCAACTTTGGCAGTTCCTACGCCTGGCAGGATGTTAAGGATGTGAACCCGGGGAACAGTTCCCGTTCGGCGACTAACTATGGACAGGTCGCGATTGCAGACGACCCAAACAATCCAGGACTGGAGCGCTCGAGCTTTGAACGCAAGCATCGCATTCTCTTCAACGCGGGCTACACCAAAAAATTCTGGGAAGAACTGGCTACCTCGTTCAACCTTTTTGTGGAACGACGTTCCGGTCAACCCTACAGCTATACTTTCGGCGGTAAACGGGATAGTGGCTTGTTTGGTGAAGAGGCCGAGTTTACCAACCGCGAGCGGATGCTGTTTTATGTTCCCAAAGGGGATGGCAGTGACGTGATTCTGGATGGCATCGATCAGGGTCAATTTGATGCTTTCATCAAACGTCGCGGTTTGGAAAAATATCGGGGCAAAATCATGCCACGCAACTCTCTTGAAGGCAGTTGGGTGAGCAAGATGGATATGCGCGTTTCACAGGATCTGCCCTCTTATGGTGAGAAGACCCGCACCCGGCTGGTGTTTGATGTTGAGAACCTACCCAACCTCGTCAATAAAAAATGGGGACAGGTGAAACAGGTCGGCTTCCCATACTTTACACCTGCAGTGGATGTCGATTACGATGCTGCCACAGGACGTTACAGATATAGCGAACTCGTCGATCGTGATCCGGAAACTATTCGGATCGCAGAATCGGTCTGGCGTATGCAACTGGCCGTATTCTACGATTTTTGATTGATTTTTATTGATTCTTGTCAATAGAAGAAGGGGGCTATCTGCCCCCTTTTGCTTGTCTGCTGCGGACTCTCAGCGCCGTTTACTTGAAAGCTTCCCGGGGCACATACTCGAAAAGAGTCGAACCGGGTTTTTTCCATTTCAATTCTAAAGCGATACGAAATTTGGGACCTTGAAAATAGTCAAGAGTCAGTGGATGGTCGCCAGCTTTTAAATTTATCGTAGCTTCCTTCATTCCCACGGTTTGCGAATCATCTGGTCCAGGACCATAGGCTTGATGAAGACCATCGTTGTCGATCACGAGATTACCGTCTATAGAGAGCTTGGATCCATCGTCGGAATTCAATTGAAAGACATAATCACCGTCTGCGGGAACTTGCAGGATCGTGGATGTTTGCAGCGCAAAGTACTCAAAGAGCTGCGGGACATCTGGAAATCCGTCGCTGAAATTCCTTGGGGCCACGGCGTACTTGTCCATACAAACCGTTGTAACTTTGCGAGCCTCAACCGTATTTTTGAAATCAGGAATTTTTGTGGCTGTCGTATTGATCTGATAAACATGAGCCAGAATAGGAAATATTACGTTGTTGCGAGTACAGGCTGTGAAAATTTGTCCTTTGGGCAAAACCACCAGGGGTGTGGATGCCGAAACTGTTGGATCAGCCTTAAGAATAGCGGTAATGACTAAGGGAAATTTCTTATCTGTATTTGCAGGACTTGTATAAACTCCATTCTGATCGATGGATCCAATGTCCGTGCGATCGCTGGGTCCCTTAATCTCCCAGCTCACCGCAGGATCTTCCGGACCATTCTTAATTTTGGCCTTAGCCTGTATTTTATCGCCACCGGCTTTGACCTCTGGCGAGGGAACCGACACTTCCAACTCTAATTTTTGATTACTGTCCTTGATCGGTGCTTCTTTACCGTCAATGCCTTTCAGATCATCTGAAGATTTTTCACCATCCTTGGGTTGGACTCTATTCTCAAAGGATGCACGTTTGCATCCGGAAGCAAAAAGCAAGAGAGCTAACCCCAGGACTGTAAGAGCTTCTTTCATCGAATAGACCTTTTTATTGGCAGTGGGTCGCAGGTGAGGATCGGATTTTACCGAAAAAACTTGAGGATAAAATTCTGAATACTTATCCATCCATCATATATTATAAGGGAATTATTGGGATTTTTTAATGGAAGGAGAGCCGGACCTCTGCATTTTTAACTCTGTGCACAGGCCCGTTCATTAAGCCGCTTTTTCCCAAAGATGATGGGGCACATAAAGTTCAAAGTGGAAGGGGATAAATCTGTTCAGATCCGGCTGGTCCGAATCAAGAGCTACCCTGATCGATCCTCCCTCTTCTTGCTAAAAGGGATTCGCCACCAAATATAAAAACACCTTCGGAAAATCCCCTCAAAAATCGAAATGGCGCCGAACGAATACCCAAAGACTGGATTAAACTGCCCTATTCATTAATTTCTTTCGTGTGTCCAAAATCATTTTTTCTAAAATAATTAGACACAATTCATCCGGCCGGCAACTGAACTCGTGACTGCTATTCAATATCTACTTCTTTGAACTGATTCAGATCCTAGGGTAAATGTCGGAAACTATCGAAAAAGATTAGATTAGCTTTGCCGAATGAAAACCTTGAGCCCTTAGAATAAGTCTTGCTGAAAAATCTCAATAGGGAAGACACGACTTTGCTGTTATTTTTCATAGAATTGATCCATCATTTAATCACTCGGTTGCAAGCACTTATAAAAATTAATGCAGGAAGCATTTTTACCAGTTTCGATTGAGGAATCTTTCATGAGCACTCAACCCCGATATGAGGTGTCCGATGCAGGTGATGGTCCGTGGTTCGTTCTCGATCGGCAGAGCTTTCTTCCTTGGCCTTGTTATGCTGCTTCTCTCCACCAGCTCCTTTGCCCAAAGTCCAACGGGATTGATCGTCTATGGCGACAGCCTCAGCAACAGTTTCCTGAACTGGTCCTGGGGAAAATTTGAAACACGCCAAACGAAAGATTTCTATCTCGGGCAGGCTGCCATGAGCTTTACTCCTTTCAACTACAGCGGCCTCTATCTTCAAACAAAGCAGGGATCACTCTCGACCAAAGAATACAGTGAATTGTCTCTGGTGATTAAAACGAGTTCGCCAAAACCCCAGACTGTTCGCATTGGTATTGGTGAATTCGCTACGGACAATACCTTAAGCATTCTCATTCAAATCCCGCCGGGTGAGTGGCAGAAGCTCAGTATTCCCTTTAGCAGCATGCAGTTCACTATTGGCGAAGGATTCGACAAAATCTATATTCAGGGGGGAGCCATGAATACGGAAGGAACGTTTTACGTGGATGAGATTGCCCTCCTTCGCCACCAAGAAACCGCACCCGAGCCCTCCCCTCTGCCTAACCCGAGCTTGGGTAAACTTCGCCCTCTGAGCAAAAAAGAGATAAGTTTGAGTCTTCAAGACGTACTTCTCCTGGAAGAGGCACCTTTGCTGGAAGGCTTTCGCGAGCAGAATAGTAAAAATATGACTTTCCGCAACAGCTATGACGTCCTTAATGATTCCTCCAATCTCCGCGGCTTGGATCGCGAATTGTCGGCGATCATAGAAAGAATTAACCTGCCGGCCTTGGCCCGGGCCTTGAACAGTTGCGATGCCCTGACAACCCTCTTGTGCCGCGAGCTTCTTTTGCAGAGAATCGCCACCCATGCTTGGCGTCACCCTCTGAGCGAAAGCGAAAGAAACGCACTTAAAGTGATTGCCAATGAGCTCTCAAAGCTTGAAAGTTCTGCCATCGAAAGCAATCTTCGTCTGGCTATCACCCAGATCTTCTACGATCCTCGCTTTCTGTTCCGACTCGAATTGGGCGAGGGAAGAGGCAAGCCTACCCAAGCCTTATCTCTCTTAGCCGGTTCGGAGAAGTTGACAGCCTTGACCTATTCGCTAAGTCATCGACCACCCTCTTACGATCAGATCAAGAAGCTCAACGACTCCGCTTTCGACAAAGCTCAATACGAGACTCTAGTCAGGGACTTAAGCCACTCGCCCCAACTGGCGAATGTACTCACAGAATTTGTTAGTCAATGGCTGATGATTTATGGGCTGGAGGATCTGCTCATCCCCAGCGTTCCTAGCTGGAATAAAACCGAAGCTCGCCGTTTCCTTGCCGAGCTGGATCAGATGATTCGGGATGTCCTCAAACAATCTGGTTCCCTTTCTGCTTTGGTGACAACACCCAACAATCAAGTAGAAAATAATGGCTTTGGTGTCTTTGGTAGCAGAGCCTTTCTTACCGCCAGCGGTAAGGATGGCCAAGCTTTTATGATTTATCGGGGCGTTCGCATCCTTCGCAATGCACTTTGTCAAAACCTTCCCCCACCTCCACCATTATTGGATACGACGCCACCGAAAAATCTTGATCCCGCGGATCCAGACTACGATGAAAAACTGATCCTTCAGCATAGCTCTCAACCCAGCTGCAAAGGCTGCCATGTGCGGATTGATCCCGTAGGTCTTGCCCTTCAAACCTTTGATGGATTGGGGCGTGATCGGTCGCATCAGGTAAATTTTGAAGCCCTCGGAGTTAAACCCTTTGCCTCTGTGAGTTTGGGCGGGCAAAAGGATACTATTTCAACGCTGGATCCGGCAAAGTTTGCCGAAAGCTTGAGTCAGTCAGGAGTATTTGCCCGCTGCTTTGCCAGACAAGCCATGCGCTATATCGTAGGTCACGAACTTGGCGAGAAGGACCAAGCATTTGCCGATCAGCTTTCCTTACGTTACTTGCGCAGCAGTGACCAGTCAACGGATAGTCTCGCCGAATTTTTCCAGGCGTTGATGCTGAAAGATGATCTTTTCTATCGTCTCTAACTTTCCTTCTGGAGTGATTATATCATGCAAGAATGCCAAAAATTGGCTTGGAGTCGGCGAGCTCTTTTGAAAAGTGTCGGGGGCCTTTGTATTTCTGCTCCACTCATGCGGAGCCTAGCGTTTGCTCAAGCTGCCGACGATATTGGTCCCATCAAGCGAATCGTATTCGTCTGTGGTGAAGCAGGCGGATCGAGTTACTGGTGGCGACCCCAAGGGGGAGAAAGCGATTTCAATATTGATTTCGAAGGCTCGATTCTGAGTCCGCTCTCCTCTCTTCGCCAAAAACTGCTGATTATCAACGGCGTAGGAAACTATGCAGCAGCCTTCGGGGGGGTCGATAATCATGAGGTACGATCCGTGACCTTTACTGCTTGGGCCAACTCAAAACCCGGCGACCCTAACTTCGCGAGAGGTCCTTCTGTAGATCGAGGAATTATTGAAAAATTACGGGAAAATAGGCCGCTTTATGCTTCCATCGGCGGGCCAGCTTCAGGGCCTGGCTCCGAATATTACTATGCAAATGCTGGTTATCCCATCGCGGGTGTGGGCACGACCGTCGGGATCTTTGATGCCCTTTTTGCCAATGTATCGGGAAATCTGCAACCGAATCAGGGCCAAACTTTAGACCTTGTGAAAACCTTTCAAAAAAATCTTTGGGAGGCGCAAATCGCCGACACTCAGTTGCTGCGGACGCGTGTCAGCGCAGATGTTCGGATCAAACTCGATGAGTACCTAGCGACATTGAAAGAGAAGCTGAGTTTGATAAAGGACATCCAGGCACCGGTCGTCACCATTCCTCCTCGTCCTGGCAACTCGGATTATAATCAAACGATCAAGGTGGATGGTCCCTATGATCTCTATACTCGAGATCTGGACCTAGTGGCAGATGGTCTCATTCTAGGTGTGACACAGGTTGCCTGTCTCAAATTAAGTCATACTGTTATTGAAGATTCCTTTTTAGGGAGAACTGTCGATACTTATGATCAGCAGGGACGGAAAAGTGGGAACATGCAGATTAAAGACTATCACCAGCATGTGGCCCATGCTCAGCTCATCGGTGATTCGTTTCGTTCCCTTGCCCCGCAATTAGTCGTTCGCAGTGTGCAATCAGCTCAGGCAAAGGTTATGGCCCGCTTCCTTTCCCGATTGGATGCCGCTCAAGAAAAAGATGGATCGACCGTTCTCGACAATACGCTGGTGGTTTGGACAACACAATTGGGCGATCAGGCCGCTCATCAAAGCGGTCGATTGCCTTATGTGCTGGCCGGAGGACTGGGACAAAAGATGAATACCTTTCGAATGGGGCGATTTTTAGATTTCGCTCCGGGTGGAATCCGTAGCATCGATGACTTGAACGCGTCTCGAAGTCCTGTCGCCCAGCATCTCCTCCTGAATAGCGTACAGAAAACCTTCGGCATTGAACGGGATTTCTTTGGCGAAAATTTGAATCCTGAAAGATGTCGCGGCTATCTGCCAAAGGCCACTTGAACAAGATTCGGCAGGGAACAAAGCGAAGAAGGAGTCGTCAGCATCGAGAACAGGTGCCGTGCTTATTTTCCTACAATTTCTATGATTTCCTACATTTCATTCTCTTAATCAATAGAATTAGTTGGTTAACGAAGTGACTAAGAGGCACTATTTGGCATCAAAATCGTCTTTGATTGCATAGATTGAGATTTCGTGGACATGAAGCAACAGGGCTTTGCCAGTCTGCCTTTCTCACTTTAGTGACTAAAATTTATGCAGAGTCTTGTACTTTTTTATAGTCCTTTCTTACAGCTCCAAATTTTTTTCAGTGAACTTTCGCAAGCTTGCTCATCACTGCGATCGTGGCTTGGGTTTTGCACGGATAAGACAAATTCTCGAACCAGTGGGGCAGTAAATGAATCGAAACACTCGTGCCATATTCATTATATTAAGTCTATCGCTATGTAGCGCTTGTAAGGCTCTGCAGCCGGATACAAAGAAATCGGTTCCGGTATTTCAAGCCGCCGAAGCGGCAGCAGGCAGCGATGCCACTCAGAAACCTTCAGGCAATACTCCTCCTGCGAGCACACCGCAATTGGCTCTGCCCGTTCAAGCCAAGCTTGCTGGCTATCCGGATGCGAAGAGCCCGAATAATCAAATAGAAATCAGCGTCACAGCGGTGGCCGAATACAAATGGAAGTTAGAAGATTCGACTACGGAGTGTCAGTTTTCTGCAGACTATTCCAGCTATGTTCCTGTCAGTACTCCGATTAAATTGGACCTCTCGGATCGTAAAGAGAGTCCAGCAATCATTGTGATCTGTGTCGTTGGTAAAAGCTCGAGCGGTGAAGAACAAAGCCTTGCGACTTTGGCCAGCTGGGTATGGTCTCCTGAGACCCCAACCATCACCGACCAGTTAGATTTGCTGGAAGGAAACAATGAAGTCAAGATCACGCCGAAAGCTCCCAGCGGAACCTGGATGATTATTCGCAGCAAGGATGCTCTGACTGCCTTGCCGGAAGATGGCAAAACCTATACAGCCAATCAAGCCTTGGGCAATGGAATCGTAATGGTTGCAGGTCCTATGGCGGAATTTATCGATAAAACCGTAAAAAATGAAGAGAGCTGGAATTATACTTTTCTTGCTTTCAACGCGGCCAAAAGATTTTCGGGTCCTCTGCGCAAAAGCCTGACACTGACCAAACAGGAACTCCTTTGGGTGCCAAATGGCAGTATTCAGACTGCCCAGGTTCCCCTGGAAGCGAGAGCGGCCAACAAACGCTATGTTTGTCGTTCTCGTCACACCGATGCTACGACGGGGCAGACACGCGGTACACAACCTGGATCTATGGTGACAGCCAACAATGATCTAAAAAATGGCCAGTGTTTCTACGAGTACAGCGGAACAGTATTTAGGAGCATCAATTACGATCTGCTCATGGCCAGCAAGGGCAATCCAACGGATCTGGTCCGCTGGGCTCGAGGACTCGCCAACACGACAACGACGTCGATTCCCAATGGCTCTATCATTGCGGGGACCGACGATACAGGTGCTACGATAGGGCCCAATCTTTACATCTGTCTCAGTTTGAATGCTCAAATTTCTGGTAAAGCGGGCACTCATATGGCGAATGGCTGCCGATCATATGTCGGAAACAATAATGGAACGCCTTCGGTTAACCCTAACTTTGATGTTTTGGCATTTAAATGAGGAATCGTCCGATCATCTCTTTTCAATAATCCCCAGCCCTTCCCTCCGAGGGGCTTTTTTATGATCTGAGTGATTGCATCTTCCCTTTCGCCAAATGAGGAACTTTTTTCCAGGCATTATTAAATCCTAATAATCTGCACCCAGATCTGGATCTTGACCTTGGCTATTTCCATCATTTCTCAATGCATTATAAACGGCTAAGAAAATTCTTCAATCGTCTCATTCTCTTCTGCCATTACTTCGGAATATCACTCTCTTTTACTTCATCTTGATATTTCGCCTGGGTATAACCACAGGTCTTGCTCGGCTCCTTTCGAATTTTTTCTACGTCTCGAATACAAACAGCCTGGGCAAGATCAATGGGTTTCTCGCGTTCAGTGCGATCCAAGAGTTTCATCGACTCCTGATAGGGCTCCGCTTTCACATCGCCTTTGACTTTGCAAAGGAGGGAAACAGCCAGCATCAGATGGACACAGGGATTTTGGGGATCCAATTTTTGAGCATCGCGATGATATTGAATGGATTTGTTGATATTCCCCCGCACACCAAAGATCCAATCCAGCATAAAGAAATCAGGTATCAAACGATAGAACATGCCGAGTGCAAAGCGGGTCGTGCCCTGCATGGAAACGTTGGGGCGAAACTCAAGATCATAGGAGCCTTCCGTCACCTCAATCCATGTATCGCGTATTTTTTTTGCATGCCGCAGGGACGAAAAAACACCATCAATACTGGCTATTTTTGCTTGAAATGACGCTTCGAAAAACTTGCAGAGGACGTGGTCTGGCTTCCGCCTCAAACATTCATTTATTGAGTTCAAACCCTTGCCGAGAATAGCCCGAGCTTTGGGATGATCCTTGGGATCCTGATAATTAGAGCCAATAAAGAATGTATCGGCAGCATACAGCCAGTAGCCGTCCAACCATTCTGGACTTTTTTCCAGCACTTTTTTTACAACTTCCATCCGCTTTTCATGTTCGGCTGGTTCCAGCGGCTCTTTTTGAAATTTCAGGTGATACCGTTCGAACTCAGCGCCGAGTGCCGGCTGCTTTTTTAAGGGCTCAATATCAACGGGATACGGCTTATAGCGGGAAGCTTGGCCGAAGCCCAGGATTGACTGGCTCCACAGGAAGATGCTCAAAATTCCTAAGCGCATCGGCATAGATCATCCCTTTAACAATCAACGTTGAGATTCCAGTTTAGCATGTTGCGCAAGAGAGTGGAAAATTCATGGAGGAGAGGGCCCTCCAGAACGAAGGCCGGGACGTTGATGGAAAAAGGCAAAAGCCTTGAGCCAAAGAGGCTCAAGGACAGCTTTGCAAAGTGATTTAGTTATAGATCAAAGCGCTGTAGATGGTGGAATTTGCGGTGATCCACTCAGCACCGATATCATCAAAATCAACAGCCGATGCATTCTCAATATCGGGAATAGGCTTGGCAACAATGCCGCGGAAATCTTGAGCCAGAGTCGCACGCAGTCTGCTAATCCTCCAGGCCTCCATGCCGCTCATGGTCGCCAGGGCACTGACCAGCTTCAGGCGGGTTTCAGCATCGTAGCTGAAAGCTGGCAGCTTCAGAGGTAACGCTTCGCCTTTCACAGTGCGTATACTATTCACATCCGAACCGGAAACTGAATTCAAGACATTCTGTGCATGACTGTTGAGCCACTGAGTAAAGGAAGAGCTGAAAGTGGAGTTGTCCAAAGCTGCAACCTGGCTTATGAACTCTGCATGTTTGGCAGCAAATGCCGACTGCAGTTTGGGAGCGAAGAGATCGATCATTTGGCGAAGGGATTCCCTCTCTTCGTCAGAGAAAACCACAGTATTGAGCAGTGTTGAAGAGTTGTTGGCAGCAATGAGCTGATCGATATCAGCCGAGAGTTTTTGCAGATCTGACTTACTGGGCAAGGCTAGCAATCGATCCCATCCGCCCGCTTCTGCGAGAGAAGCCTGCAGAAGTTCCGCCTCAGTCGCTAGGATCTCATCACGATCCAGGTCATCGTAGTAACTAACATTTCGGCGAACCTGGACCAGGGGTGTCTCCTTGTTCAAAAGACTGGCCAGAATCAAGCGTTCGTCAAAGATATAGCCGGCCCAGGAAACTGCATCAAAATAGGGCTTTTCGTCGACCCGCTTGGCCTGCAAAATATTTCTAAACAGAAGTTCCGTAAAGGGTTTCTGCTGACTCAAAGCATAGTCCAAACCTGCGACAGGATTAAGTCCGATATCAAAGGTTCGACAATCCAACTGATCTATCTGAGTATCGGTACAGAAAACTGGCAAGTTCTCGGCGGAAAACTCTTTGTCTGCATACAGCGCCTGAATCGCCATTCGGTCGTATTTCAAGATCCTTGTCGTCGACGAAATAATGTGCCCGGTCATCGCACTTTCTTCCGTCAGCTGATAGTCCATAAGAGAGGAAGTCGGTTCTGTTGTTTCATCGAGCTTGCCGTTGGCCACGTAGTCTTGAACGATCGCATCACGCTCTTTCAGGGTATAAGAAGCGCCCAAAGAACCGGCAAAGTTATGCCGTAGACCTAGAGTATGACCCACTTCATGCGCGACGACTTCACGGACGATATCACGCGATATACGCAGATATTCACTTTCCGATGCTCCGGCTTCCATGAGGCCTTTAAGTACCTTGAAGTATTTCCTTTCGAAGCTACGGGAACAAAGAGGGCGCGACATCATGCCTCGCAAGCCAAGAACTTTAGCTTGCGAAGGATTGGCTTGAGTGGCAGCGTCTTTCAAAAGGCGACGAGCTTCAGCTTCACCACTGACAGCAAAAACGCTGGTCATAAAGATTTGAGCATGACGAATTTCGCCGGTAAAAGGGTCCATCTGCGCATCAGCATAGGCATAGCCTGCTTCATCGTAACGCACCCATTGGATAAGATTGTAGTCATAATCAGGAATTGTCACGCCTTCAGGAGCTGTGACAACTTGCAGAACCGGTTTATCAAAAGCCCGATTCCAATAGAGTACAGCGTCCGCTACAGCCTGCTGGTATTCAACCGGAGTATTCGAAGAGACAGCGTAGGTAATTTTTTTGCTCGTGTCCCAGCGTGTGGACAGTGAATATCGGGATCCGGTTTCGGCGTCATACTGAGGCGCGACTTCAAAGAAGCCCATGGTTTCCAACGATCCGCTTTCTTTGGGCTCGAACGCAGCATTGGCGAAATAAGGTTCTAGATAGTATTTAACCTCGATCGAATCGCGACGCTGTCCGTCCAATTGAGCGATCTGTCGAACAATCAATTTGTTGTTTTTGTAGACCACGGAATCGATGAAGCTGTGCCGTACATCAACTGCTTCGGTCGCTGGCTCGAAGGTTCCCTGACCTTCCGTATAAGCCCAATCGGAACTGACAAAAAGCGAGGACATGCCCGTATTGAAGTCAAAAAATATAGTGTCATCATTCTTCGAAACGATCGGAAGTTTGGCCAGGATCAGCTTGGACGGCAATTCATCGGTGACGAGATGACCTTTAGTGGATTCCATCAGAAAGAGAGAGCCCTCTGCCTCTTTGAAAGTCACGACGCGACTTTTCAAACTGGAGACTTCAGCAATAGGCTCCTGAAACATGAATGCGCCCTGCAGAAGGAATTCTTTTCCCAAAGCCGATTTCTTTATACCAATAAATCGCTCCTGGTTGAAACCCAGGAACTGACCTGGCTTGACGTCTTGAAACGAGTTTTCGATGCGGGGGTCGGCCTGCTTTTCCTTCTTCGAATCGTTATTCGAACAAGACCAAAGCAATGGCAGGGCAAGCATCAAAGATAACAATCTTTTTGAAAAGGACAGCATGGGCGCGAGTCTCCATTAGCAGGGGCTCATAAAAATCGACAGGTCAGGGCTGGCGCAAGCTTCCTGAATCCGCCGTAAATTGTCAAAGCAAAATGCCATCAAAAGAGTCCGCCCAGGAGCTTTTCAGGCCTTGCTTACGCCCTTGCCCACAGGTACACCCGTCTGAAGCGAAAGGAAGAAGTAAGCCAAGGCACACAGAGCCAAGAAAGTTTCAAAGCTGATCTCGTCTAAATACAAGAAAGGGATGAAAAATTTTTCCATCCCTCTTCCAGCCAATACTTGTCCAAAAACCTATTTTTTGCCTTTGGTTTCAGGGACTTTTTTGGCATCGCGCTTATCCTGGGCCGTTTTCTCATCTTTTTGCTTATCACTCGACTTTTGCTTCTGATCCTTAGCTTTATTCTTTGGACTATTGTCACCCATGATAGCTCCTGACTTTATAGAATCTCGTTCGTGAATACTCTTTCCTACGTTACTTGCTGTCGCCGAGAAAAGCAAAGCAGGAGGCCTCTGAATATCGGTTTGCCCTGAAATGACCATGATGTCATGACAGTGCCTATTTGCAGGACAAACCGATGACGCAGTCATACCTATGAAATGAGGCTCTTTTCTTGCAATTGAAAAATGATCCTTCGGACTATTGTTTGTGTGTTGTTACGGATGGAGAAAATCGACTTCAGGTTCCTCTCCCCTTAAATCTCCGGTAGGTAGCTTTTCATCCCGGCTGCTGAGTTCTGTGAGAGACAGACTTCCGCAGCCTACAGAATTGTGACAGAATCCTTTTGCAACCCCCTATCACCCCTTCTCCTATGAAAGTACCCCGTGCGGGACTTAGCTTGTTCAGCTAGTCTGATCCCATTCTCTCGCTGCCTTTGTGAATGAGGCCTGTCCATGCCAGTACCCTTTAAAATTCGTGATGAGTTGCCTTGCCCATGCAAAAAACTGGTGATAAAAATCGGATCAGCGGCGCTTGCGGATCCGGAAAAGGATATCAATGCCAACAAAATCAGCCAAATCGCAGCGGATTGCAAGGTGCTGCTCGAAGCTGGAATCGAAGTGATTCTGGTAAGTTCCGGGGCCATTTCCATTGGCCGAAAATATCTTGTGCCGGCAAAAGTGGAGAGCATTGATTTCCTCCAGGCCTGCAGTGCCATCGGACAACCCATGCTCATGAAATACTACAGTGAGGCCTTTCATCAGCAGGATCGAAGTTGCGCCCAAGTTCTGCTCACTCATGATGATATTCGCAATCGCCAGCGCAATCTGAATCTTAAAAATATGATCAGTCGCCTGCTTCAATCGGGTATCACACCCATTTTGAATGAAAATGATTCGGTCAGTTATGCGGAAATAACCGTCGGTGACAATGATCAGCTGGCAGCCATGGTGAGTGAAATGATGGACGCTGATGCTCTGCTACTCCTTTCCACACCAGACGGTCTGTTCAATAGGGATCCCAATGAAGGAACGGCGGAACCTATTCGGCGAGTAAACTTTGATGAGAATTTTACCAATCTGAGCCTCGCCGGA
>Ga0136639_10000286_pt1 | contig 16158 bp, 15 predicted proteins | sample AntDrymUQ8592106_2_FD_113739 | JGI IMG/M metagenome (GOLD analysis project Ga0136639, IMG submission 113739) | Polar desert sand microbial communities from Dry Valleys, Antarctica - metaG UQ859 (21.06) | ecosystem: Environmental > Terrestrial > Soil > Desert | place: Antarctica: Dry Valley...
GCTGAATCTGCGGCATGCCGCGAGCATGCTGACTGTTCGCGAAAACGCCAGCTCGGGGTCATCGGGTTTCCTCGCCCTTGTCCACGGATCTACAGTTATCAAGGGTGGGTCAGGATGTCTGAGCCTTCGCCTCGGTCTCACTCAGTTGCGGAAACAGCTTCTCCTTTTTCATGTAGGCGTAGGAGATGATTTCTTCGCCGGCACGCTTATTGAAGATCTCGGTTACGATCGCCGCGTGGACTCCTATTTTCTCGGCAAACAGGGCTACCCGCCAAGGCTCCGGGTTGGGGTTGTTTGATTTCAGCTCCAGCTCCCGATCCATGGATACCAGCGTGTCGTAGGCCCATGTGTCGGCATCGATCTCCCTCGGATCCTCGGACTGCTCCTCGTAGTCGGTATAAGTTTCACCCGGTTTTAAGATGTGCAGGAGCAGGTGGGCAATCTCATGGAACAAAATGATCCAGAATTGCGACAACGACCGGTATTTCAGGCTGTGAATGATCATCGCCTTGTTGGGCGTCAGCAGCCGTGTACAGCCCCGCAGGGACGCTTCCTTCATGGCCGGAATAAACACCAGAGCTACCCCGGCACGGGCCAGAATGGAAGGGCCCTCCTGGGCAACCGATGCGAGCGGGTGCACCGTCAACTCACGCAACTCACGCAACTCACGGACGGCAGACCGCAGCTTGTCGCGGCTGTAGGGAGCGGTAGTGATCTTTCTAGCGGCCTGCTCGCCCATCCAGACCCAAAGCCCGCCGCTGACGGCATTCGACTTCTGCCGGGTGTCCTTGAAGGCCGCCATCTTCTCGAAGCTTTGCTCCATGATGCTGCGGAACTCCAACAAATCCCCGCACTTGGCCATGCTGCAAAGCTGGGTGCGGCGATCCTTCGGGCCCCGCTTGTCCTCCACGACCCCGATCTCGACCAGCTTGGGAAAATCAACGCACTGGAGGACCGCCTTTTCCTCGGCATCAGGCTGCCTCTCCTCCGCCGGATAGTGTGGCGTCTCCTGTTACGTGAAATTCTTCTGCCTAAGACGCTCGAAAGCCGAAGTCTCGGCCAGCAGCAACCGGAGCAGGTTGCTGACGGACTCGGAAGGGCGGGCACGACCTGAGGCCCAGCGGGAGATGTTCTTTTCGCCTAGCCCGGTGATCCGGGATGCCTCCTTCTGGGTCAGACCGTATTTGCTGAGAAAGCTCTGTATGTCTTCCGGGGAAATTACGTTCAGGGTAGCATCCAGCCAGGTGTCGATGCGGGCGTTGCCTTCCTGCCCGATCACCACATCTCCGCAGTGGTCGCACCGCAGCATCGGGACGCCCGGGATGACGACATCCCCGAGCTTCGGGTGCCGTGTGGCGTGATTCTCCAGCACCGGTTGCAGCGTGCCGGCGTCGCATTCAAAGCAGGGGACGCTGGTGGCGGAGTCAGGTTTGTGCGGTGTTGTTTTCATTGGGCGGCGTGTAGGCGAAGATTCGGGGAAGGGTCCAAACGGTGTCGCTTGGGTGGACGGCAATCTTCACTCTCGGCGGCTCCCCCCGGGGTGTGAGGGTGACGTGTATATCGATTGCGGCGTGTGGATCATCTTCGGGATAGGCCAGCACGCATTGGTATCGTTGCGGTTGGCCAGTCTGTGTCATTGGTTTTAGAAACAAGCGGCCATCCCGTTCCAGACCGTCAGCTAGGTCGGCAGCAAAGCCTTCAGCTATCAGATCCCAGAGAACCAGGTAGTTGCGGGACGAGGACTTCTGGTCCAGAAACCATCGATTGGGATCCCTCAAGGCTTCGATGATCTGTTCGCGGACGTCTGTTGGAGCTTCCTGGAGCGGTCGTTGCATCTCGTGGTGGGGTAAGGTGGTGCTTTTTAGCACCTATGCAACACTATTTAGATAAAAGCGTGCTTTTTAGCACCGCTTGTCCTCAAATCTCCCCGAAATGGCACCATTGCTCCTCGGGGAGCGAGCGAAGAAACGCCGCGACTTCCCCTAGCAGCCTGTTGAAAAACTCTCCGGTTTCTGCCAGCATCCGCGGCGGAGATGTTTAGGAAGCGCAAATCAACTGAAGACGTCCAGCAACAGTTCTGGATCGAGACAAAACGCCTGCCAAAGGCCACTGCGAACCCGTTTTACCGGAAGCTCGACAAGACGCTCGATGAGACAGGGTTTAGCGATGGCGTCCGCGAGCTCTGCAAGCCTGCTTATGCCGACGCCAGCAAGGGGGGACGTCCCGGGATCGATCCTTTGTTTTATTTTAAGATGCTCATGATTGGGTTCTTCGAGAACCTGCCGAGCGAGCGGTCGATCGCCAGTCGGTGTGCGGACTCCCTGTCCCTGCGCGTTTTCCTTGGCTATGACCCGGAAGAGGAAACGCCGGACCACTCCAGCCTTTCAGTCATTCGCACCCGCCTTGGAGAGGATGTCTATCAGGCCGCTCTGGAGCTTGTCCTCGTTTCTCTCCACGCCAACGGCCTGCTCAAGGGCCGCAATCTCGGCATTGATTTGAGCGTTATCGAGGCCAACGCTTCCCTTAGAGCGGCCACACAGGTGCGTTTTTGCCCGCTTTTTTGCGTTTTGGGAAAATCCCCTAACTTGGGAGCACCTCCGCAATCCTTTGATTCAGGGGATTCAGCTGGAGGCGGAGGCGGGAATCGAACCCGCGAATGACGGTTTTGCAAACCGTTGCCTTACCACTTGGCTACTCCGCCGCTGGAAGCTGGCGCGGGGCGAATGAATACCGCGGGGGCGGCGGGTGTCAACCGCCCGTTTTTGCTTTAGTCGCTGGGGAGGACCTCGGCGATGGCGCAGCCCAGGGCATTGACGGCGTGGGCGAGTTCGGCGGGAGTGACGCACAGCGGGGGGAGGAGCACCACGGTGTCGCGGATCGGGCGGGTCAGCAGGCCGTGGGCGCGGGCGGCTTGGCAGACGCGCGCGCCGGTCAGATGGGCGGCGGGAAAGCGGGTGGCGGCGGGCTGGCGCAGCTCGATGCTGGCGATCAGGCCGCACTGGCGGACTTGATAGACGGCGGGGGAGGCGGCGGCGAGACCGGCTAACAAGGCAGCCATCGCTTCGATCTTGGCGGGCAGTCCGGCGAGCACGTTTTCCTGTTGGAAAATGTCGAGGGACGCCAGGGCGGCGGCGCAGCCAAGCGGGTTGGCGGTGTAGCTGTGGCCGTAGTGGAAGGCGCGCTCGGGGGAGCCGCGGAAGGCGTCGAAGACCGCGGCGGTGGTTAGGGTGGCGGCCAGCGGGAGGTATCCGCCGGTTAGGCCCTTGGCCAGACAGAGGAAGTCGGGGATGACGGCCTCCTGCTGGCAGGCGAACATGCTGCCGGTGCGGCCGAAGCCGGTCATGACCTCGTCAAGGATGAGGTGGAGGCCGCGGTCGTCGCACCAGGCGCGCAGTGCGGCGAGCATGCCGCCGGGCCACGGGCGCATCTCGTTGACGCCCTGGATGAGCGGCTCGATGACGACGGCCGCCGCGCTGGCTAACATTTCAGCGGGCAGCGCGGCCAGGGCGTCCATGTCAGCCACGCGGGTGACCGGGAAGCCCGAGTCGCGGAAACGCGCAAGGAACGGTGCTCCGCCTAACGAGGCGGCACCGGCGGTGTCGCCATGATAGGCGTGGTCAAAGGCGATGAAGCCGCGGCGCTGCGGCGCGCCGGTCTGGAGGCGGAACTGGACGGCCATCTTCAGGGCGCACTCGATGGCCGTTGAGCCGTCGTCGGAGAAGAACACCCGCTCCAACGTGGCGGGCGGGAAAAAACCAGTTAGCCGCGCGGCCAGCCGCGCCGCCAGCGGGTGGGTGGCGCCAAGAAAGGAAACGTGGGCCACGCGCTCAAGCTGGTCGCGGATGGCCGCGTCAATGACCGGGTGGCGGTGGCCGTGGAGGTTGGTCCAGATCGACGCGTTGCCGTCCAGGTAGCGGTTTCCCGCAGAATCTATCAGCCATGCGCCCTCGCCGGCAGTGATGACCAGCGGCTGGTGGTTCTCGGCGCACCAGGCGTCATGGGCCGTGAACGGATGCCAGACGTGGGCCTTGTCCGCGGCGAGGGTCGGCTGGGAATCCGCGCGCATGGGTTGTTAGACGTTCTTTTCCTCGTCCTCCTTGGCGAGGCGCTTGTCGATTTCCTCGATGAACTTGTAGGTCCCGCGCTTGCGCTGGTATTTGCGCCACAGGATGTCGCGGATCTTCTCCCAGTGTTCGCGCGGGATCGGCAGGATTTCGTCCCAATCCTCGGCGTTTTTCGGCTGGCGGAAGAGGTTCCAGCGGCCAGCGTGATAGGTCGCCTTGTAATAAACGAAGCCTTCTTCCTCATTGTCACGCCATTCATGCTTCTCCATGGCGCCACCCTGGCACGCCAGCCGCGGATCCGGAAACCTGAAAATCCGCGGCTTGAGTCCGCCGCCGCCGCTGCCATGTTAGCAACCGTGAAGAGGACCGGGCAAAGCAACGTTCTGAAAGTTTTCGTCTATCTGACGGCGACCCTGGTCCTTGCCGCCCTGTTAGCTCCGCTGTTGTTCAACTTTGGCAAGGCCCTGGCGCTCGTCGCAGAGAGTGGCGAAGCGGGGCGCGTTGTCCGCTGGCTTGGCGAGGGCGCGAGGACGACTGACTTTGCCGGGTTTTTCGACCGCGCGCTGCTGCTCTCCGGGCTGCTGCTGGTTTTCCCGCTCATCCAGTGGCTGCGGGCAAGCCAGCGGGAGGACCATCCCGATGAGGTTCAACAACGCGCCCCGCGCGCGTCGGAGTGCGCGCCACGGCCGCGGCTCGCCGACCAGGCGCTGCGCCGCGACCCGCGCGGGCCGCTCAACCTGGCCGCCGGCTTTCTCCTGGGCGCGAGCGTGCTCTTGCTGCTGGGCCTCATGCTAACAAGATCGGGCGGCTTCACATGGCGCCAGGAAATCGCCTGGAGCGAGGTGCTGCGCGCGGTCCTGCCGGCGACGTTTTTTTTCGCTGTGGTCGGCGAGCTCCTGTTCCGCGGGCTCCTGTTGGGGATGTTCCTGCGCGCGCTCAAGCCCGCGGTGGCCGTCGGCCTGTTGTCGCTGTTGTTTGCCTTTGTGCATTTTCTCCAGCCGCAGGCGGGCATGGTGGTGCCCGCTGCGGACGCGCGCTGGGCGGGGTTTGTGATGCTGGGCAGGATTCTCGGCCAGCTGGCGGGGCCGGAGCTTTTGCTGACAAAGTTTGCGACGCTCGTGGCCGTCGGGGTGGTGCTCAGCTACGCGCGGATCCGCAGCGGAGCCCTGTGGCTGCCCATCGGGCTGCACGCGGGCTGGGTTTTTGGGATTTTGTTGTTCCAGCGGGTGGCGGAGCCCGCAGCGGCCGAAACCCTGTGGACCGGCGGCTCGCTGCGCGAGGGACTCTTCCCGCTGCTGTTGATTCTCGCAACCGCGCTGCTCGTCCACCTGTTGACCATCGATTACTCCAAGCCGACCACCGCGTTGGATGAATGAGCGCCGCGGATGGTGGCGGCGGCTCGGTGGGCGCGCGCTCGACCTCTTGTATCCCCCGCTGTGCGAGCACTGCCGCATCGGCCTAACCAACAACAGTTGGCTCTGCAGCGCTTGCGCCGCACGGCTGCCGCGCATCTCCGCACCCTTCTGCACGACCTGCGGGGAGCCGTTCTTCGGCAACATCGAGAGCGCGTTCGCCTGTCCTAACTGCCAGGACGTCAGCCTGGCCTTTGACTTCGCGCGTGCGGCGCTGAATGGCGACAGCGAGGACGCGCGCTCCCTGGTCCATGCGCTCAAGTACCGCCGGGGGCTGCACCTTGGTCGCGATCTGGCGGTGCTGATGGCGGAAGCATTCAGCGACCCGAGGCTGGCCGCGGCCTTGGAGGCGAAGTGGCCGCTCATCCCTATCCCCCTCCATCCGAAACGCTTGCGCAAACGGCAATTCAACCAGGCCGGCGAGCTGGCCCACCACCTCGGCCGGCTGTTGGACCTGCCGGTCGTCCCCGCCCTGCGCCGGGTGCGCGCCACTCCGACCCAGACGCGGCTCTCGCGCAAGCACCGGCTGGAGAATCTCTCGGGGGCCTTTGCCCTTGCGCCCGGCGCCGACAGGCTCAGCGGCAGCCCCGTGATCCTGATCGACGACGTGCTAACAACCGGGGCTACCAGCCATGAATGCGCCAAGGTGCTCAAAGGCCAGGCAGGAGTCACCGCGGTGGCGGTCGTGACTTTGTTGCGCAGCTAGGTTGTTAGCAATTCCGATAGTTCGGTTAGCCGGGCACGGTATTTCCTCTTCTCCTGGGGCGCATCCCTGTCTAGCATTCCGCCCCGAGCGCCCCCCCGCGCCGCCCCTCCTTGGCAGACCGATCTTCCGACCCTCGCGATTTTCCGACCTTCGACATTCCATCCCATGGGCATCTTTGACAAACCCCGGCTCCGCAACCAGCTGCGCAAAAAGGACGACATGCCCGAGGGGCTGTGGACCAAGTGCCCGGAGTGCGGGACGATCAGCCACTCGTTAGAGCTGAAGCAGCACCACAATGTCTGCCCGTCGTGCCACTACCATTTCCTGTTGGGCTCGGCTGAGCGCATCGAACTGTTGGCCGACCCGGGAACCTTCGAGGAGACCGACGCGAACCTGATTTCCGGCAACCCGCTCGGGTTCCTCAACTATGAGGAGAAGATCGCGATTTTGCGCGAGAAGACCGGGCTCAACGACGCGGTGGTGACCGGGCGGCTAACCATCGGGCACAAGCCCGCGATGCTTGCGGTGATGGATTTCAAGTTTTTTGCCGGGTCGATGGGCTCGGTGGTTGGGGAGAAGATCACGCGTGCGATTGAGACGGCGATTGCCGAGCGGCGCGGCGTGGTGATTGTTTCGGCCTCCTCCGGGGCACGGATGCAGGAAGGGATGCTCTCGCTCATGCAGATGGCCAAGACCTGCGGCGCCCTGGCCAAGCTCGCCGAGGCCAAGCTGCCCTACATCTCGGTGCTCACCCACCCGACCACCGGCGGCGTGACAGCCTCGTTTGCCACCATCGGCGACGTCAACCTAGCAGAACCAAAGTGCATGATCGGCTTTGCCGGTCCGCGGGTGGTCAAGGAGACCACCCATCAGAACCTGCCGCCTGGATTCCAGACCGCCGAGTTCATGCTCGAGCACGGGCTCATCGACGCGATCGTCCCGCGCGACAAGCTGCGCGCCAAGCTCGCCCAGCTGCTGGTTTACATGATGGATTAGAGCTGGTTATTAGTTTCCCGATGAACTATTCCGAGGCCATCGACTGGCTGTTTTCCACGCAGCTGTTTGGCATCAAGCTCGGGCTGGAGAGTCCGGCGCGGCTGCTGCGCGGGTTCCGCGCGTTTCCGCGCCACGGGGTGAAAGTCATCCACGTTGCGGGCACCAACGGCAAGGGCTCGGTGTGCGCGATGATCGATTCGGTGGCCCGCTCGACCGGACAGCGCTGCGGCCTGTTCACCTCCCCGCACCTGGTCGACTACCGTGAGCGCATGCGCGTGTCGGGCGAGATGATTCCGGAGGAAACCTGCGCGGCTTATCTAACCGAGCTGCGCGCCCTCGCCGAGTCATTCGAGGTTCATCCAACATTCTTCGAGCTCACCCTTGCCTGTGCGATGCGGTGGTTTGGCGAGCGCGAGTGCGACCTGATCGTGTTGGAGACGGGGATGGGCGGGCGCTATGACGCGACCAACGCGGTGCCCAAGGAGGTGGCGGTCATCACGCCGATTGGCCTGGACCACATGCAGTGGCTGGGCGACACGCTGGGCAAGATCGCTTTTGAGAAGGCGGGGATCATGCGCGAGGGGGTGCCGGCGGTGTGCGCGGCGCAGCCTGAGGAAGCGCGCGCGGTCATCGAACAGCGCGCTAACGAGGTTCGTGTTAGCAGCCTGGAGTTCATCCGCGAGCCCTTGCTGGGCTATCCGCTGGCGCTGCGCGGCGAGCACCAGAAGTGGAATGCTGCGCTTGCCCTAGCAGCGTTGCACGCGGCGAAGGTGCCGCTGTTTTATGATGCGGTGCGCCAAGGGCTGAGCCGGACAGACTGGCCGGCGCGATTTGAGCGGATTGGCGAGCTTGAGCCGCCGGTGGTGCTGGATGGCGCGCACAATCCGCATGCCGCGTCCGCACTGGCGCAGACATGGACCGCGGAATTTGGCGCCGCGCAGCCGACGCTGATTTTCGGCGCGGTGGAATCCAAGGATGTCGCCGGGGTTCTTGACGCGCTTGCGCCGCTGGCGCGGAGGATTCTGTTCGTCCCGGTTGACTCGCCGCGCGGACTGCCGGTCGCGGCGCTGCGCGAGGCGCTGGCCGGGGTGGCGGACCCGCCGGAGGTGTTGGAGTTTGGCGGGTTTGCCGAGGCATTTGCGGCTGCGCGGCGATTTTCCGAGCCGGTGCTTATTGCCGGATCGTTGTTTCTTGCCGGTCAAGCGCGCGCACAACTGACCGACGGCGAGTTCCGGCCCAGCGCGCAGTAGGCACTGCCGGCAAGTTTCCCGAGGTAGCGCTGGCAATTTCATCCGCTGGGCGAAAGATTGCGGGTGGCTTGATTGAAGTTGTCTATAACCGTGGACTCTACCTGCCCGCGGCGGATCTTTGGCTCGATCCGCGGGAGGCGAAGCCGCACGCCTTTGTCTCCCACGCCCACGCCGACCATGTGGCCCGACACCAAACAAGCTTGTGCTCGGCTCCAACTGCCTCGCTTCTGACCGCCCGCTTCGGCATCGCCGCTGAGCGCTTGCAGCCGCTGGGGTTCCATCAGCAGTTAGAACACAACGGCCACCTCCTGCAGCTCCTGCCCGCCGGCCATATTTTCGGCTCCGCGATGCTTCACGTGACCAGCCGGGAGAGCGGCAAGACTCTGCTTTACACCGGCGACTTCAAGCTGCGCCGCGGCCGCACCGCCGAGCTGCCGGTGCTCAAGGCGGCGGACACGCTGGTGTTGGAGACCACCTTCGGGCTGCCGCAGTTTGTCTTCCCCTCGGCGCTGGAGGTGGAGGCCGCGGTGCTGAGGTTTGTGCACGAGGCGTTTGATGACGGCGATGTGCCGGTGTTGTTGGGCTACTCGTTAGGCAAGGCGCAGGAGGCGCTGGCGCTACTAACCGAGCATGGGATCCCCGCGTTGCTTCACCCGAACGTGGCGGCCATGACCGCGGCGTGCCGCGAGGCAGGCTGTGACTTGCCCGAGCCGGTCGTCTTCACGGGCGATGTGCCGCCGGGCCACGTGGTCATCGCACCGCCCAATGCGGTGCGCTCAAAGTTGCTGCGCACGCTGCGCAACGCGCGCACGGCCATGCTCACCGGCTGGGCACTCACCCCCGGCGCCAAGTACCGCTACCGCACGGATGCGGCCATCGCGCTTTCCGACCACGCGGACTATCCGGCGCTGCTAGAGGCAATCCAGCGCGTGCGCCCGAAGCACATCCTCACCCTCCACGGGTACGCGCGAGAGTTTGCCGCCGAGCTGCGCTCGCTCGGGATGGACGCGTGGTCGGTGTTCGGCAACGACCAGTTAGAGATGGCGTTCGGCGGCCCGCGGCGGGTGGCCACGCGCACGCCGCTCCACGCGCGGCCGGGCAGCGGGCTGGCCAGCTTCAGCGACGTGTGCCAGAACGTGGCGTCAACCAACAGCCGGTTAGAGAAAATCAACCACCTCGCGTGGTACCTGCGCGGGCTCGATGCCGAGCATCTGCGGCTGGCGGCGACCTGGCTGACAGGCCACCCGTTTCCGCGGACCCACCGGTACCGGGCGCTGCACACCGGGGGTGCGACGCTGCGGCGCGCGCTGTTGAGTCTGCCGGGAGTCACCGAGGGGCGCTACCGGACGATTTCCGCCACGCAGAACGACCAGGCGCGGACCGCGCGGCTCGTCATGGAGGAACTGCTGCTCAAACCGGGAGCCGCGGAACTTGGAGAAATCGACTTTTTTTTCCACCAACTGGCTGCCGCAAGCGGACCGCTGGCGCGCATCGAACTGCTAGGCGCGCGGCTTGGCACGCTGCACCCGCGGGAGGCCGAAACGCTGGTGCGCCTGCTCACCGGAGACCTGCGCATCGGGCTGAAGGAGGGCCTGCTAGAGGAAGCGCTGGCGGCCGCCTTCGAGGTTCCCGCCCAGGCGGTGCGTGAGGCGCACATGCTCACCGGCGACGTCGGCGCCACCGCCGTGAGGGCGAGGGAGAATACGCTCGCCGAGGCCGCGCTCACGCCCATGGTGCCGCTCAAGTGCATGCTCGCCTCACCGGAGGCGGACGCGGAGTCGGTCTATCAGAGGCTAACAACCCAGCAGGCCGGCCCGCTGTGGCTGGAGCCGAAGTTTGACGGGATCCGCGCGCAGTTGCACAAGCATGGCGACCAGGTTGGATTGTTTTCCCGCGACCTGCGCTCGCTGGCCGGCGAGTTCCCCGAGCTGATTGCCGCGGCGCGGCGCATTCCCAGCGACCTGATCCTCGACGGCGAAATCATCGCCCACGCCGAGGGCCGCAAGCTCACCTTCTTTGATTTGCAGAAGCGCCTCGGGCGCGGCGGCGGCCAGCCGGACTTGTTTGCGCTGGATCCGGCCGCCAATTGCGCCGTGCCGGTGCGCTTTGTCGCCTTCGACCTGCTTTGGTGGAACGGCGCGGACTTGTTGGCCGAACCGCTGCACGAGCGGCGCGAGGTGTTAGAACGGCTGGGGATGCCGGAGGTTTTCCAACTGGTGGAGGTTTTCCAGGCGGCGAGTGTGGGGGAACTTGAGGAGGTGTTCCAGGCGGCCCTTGATGCCGGGCATGAGGGGTTGATTGCCAAGGACCCGTACAGCCCGTACACGCCCGCGCGGCGGGGCAAGGCGTGGGTGAAATACAAGGGGGTGATGGCGACGCTGGACTGCGTGGTGGTCGCCGCCGAGCAGGGCCACGGCAAGCGCAGCGATGTCCTATCAGACTATACGTTTGCCCTGCGCGACACGGTTAGCGGGGAGCTGCGCACGCTGGGCAAGGCGTACAGCGGGCTGAGCGACGCGGAGATTGAGGAACTAACCGAGCATTTCCGCCAGACGACCATCGAGGTTCAAGGGCGGCGGCATGTGGTGGAACCCACGGTGGTCTTGGAGATTGCGTTTGACTCGATCCAGGCCTCCGAGCGGCATGATTCGGGGCTGGCGCTGAGGTTTCCGCGGATCAAGGCGATCCGGCGCGACAAGAGCGTGGCGGACATCGACACGTTGCAGGAGGCGCGGGCGCGGATGAAATAGGCCGCGGGATATTCGCCGGCGCGCGGAGCGGGTGATAATATCCGTGTAATCCTCCATCAGTGTGGTTTTCTAGCGCCGCCCGGGGCGGTTGCCTTGGGGAACAACCCCTTGCCGCATGATATTCACGCCGAAATGGAAGAAGGAAGCGAAGCTGCTCAACAAGGGCGCGCTGAAGTTCCTCAACTACAAGCGCGACCTGCTCAAGCCGGACCGGGTGGCGGAGATTGAGTCACGGCGCAAGGATCTGGCCCAGGCGGTCAAGGCCGGCGACCGGGAACGGGCCGAGGAGGCATCCAAACAGCTGCACGCGACCTGTGAGAAGGCGCTGCCGCATGTGGCACCGACCAACGCCTTGGCCGAGAACATTGAGGTGTTGTTTGTCGCCATTGTTATCGCGCTGGGCCTGCGGGCGTACGCGATCCAACCGTTTCGGATTCCGACCGGCTCGATGGAGCCGACGCTCAACGGGATCCGCGCGGCGGTGCTCGATCCGAAGGATTGGCCAAGCGCGCCGGTGCGCTGGACCCAGCGGCTAACAAAAGGGCGCAGCTACGTGGACGTTAGGGTTGATGAGCCAAAGGTCATCATGAAGGACGGGGTGCGCGAGAAGGCGTTCATGCACTTTTTCACCCGGACCTACATTACGTTTGAGGACGGAACGGGAGTATCGATCCCGGCGCCGATGAATGTGAGCCTAGAGAAGCTGCGCTTGGCCAAGCACCTGGTGGGATTGCGCCGAGACGAGCGTGGCGTCATCCATATGGACCGCAGCGAGGTGGCCGCCGGGACGGTGCTGGCGCAGGGCTACGTGGAGAGCGGGGACTTGGTGTTAGTGGACAAGGTTTCCTATCATTTCCGGCGGCCGACGCGGGGCGAGGTGTTTGTGTTTGAGACGCGTGACATGCCCGGGATCCACGGGGGCACCGGCGAGCAGGCCGGCGGGTCGCACTATATCAAGCGGCTCGCGGGGGTGCCAGGCGACACGCTGAGCATCGAGACGCCTTACTTGTTAGTCGACGGCAAGGTGGCCCAGGAGCCTGGGCTGCGCCGGGTGATGGAAGCCAAGGGTGAATACGACATCGGCTATCTTCCCGCATTGGGGGGGCGCTTCCCGCTGACGCTGCGCAAAGATGGCGTGCCGCCCGGCCGCCGGGAGTATGCAGCACTTGGAGACAATACGGACAATTCCTTGGACTCGAGATACTGGGGTCCCGTGCCGGAATTCAATCTGGTGGGACCGGCGCTGTTTGCCTTGTGGCCGATTGACACGGGCCACTGGGGATTGATCCGCTGACTTAACCGGATTTTGCAAGCGCCCCTCACTGGTCCACCGCCCATGGCCACGCCCGATTCCCCCACCGCCCCGGAAAACCGGCCCGTGGAACCTGACGCCGGCACGATCACCCGTGCCGCAAAATCCAATCTCGCCTTTGCGCTGGCCTGCCTGCCCAAGGAGCGCCGGCGCGACACGGTGATTTTCTACGCGTTCTGCCGGACCATCGACGACCTTGCCGATGACGAGGGTCAGCCGGTGGAGAAAAAGGCCGCAGGCCTGGCCGAGTGGCGCGAGGGCATCGAGCGCGGCTTCGCCAATCCAACCGCCCTGCAGGCCTCGGTCACCGAGCTGCGCGACCGCTATCAGATTCCAACAGAACTTTTCTCCGAGCTCATCCGCGGCTGTGAGATGGACCTGCGGCCGCAGCGCTTCGGCACCTGGCAGGACCTCAGCGGCTACACCCACCGCGTCGCCTGCGTCGTGGGCCTGATCTCCATCTATCTGTTTGGCTGCAAGGACCCGCAGTCCGAGCAATATGCCGTGGCGCTGGGTCACGCGCTGCAGCTGACCAACATCCTGCGCGACGTCGCCGAGGATCTCGCCAATGGCGTGCGCATCTACCTGCCGCTCGCCGATCTGGCGCGCTTCCAGTACACCGAGCGCGACCTCATCGGCCGGGTCCACGACGGCCGCTTCCTGGCCGCCATGAACTACCAGGCGGACCGCGCCGAGGGGTTCTTCCAGGAGGCCGGGCGCCACCTGACGGCAACTGATAGAAGTGCGCTGGTCTCCGCCGAGATCATGCGGGAAATCTACCACACGCTGCTAGACAAGATGCGCGCCGACGGCTTCCGGGTCTTTGACCGCCGCTACCGGCTCTCGCGCCCGCGCAAGCTGGCGATTTTCTCCAAGAAGCTGCTGCGCGAAAAATTCACTCATTCGAGGTAGCGCGCGGGCTTCTATCTGCTAGGTTTGCCGCATATTCCCTATTTCGTTAGGATCGAAACCAGCCATATGAACCTGCCTGCCTGCCTCCGCCGCGCCGCCTTGTTAGTCGCAACCACCACCGTGGGGCTGCTGTCAGGGTGTGTTTATCCGTATCCGCCGATGGGGCCGCCGCCGCAGCCGCCGCTGCCGTATGGCGAGGGAGCGACGAACCTGCCACCACCGCCGCCACCGTCCCAGCCTGAGGTGAACTATCCGATGGCGACGCGGACGAGCACGCCAGACCGGGTGATCAGCCCGTATGCGCCCTACAATGTGATCAACGTGGAAGGCTTCCGCAGCGGCCAGTTGGCCAAGGACCCGAGCGATCCGGCCAACCCGCGGATTTTCCGGATTCCCTGAGTCATCATTTAGGACAAGGAGAAGAGGGCTTTGACCGCCTCGCGCTTGAGGCGCAGTTCGCGCCACTCGTTGACGAGGCGGCTGGCCTCGATGACGCCGCAGCCGGCGGGGAGTTGGATTTGGTTGGAGTTCCAGCTCAGGCCGCGGATGGCGACGGCGGCGCGGAACCTGTTGTCTGCTAGAAATCCGAACGGCGCGCCGAAGAATGGTGGGCATCCGAGGCGCGCTCGCCACGCTAACAGCAGCGCCATGGTTTCCGCTGTGCGCGGCAGCGGTCCGAGGGCGGGGGTTGGATGGAGGCGGCGAATGAGGCTGTCGATGGTCTGGACCTGGGTCGAGTAGAGTTCGACATCGATGGGGGTGAGGAAGTGGACGATGGGTCCGAGATCGAGGATGCGGCGGTCCGAGCGGCGGACCATGCCGATGTCGGCGAGCTTGGCTAACAACGTTTGGGCGACGTATTCGTGTTCGCGGATTTCCTTTTCATCGATGGCGAAGATTTCGCGTTCCTCGCGGCGTGCGGTGCCGGCCAGGGCCATGGTGTGGAGGCGTCCGGCAGCGAGGGAGAATAACAGTTCGGGGGTGGCTCCAACAAATCCGGAGTCACCGCGGATCCAGCCGTAGCCGGTCATGCTGGCGGGAAGGGCGGAGAGCTGGCGGGTGAGGGCAAGCGGGTCGCCGGAGAGGATTTCGCCGTTTTCGACGACGACGGGGACGGTTTTTTCGAATGCGCCGCGGCGGATGGCCGCCATGACTTCCTGAAAGACCGCGGCGAAGGGCTCGCCGCTGGGAGGCTGCCAGGCGATCTGCGGTGCCGGGGCGGGCGTGAGGTTGAGGTCCGCGACGCGCTCAAGCCGCGCTGGGATTTTCCACGGAGTGCGGTCGCTGAGGGAGAAATCGTTGATGTAGAAGGCGGCGCTGCCGTCGTCGGGCGGTGTGGCGGCGGCCTGGAAGGGACCGTGCCCAAGCCACCAGCCGCCGTCGGGGTGTCGGAAAAAGGCGGTCTCGGTGATGTTGGGCGCTTGGGGCATGCGGGCGGGAGAAGGCTTTGCTAACAAGGAGGCAGCGGCAAGCGCGGGTTTGCCCATTGACGAAAGATTTGCTTTTTAAGTAACCAACGACTTTCCCATCGAGTCCAGTACCATACTCTACTAAACAATCGACCCTTAACACCCGCAAAGCCAGCGCACTTTCAAGCGCCTCCTTAGTTATCATTTCCGCAATTTGACTTAAAATAAATTGGCTGTTTTCACCAATATTCCGTAGGGGTATAATGATTGTGCAATGGCGACGCGTTACCACAAACGCACCTTCAAGCGGCACGCCGTCTTCAGCAGTAGACTTGTTGACATCTTCAAGATAACCCACCCATTAACAAACTTGAACTCAGCCTTTGGCAAAGACGTCTCATTTGCGTGGTCTTGATTACTACTCATGTACATTTCGAGAGCACAATGGCCGCGACGACGGAAGCAAGTACCGTGACCGCCCTCACCGAGGATAATTGTATATTTCTCATTTAGATATTGGTTAACTCGACGAACCGGGTCAAGGAGTTGCCCACTGTGCACCTAAATAGTTCTTTGACACCCAGCGATTACCACTACCAAAGCCGTGGTAATAGGTTTCCACATTAGTCGGCCGCTGGAAGTTTGAACGCTCCCCCTCAGCGGCTGAACCGTTGCACGAGCGTCTTCATGAACTCGCTGAGGTCGTGCATGCGATAGGTGAAGCGCGCGTGGATGGCCGCCACCTGCGCGACATGGCCTGCCGCTCGCGCCGCGGCCAGCTCGCGCGCGATCTCGTCGACTTGCCCGGACGCATACACCGACTTCAAGCGCACCCGTAGTTCCTCGTCGGAAATCCCACCCTCCGGCAATGGCGGCACTTCCAACAACAGGTGGAAGTGGTTGGACATGATCACATAGGTCAACAGGATGCAGCCGCTAAACCCTTCCTGCATCCGCATGAACTCGCGAAACTGCTCGCGCTCAATGTCGCCGAGCAAATGTGCGCGCCCCACGATTCGTCCGATCAGGTGATAGATTACCGGCTTCTCGCGTGAGCCTTTCCACGGCGCCAAAAATCGTGCTCGTCTCATGGCTTTGCCCTTTCCTGGGTGTGTTCACTTTTTCGACCCTCGTTCCGAGGGATATCCACCCTTCAGTCTACGCCATTCCGGGCGCGCACGCAAAATGGATCTCTGACAAATCGTCTGTCACCATCTCCGTAACGCAACGGTGTCCAACATTGAGCAAAAAAACGCGCGCTGAATGCCACGCTATGGCCACTGGAGCGGTTCTATCGACCCCGCTTTCTTTAGATTCAAATCACTCTCCCGTGCGAGAATGTTCAAA
>Ga0136639_10000288_pt1 | contig 16083 bp, 14 predicted proteins | sample AntDrymUQ8592106_2_FD_113739 | JGI IMG/M metagenome (GOLD analysis project Ga0136639, IMG submission 113739) | Polar desert sand microbial communities from Dry Valleys, Antarctica - metaG UQ859 (21.06) | ecosystem: Environmental > Terrestrial > Soil > Desert | place: Antarctica: Dry Valley...
CCATCCCACAGGTGCTAATCCCTATGTCGCCGGAGACGGCGAGAATTTGCTTCAAGCATTGTGGATGCGCCCTTGGTTAAGTCAAGAATTGCTCTAGCCTTCGCAGGACCGCTTCGTGACGGCGTGGCGGTGGCGAAACATCAGCAACAGCTGGAAGCGAACCAGCCAACCAAAGAGCACATCGACAAAGGGGCCGCCCTTCAGCCGAAACTCGATCCGGTCGGCCAGGACAGAGCCATCTCCATCGGATGAAAATTCGTGGCGGTGCTTCCAGTAAGCGAAAGGGCCTCGTTCCTGCTCATCGACAAATAGCCGATTCCGAACAAATTCCGTGTGGACGGCCACCCAGGTGATCGGGATCGGCCCGACAAACACCTTGAACACAAGGCGCGCGCCAACCTCCAGACCCCCTTCGCGGCTAACCATCTGGACCTTTTGCCAAGGCGGAATGAGGTAAGCGAAGATGTCTTCACGTTCGTGAAACGCAAAAACTTTCTCCACGGGGGCGGCAATTCGCGTAATAAATTCGAAACGCATTGTAAACTGGTTAGTTCGTTATGTTGCTGGAAATGAAGGGCGTCGAGAAGCGGTTCGGCGGGGTGACTGCTCTGCGGCAGGGAGACCTCGAAGTGCGCGCGGGCGAAGTCCATCTGCTAATGGGCGAAAATGGCGCCGGTAAGTCTACGATGATGAAAATCATCGCGGGGATGCAGAAGCGTGACGGCGGCCAGTTTCTATGGCAGGGAAAGAGCGTAGATTTCAGTAATCCGAAGGAAGCCGCGCAGGTGGGGATTGCGATGGTTCACCAGGAATCGTTGCTGGCTCCCCATCTCAGCGTGGCGGAAAACATTTTCCTGGGCCGCGAGATTCCCGGACCGTTTGGCACGGTGAACCGGCGCAAAATGCTGGCCGAGGCGACCCGGCTGATTGCGCAATACGGATTTCGGCTGCAGGCCGACTGGATGGTAGGGCGCTTGAGCCCCGCCGGCAAGCAACTGGTCGAGATCTGCCGAGCGATCCAGAACGGGACCTCATTGCTCATTTTCGACGAGCCTACTTCGTCGCTGTCCGAGGCCGAGACCCACGAAGTTTTCCGCCTCGTCCGGGATTTGCGCGAGCGGGGGACCGGGGTGATCTACATTACTCACCGCATGGAAGAGTTGCGGAGCGTGGGCGACAAGGTGACGATTCTGCGCGACGGAGCGACTGTCCATAGCGAGGCGCTCGCTTCGCTGACGCGCGATCGGATGATTCAGTACATGGTGGGGCGAGAAGTAAACTCGATCTATCGCCGGGATCCGCTGCCGCCGGGTGCGCCGCTGCTTGAGGTGACGGGCTTATCGACAAAAGCGTTGCTTCGTCACGTCAGCTTGACGATCCGCGCCGGCGAAATTGTCGGCCTGGGCGGACTGATGGGCGCAGGACGATCGGAGTTGTGCCGAGCCATATTCGGGCTTGACCCGGTCGAGACGGGGTCGGTGACCGTATGTGGAAAGCGCGTTTCGCTCCGCAACCCGCGCGAAGCCGTCGCGGCGGGCGTCGCGTTGATCCCGGAGGATCGCCAGCGCACGGGCCTGGCCCGCGAATTGCCGATCGCCTGGAATGTAACGATGGCCAACTTGGAAGCGGTCAGCCCGGGTGGGGTCATCCGTCATGCCGAGGAAGCACGAGCAACCCAGAAGGCGATCGACCGGCTTCGGATTCGGTGCGAGAACGGCCAGCAAAGGGCCGGCCGCCTCAGCGGTGGCAACCAACAAAAAGTAGTCATCTCGAAATGGGTCAATCGTGGGGCACGGGTTTTCCTGTTCGACGAACCCACCCGCGGCATCGACGTCGGGGCCAAGGTGGAAGTATTTGAAGTGATGGACCAACTCGCCCGGGAAGGCGCGGCCATCCTGATGGTCAGTTCTGAGCTTCCGGAACTGCTCCAGGTCGCCGATCGCATATTGGTCATGAGCCAGGGCCACCTGGTGGGAGAACTCCCCCGCGGCTGCTCCCAGGAAGACATCATGAGGCTGGCCACGGTGCCCCCTGCCTCTGGAGAAACATTGCAATGATAAAGCGCTTGCTGCCATTTCTGGCGCTGCTCATACTATTCGTCGTGCTCAGCGTGGCGAGTCCGTCGTTTTTAACGGCGCAGAATCTATCGAGCGTCGTCCGCCAGACGGCCGTCTTTAACATTCTGGCTCTGGGTATGACCTTGATCATCATTTCGAGCGGCATCGACCTATCGGTAGGTTCGATTGTCGCGCTGGGTGGGCTCGTGGGCACCATGGCGATGGCCAAGGGCGTGCCAATCCCCATTGGAGTACTGATCGGGATTGCGACCGGACTGCTGTGCGGGTTCATCAACGGGATATTGATCACGCAGCTCCGCATTATCCCGTTCATTGTCACGCTCGGCATGATGGGCGTGCTGCGCGGGTTCGCCCTGATCATCTCCGACGGTATGCCCGTTCACGACGTCCCCAAAGGCTTTCAATTTCTGGGGGAAGGAACTGTTTTCGGCTTCCCGTTTGTCCTGCTGGTCTTGATCGTCTGCGCCGTCATTGTGCATTTCATCCTGGAACACACCCGGCTGGGACGCTACGTCTTTGCGATCGGCAGTAACCCGGACGCAGCCATCTATGCGGGCATTCCGGTCAACTTCCACACCGTGGCGATCTACGCACTTTGCGGTGGTCTCTCGGGCTTGGCGGGCCTGATCGAGGCCAGCCGGCTCTCGACCGGTCAACCGACCGCTGGACAGGGTTACGAATTGCAGGCCATTGCGGCCGTCGTGATCGGCGGCGGTTCTCTCCGGGGCGGCGAAGGGACCGTGATTGGGACCTTGGTCGGCGGATTCATCATGGGCTTGCTGGCCAATGGAAGTGATCTTCTCGGCATCAATCCCTACGTCCAACAGGCGCTGATTGGAGCGATGATTATCGTCTTCGTCGCCGTCGACGAACTGCGCAAACGAAAGTCTTACTCATAGCGCAGCGCTTGCATCGGATCGATTCCGGACGCCCGGCGCGCCGGGATCCAGCCCGCCGCCAACGCCACCGCGGCCAGCAGCAGAGCCGCGGCAGACAGGACCACCGGATCGGCCGGTTGGGTAGGGAAGAGCAGCGACTTAACCAACTGCCCCAGCCCCAGCGCGGCAAGGACCCCGATTAGGACCCCGAGTGCCGCCATCCCCGCAACTTCGCGCAGGATCATGGCGAGGACCACCGTCCGGCTCGCTCCCAGCGCCATACGGATCCCAATTTCCCGCGTTCGCTGGGCGACGTGAAACGCCATGACGCCGTATAAGCCTATCGAAGCCAGGAGCGTCGCCACCAACCCGAAGCTGGAACAGAGGGTCGAAATCAATCGCTCCATCGCCAAAGTCGTGTCAATTTGATCGCGAATCGTTCGCAACGCGACGATCGGCAAGTTGGGGTCGAGGCGGCGAACGATCGCCCGAACATCTTTCGCGACGGTCATTGAATCGTCGGTCGTTCGAACGTAGTAGTGCATCTGGGAAACGTCTTCCGCCTGGGCCATCGGCAAGTAGAGGAATCGAAACTGCGCCGCGTCTTCTCGCGGGTTGGCGTGCTTGCTGTTGGCGACCATCCCGACGATCATCATGTCCGGCGGATGATCTCGCCCCCCCAAGCGAACTACGCGGCCGATGGGATCGCCCTCTTTGAAGTAGTGACGGGCAAAGGCTTCGTTGACGATCGCGACTTTAGGGGCGGAATTCGAATCCGCTGGGTTGAACTCTCGCCCCAGCAGGACCGGGATCTCCAGCGTTTTGAAAAAATCTGGCGCTAGCTCGTTGATGCGAGGATTCATGTCCTCGCCTTCCTGCGCGGCGTAGCCCGGAACCGAGATCGTTCGCTGGAGAATGGAGTTGTCCAGGATAGCGGAGGAGGCCAGCGAGATATTGCGGACGGACGGCAGACGACCCAAATCGTTCTGGATTTGGGAATGCAACTGCTCCGATGCGACCCGGTTGTATCCGTTCAGCGAAGGATCGAGGCTAAACGTGATCAGTTCCGCCGAGCGAAACCCCGGGCTGGCTTGGCGAAGTTCAAAGAGGGTCTTCGTGAAGAGCCCGGCGGCCGCCAGCAGGATCACGGACAGACTGATTTGTCCGACCACCAGCGCTTTCCGAAGCCAAACGTTCCCACCCACGAGGCTACCCGCTTGGTCCTTAATCGTCGGTGCCACATTGGCTTTGGTCGCTTGCATAGCCGGCAACAGGCCAAAGAGAATACCAGTCGAGAACGTAAGCGCGCCGGTGAAGAGCAGGGTCCGCCAGTCAAACGCCGAACGGAGATCGATTCCCGTCTGCAGGGTAATGATCCCCGCTAGGATCCAGTCAGAGAAGAGCAGTCCCAGCAGTCCTCCGAGACCGGCGAGCACCATGCTCTCGACGAGCAGTTGCCGGACAAGTTGCCCGCGCGAGGCTCCCAGCGCCAAACGGATCGCAATCTCCTTCTTTCGACTCGACCCGCGAGCGAGAAGGAGATTGGCCACGTTGGCACAAGCGATAAGCAAGACAACCCCCACCAGAGCCATCAGGGTCCAAGTGGCGGTAGCGATCGTTTCGCGGTCACTTAAATTTCCTCTGACGGCCGGATACAAGACGATCCGTTTGCTCAGGAAAGACACCGCTCGCTTTTCAGACAAACCCTTCAATTTCGCCAACTCGTCGATTAGGACGGGTGCGAGAATGGCATCCACCTCTGGCTTGGCCTGCTCCGCCGTCACTCCCTTGTTTAGGCGACCGAAAACATGGAGGAAGTAGAACTCGGAGGAATCCATCCCGTCCCAAGTCGGTGTAATCTGGCGTTTCATCGCCAAGGGCAGGTAGACATCCGGTTGCTCGGAAAGATTGGTACCCCGCCAGTGTTCGGGTGCCACGCCAACGATGGCGTACTTCTGCCCATTAATTAACACTTCTTTGTCGAGTACGCCTAGATCACCACCCAACTTCTCCCGCCAAAATCCGTAGCTCACCACGGCCACGGGATGCCCTCCTTGACTCTCATCATCCGTCTGATGCAACAATCGCCCTAACGCTGGCTGAAGCCCCAGAGTATCGAAGTAGTTCCCAGAGACCAGAAGTGAGTCAACCCGCTGCGAGGCGCCCTTCCCGGCAATATGCACCGGAGTTACAAACTGCGCCCACAATCCGGAAAACGCTGTCGTGTTATCGCGCATCGCACGATACATCGGGTAGGAGAAGGCACGATCGTTGAAGTTGAACCCGCGCTTGGTACCCGGAAGGTCAAGCTGGACGAGTTGAGCAGGTTCCCGCGCCGGGAGAGCCCGGAGAAGGAGTTGATCGAGCAGGCTGAAGATGGCGGTGTTCGCTCCGATCCCCAGACCAATCGAAACCAACGCAACGACTGTAAAGAGCGGATGGCGCCCCAAGTTGCGAACGGCATAACGAAGTGAAGCCAGCATATTTTTTTGAATGCACGTGGCGTACCAGCGGTAAGTGATTGATCCGTAGATAACCCTTGCGTCGCCGGGGTTCGATTGTGAGATCCGGCTGTTCGGAAACGGACAGCCTTACGCCACCTCCTCCAGACTTTTCAGCTTCGCATTCAACGTCGTTCGTTTCAGTCGCAACATATCGGCCGCCTGCTTTTTATTTCCCTTCGCTCGACGCAACGCCTGGTCGATCAACGTTCGCTCGAGACGTTGCACCGTCGCGGCGAAGTCGATTTCGGCGGGGACGACTTCCAAGGCCTCCGCGATCGGCAACGCCGGCTCCTTTGGCGGTGTCTTCACCGGCAGGCTGAAGTCCCCGTAATGCAGCATTTGGCGTTCCCCGCTCATCGCCACCGCCCGTTCCACGGTATTTTCGAGCTGCCTCACGTTTCCGGGCCACGCATACTGTTCCAGCCGCTCCAGGGCGTCAGGCGACATCCGCTTCCCCGGAACACTTTCGGCGCGACAAACCTTTTCGATAAAATGGGCCAACAAAGGACCAACGTCCTCCGGTCGCTCCCGCAGCGGCGGCAATTGCAGCGGAACGACGTTCAACCGATAGAAAAGATCCTCCCGGAATTTGCCCCGATCAATTTTCTCCTCCAGGTTCGCATTCGTCGCCGACACCACCCGCACGTCCAGCTTGATCAGATCGCCCGACCCCAACCGCTGAAACTCCCGTTCCTGCAGGACCCGCAGCAACTTCGCCTGGGTCTCCACGGGCATATCACCGATTTCGTCTAGAAAGATCGTGCCTCGATCCGCCTCTTCAAACCGTCCCTTTCTGGCCTGAAAGGCCCCGGTATAAGCGCCCTTGACATGGCCGAAGAGCTCCGCTTCCAGCAGCGCCTCGGGCAAGGCCGTGCAGTTGACCGACACCAATGCCTCTCGCGACCGGGGACTGGCGGCGTGGATGGCCCGGGCCACCACCTCCTTCCCCGTCCCGGTTTCGCCTGTGATCAGGACAGAACTGCGGCGAGGTCCGAGCAAGCGGATCATATCCAGTACCGGTCGCATCACCGGGCTATCGCCAATCAGCAACCGCCGCCATGGTTCGACCGCGGGGGTCACGGGTGGCTTTACTCCGGCGGCCAGCAACATCGCCTTTTCTCCGCTTTCCACATAATCGCTCGCCCCCAAGCGCACACAGCGAACCGCCTCCCCTACATTGTGTCCCACAAAGATGACCGACAGATCCCGGCGGAGCGCCAACGCTGCGGTCAACCAAGCCTCCGGACTCATCCCCTCAATCGGCAAGGCAACGATGGCTACCCGGTAGGCGGTTCCCTCGAGAGCTTGCAGGCTTTGGCGAGCAGACGCCGTCGCTGCCACTTCCGGGAACGGCGGGGGAGACGCGGGGGGATGCAGATACAGATGGCGCATGCTCGCTAAAAAGATAATCGGCCCCGCGGCGATGGCGCGACAGATCGGATTGTCCCGATAGCGATAAGATTGTTCATGCTTCGCCGAACTTTGCCCGTATCGATCCTCACTGCGATTGCTGCTTTCGCCCAAGACAAGCCCGTTCCAGGAGCCGCTGAACTCTCCGCCGACGGGCTCAAGAAACTCCTCGACCAGAAAGTGAAACTTTTCTTTCTCGATGTGCGGGAACCAAAGGAGATCGAAGAGCTGGGCACCATCGATGGTTACGTAAACATACCCATCAGCCAGCTTGAGGCGAGACTCCAGGAAATTCCCAAAGACGCTCTGCTGGTCGCTGGTTGAAACCGCGGAGGCCGCGCCCGGAGGGCTGCGGAAATTCTGGCCAGGAATGGTTTCAAGCAGGTTAGCTTCATGGGACTCGAAGAGTACAAGAAAAAAGGCTACAAGTTGGTCTACCCGGCGGGGATGAAGACGGGAATTAAGAAGGATTAGCCCTATACTGTAGGGAATCGCTCATGGTACAGCTTCACTACCTCAGGGTAGGCATCATCCTGGTTTCGTGGTCGCTGCTAGCGGACGCCAGCCCCGCCGACCCTAAACGGGCCCAGAAAGCTTACGAGCTTGGCCGGGAAGCCGCCGCCAAGAATCGCTTTGCCGAGGCCCTGGAATCGCTAACCACTGCCATTCTTTACGCCCCAGAGCTTGCCGATGCTTATCGAGAGCGCGGGAAAGTGTTTCTCCTCCTCAAAGATACCGTCCGCGGTTCGGCCGACTTCCGCGAGGCGGTCAGCCTCCAACCGGCCGACGGCGAATCTTTCCAAGCCCTCGGCACCCTGGAACTCGCCGCGGAACATTGGCCTCTAGCCATCGCTAATTTCACGAGCGCCCTCGAAGCGGGCACCCTCACGGCCGCCGCCTACAACGGACGCGCTCGCGCTCGCGTCCAACTGAAACAATACACAGAGGCCATCGCCGATTTCACCGCCGGCATTCGGCTCCGCCTCGACGATCCGCTGCCCTACTTCGAGCGCGGTAAAGCCGCTTCCCAACTCGAACGCTGGCGCGATGCGATCGACGACTTCAACCGCTGCATCGACTTTCGCCCCGACTGGGCCGATGCCTACACCGAGCGCGGCTTCGCCCACGGACAAATGGGCTTATTCTCTAACTCAGTCAACGACCTTTCTCAGAGCATCCAGAGGCAGCCAAAGTCGGCCCGGGCCCTTTTCTTGCGCGGAGAGGCCCGAAAACGCCTCAATCAATGGGATGCCTCGGTGGAAGACCTTACCGCTGCCATCGCGCTTTCGCCCAACGACGCCAACTTGCTCATGGCCCGATCCGGAGCGCTGGTTCAACTCGGAAGGCTCGACGACTCGCTCAAAGACCGGAACGAAGCGATCCGCCTCAAACCCGACGACCCCCGCGCTTACATTGCTCGCGGCGGCTCCTATCATCTGCTCGACCGCCATGCCGAAGGAATTGAGGATCGCTCCAAGGCTATCGAACTCGCCCCGCTCCTCCCCGAAGCTTGGATGGCCAGGGGCAGTGCGTATTTCCTGATCGGCGAATTCAGCAAGGCACAATCCGACCTCCGCCAAGCCCTTTCGCTCGACCCCGAAAACACCGAAATCCGCGCCGTCCTGGAGCGCACGCGAGAGAAACTCCTCCCCAACCAGGCCGTAGCCACCCCTCCGACCGCGGCACCTACGCCCCTTACGCCCCCCGTCCGCGAAGCTCCCCCTTCAACGCCGCCCGAACCCACTCCGACCCCGGTGGTCGCCATCGCTCCACCCGCAGCAAAAGTCGCTAGCCCCGCTCCAACCGCTCCAACTCTCGCCGCCACCGCCGACGAAGCCCACAACCGCGCCCGAGCGCTCGTCCAAGCCAGTAAATTCGCCGCGGCGATCATCGAATTCGACCGCGCGATCGGACTCCGTCCCGACTTCCCTCTGGCTTTAAACGGTCGCGGCTATGCTCGGATGCGTCTAGGCCAACACAAGCAAGCCCTCCCCGATTTCGCCTCCGCCATTCGCCTTAACCCCAACTATACCAACGCGTACCATAACCGCGCCGCGGCGTTCCGCGCCCTGAATCAAATCGCCGACGCCGACGCTGACTCTGTAAAAGAACGCGCTTTAAGCGCCCGCTGAGTTGACTTAGCTTCGCTAAACCCCTGACAATAAAGAGTCTAGTTTGAATTCGAGAAACCGCCTCCTCTCCTGGCGCGTCTCCGTTAAGCAGTAGTCCTCCCTACTCGCTGTTCCACACAAATACCCTCAAGTTTTAGTACTAAGTTGCCGATTTGGCTATTGACCGACGCATATGTTTTTTAATCGTCCCTCCTTTAACCGTCGGGTGTTTCTGCAGACTCTTGCTGCTTTAACCTCCCCCTTGCCCGCCGTTTTCGCGATGAAACCGCTTCTGCGACGCGACTACCGGGCCGATGCGGTCATCCTGCTTTTCTCCCTGCCGATTTACACCCGGGAAGGGGTGGGGGGAGGCTTCGCGGCCGCCCGTTTGCAGAACGATGCCGGGCAATCCATCGAATCGCTGCAGTTCGCCGCCGGGTCGGACCCGGACCGCGCGCGGGGGCTCAATCGCCTCGGGTTTATCCAGGAAACCGTGACCACCGACGGCGTGGGACCCGCCGAGAGCATCTACACCGGCTTCATGACCGCCTCGGAAGAGGAAAGTTTCGCCCAAGCCAAAAGTGCGCTCGAAAAAGGTGGCGACAAGCTCCAATACCAAGGGATCGAAGGGAAAATCCACTCCGGTGCCGCTCGCTCGCGGTCGGTCCGTTTCGAAACCCCGGCCTCGTGGAATTGGACCCGTTTCGAAGAGCTCTACCCGTTTGCCGAACAAATGATCCGCCAAGCCGCCCCCAAGGGGAAAGAGGTGGTTCTGCAGGCCCGCAGCGCTACCCGTTCGTTTCTATCGGCGATGATGCAGACCATCCGCGACCCCGCCGAAAAAACAGAATGTGCGTTCGTCTACGGCGGCAGCGAGCACAAACTCACCGCCGAGAAACGGTCCGATGAAAAAATCGCCCAGCGCTTGGCCGAACGTGGCCTCACTCTCTTCCCGGAACGCATCATCGCGGTCCACGGCAAGCTGCAAGAGCTACGTGGCTCCCGCGGCAGCAAGTTCCGCCTCTGGTTCGAAAAGGGCTCGGACAACCCTTTGCCGCTCCGGATCGAATTCCAACCCAAAGCCTTTCTGGCCCTCGCCTTCGAAGCTAAGCACGCCTAGAACTTAGCGCTCGTTCGCCGCCCGATCGATTCGCCTCGCAGCCAAACGTACAGCGGGGCGTGCGGGGCTGGCGCAGGCCACGGCACCGCGATCCGCAGCTTCTGCCCGCCTCCGGTTGGCAACTCGGCGACCGTAACACCCTCTCCCCCGTTCCAACCCACGCGCTCGATTCGGTCCAGATATTTTCCCGTCAGTTCACCCCAGAATTGGCCCGGACCCGCTGGCTCCTCCGTCAACACGAATCCGGCCAATTCCGGCCTCCGGATCACCTTCCCCAGCGCCACCTCGGCCCCGCCCGGCTCCATCTCCACGGCCACCACGCATCCATGATTCGACTGGGGCTTAGCCTCGGGCCTCACGACCAGAAACCACTCCGCTGGCCCTGTTCGCTCGGCTCGCTCCATCGTCCCGCAGCGGACGGTCGGTAAGTGGTCAGCCGGCAACGGCCCGCTCAGTCTTACCGCAACGCTAACCAGCGCCCCCTCCTCCACCTCGGAATCCAGCAACTCCACTGACCCTGGCTCCCGCGCCGCCCGCTGCACCGACTCGACGCTGACCGCCGCCGGCAACACCCGAACCGCCTTCGGTAAGCGCAACGGTAAATTGCGCCCTCCCACCCACGCAATCAACTCTCTCTCCGCGCCCATCGCGACCTCCGGGGTCAGCTGCACCAACAGTTCCCGCTGCGCCCGCGTCCATTCAACCGAACCTCCCGCAATGGTTAGCCGCTCAATCTGCCCCAGCCGCTCCCCGGTCAGATGAAGCCGCTGTGGTTTCCCATTCTGCCGGATTACTAACGGAAGGCCTTTAATCTCGGGCAGCTCCCCATGCACCATCGCCGCGAAGCTGTGCTTGTCCCCGTCCGCCCTCGTCATCGAAATCTTATGGGCTCCTTCCCGCAACCGATCTGTGTCGATTTCCATCTCGAACTCCCGCGCCGGCCCCTTGCCCGAGACAAACCGCGCCACCACCCTCTCGGCCAATCGATCCGTCATCGATTCCATCTCAACTCGCGTCACGAACTGAAAGTCCGCCCCGGTCATCCGTAGACGAACCCGTCCATTCCCTGCCTGTAACGCATCCGCCGAAGCCGCCTCCAGTCCCATCGCCGCCCACTGCGGCCAAGCATAGACAGTCACCGATCCCGCTGCCTGCATAGGCTGCCAATCCCAGTCCCCCGCTAACGTGTACGTCCCCGGCGCAGGCGGCTTCGTCACGTGCAGCGCCCCGTCTCGGACCGCCCCGTTCACCGGCTCCGTCGAACCGTCAGCAGCTACCCACCGCCACTTCTGCACCTGCCCCAGCGCCTCCGTTCCCCCCGTAAAAGCCACCGCCCCTGGCATCCCTTCCGCCCAATGCCCCGCCTCAGCCATCGCTGGGGCCGGTACCGCCCCGCTCGGCAGCCGGCGAGCCCACAGATAGGCGAGGCGTACCCCACTCGCCGCCCCCGGCTTCCCGCACAGAGCCCCGTCCCGTCGTAAGGCCGACCGAAATTCCGTCCGCGGAAACGCCACCGTCCGCAAGTTCAAAAACAACGTCGCACTCGTCCCCGCCACCGCCACCGTGTTCCCCAAAAACAACCCCGCCACCGCCGCTGCTAAACCCGCCGTTTGCTGCCAGCGCACCTTCGGCTCAGCCGCCAACGGGTCATAAGTGGCCAGCGCCGGGTTCAACGTCCGCAGCATCGTTAAGGTCTGCTGGTCGACCGTCGCGTTCCGGTCCAACCGCGCCCCGCCCGCGCCACCGGCCGCCAAGCCGCGCAGCGCTGCTTCCATATTCTGAGGGTCCCGCCGCGCCATCGCGTCGACTAACTCCTCCACCTGAGACGTCCGCGCGCCGTAGGCGGCCAACTGCGTCAACATCTCCGGATCCCGGCGCAGCAAAGTTGCCAATCGATCCCCGCGCCATCCATTCGGCCCATACGCCAGCGCCACCACCGCGACATCCACCGGCATCTTCCATTGCTGACGCCCTAGCGCCGGCTTCCGTTCCAGCACGAGCAGCGCCGGTCCTTCTTGCGGGGCCACGAGCAGCACCACCTCGGCCTTGCTTTGGTCTTCTCCCGGCAGCGGATCGCTCGGCACGTAGCTTACCGTGTCGTCTTTCTTTAACCCGTTTAAGGTTTCCAAGGCCAGCCAGCGAGTCTCACCCGGCCGCTGCACCTGAAGACGAAAATGCGCTACGGCCGCGCCGCCAGGACAAAGCGGTTCGACCGTAGCATAGGCAGAAGAAATCGAAACCAGAAGGAGAAGTAATGTCCAAATCACTGTCTCTATTATGACGAACCCAACCACAACAAAGTCTATTTCGCCGTCGGATTCTTTACAAACGCGACCGTCCGCTCCAGCGCCGCCAGCGTCGCATCCAGCAACGGCTCCGCCCGGCCCACATGTCCCTGCGGGCCCATCACAAAGTCGTGATAACCATTTTCATAGATCAACATCGTCACCTGCTTTCCCGCCGCCACGGCCAAATCGTGAAACGGTTCGTCCACCGCAATCAATTGGTCCTTTGTACCCACCAGTAACAACACCGGGCACTGAATCGCGGCAATATTCTTCTTCGCCACCGCTTCATTCACCGGCACCGTTTTCGATTCCCGCTGCCAATTCTCAACCCCCAGAAATTCGATCACCGCCGGCGCCCCCAACACCGCCGCGTGTAACTTCGTCCGTCCAATCAAGTGCGCCACCAAGTTCCCGCCCAAGCTCACGCCGTAGACGCTGATCCGCTCCGGATTCACGTACTTTTGCGTCCGCAGCCACTCGATCACGGCCAGCCCATCGTCCACATACGTCGGGCTCTTGGCATCCGCCACGCTGGCCATCATCGGCGTCGGCTGCCGGTAGTCGGCCACCACCACCACATAGCCCTCTTTCAAAAACCGCTCCCACATTGGTCCGCCCGTGTCCCCCCGCACCCACGTCACGAGCTTCTCCATCCCCCGTCCCCCCGGCGCGCCATGAAAATGCACCAGCACCGGAAACGGCCCCGGACCCTTCGGCCGCCGCATCGCCGCCGCCACGTACAGGCCGTCTTTCGACTTGATGTAGACCTGCTCCACCGGCGAATCCTTCTCGCTGATCGTGTGGATATACGCCTCGTGCGGCAGCACCGCACCGCCTGGAAGGCGAGTTTTCTCGGCCCATAGGGGCAAAAAACAAAGGAGCAACGCAAGGAGTCTCATGGCACGCTACCATAGCAAAGAATGCAGTCTGAGGAAAGAGCCGCTCTTATTGTCGGGGCCACCGGCCTCGTCGGTACCGCCACGCTGAACCTCCTCCTCGACGCCCCCAGCCCCGCAAAAGTCATCGCCCTCCTCCGCCGCTCCTCCGGCCGCAGCCATCCCAAACTCATCGAACGCGTCACCGATTTCGCCGATCTCGAAACGATCGAAACCCCGCCGCTCGGGACGGTCTTCTGCGCCCTCGGAACCACCATCAAGATCGCCGGCTCGCCAGAAGCCTTTCGCCGCATCGATTACGAACTCCCCCTCCGCATCGCCCGCTGGGCCCAAGCCCGTGGCGCCCAGCACTTTGCCCTCGTCTCTTCAGTCGGTGCCGACCCCGCCTCGCCCAACGCCTATCTCCGCGTCAAAGGCGAACTCGAACGCGACCTCGCCGCCCTCGGCTACCCCGCCGTCGACATCTTCCAACCCAGCGTCCTCCTCGGCCCGCGCGGGGAGTTCCGCCCGGCGGAATGGATCAGCAAACTCGCCCTCCAAGCCCTGCCGTTCCTCCTGCTCGGCCCGTTGCGCAAGTATCGAGCCGTGCGCGCCCGAGACGTCGCCGCCGCCCTGGTCGCCTCCGCCCGTCCACCCCAACCCGGCCTCCGCCGCCACCTCTACGATTCCATCCTCAACTTAGCAACACCCGCCAGGTAACCACCACCAGCGCATGGCACACCATCGCCGCGCGCACGCTCCTCGCCTCAAGAAATGCCCGGCCATAAACGTAATGGGCCAACGTCGCCAGCAACGCAAACCGCCAATTCGGAAACTGCCGAAACGGCAGATGCGCCGCCCCGCAAATTAGCGCCACCACCACCTGCGCCCGCCCCGAACTCCCCATCCAATCCGTGAACCACGGCAGCAACATCCCCCGAAATACGAAGTTCTCCCGCACCGCCACAAACAGGAAGATCCCGAAAAACGTCCCCACCGCGTTCAACAGCATCTTGTCCCACAACCAAGGCCCCTGATGCAGCCCCGTAAACCCGATCGCCCAGCCCAACGCCGCGCCCACCGGCAAAAAGATCAGGTACCACCGAACCCCCACCCCCACCCCCCCCCAGTTCGGGACAAACCCGAAAACCACGCCTTTCTTTCCCCGCACCTCCAAAACCGCCCAAATCACGATCCGCGCCCAGGCCAACTCCCCCAGAATCGCTAGCGGCAACTTCGCCACCGCCGCCGGGTACAAGTGCTCGCTCACCTTCATTAGCGTCAACGCCGCAAACAACACCGCGTAACCCAGGTCCACCCACCATCGCCGCGGCAGGCCGATATACCAGTAAGCCAGCACCCCGCTCACCGCCAGCACCAGCGGGTTCGCGCCCACCAAAACCGCCGGCACCCCCACACTCACCGCCATCATCCAAGGCCGCCACCACCGCCGCATCGCCTCATTTCCCACCGACAAAAACATCGCCGCTTCCAGAATCAACGCCGCCGTCACTAGCGCCGCCTCCCCGAAGGCGATATTCTGCTTGAACAGGTAATAACTCACGCCCGCCGCCAGCAGCGGCAACAACACCGCCATGCTCGTCCCAAACTCCCTCTTCCCCGCCCTGTTTTTCACTTTCCTAGTATCGCCGATCATCGCCGCCGACCCGCCCCGCGATCTTGCCAAACGCATCGCCGAACGAGAAACCCAATCCGAAGCCGTTCGCGCCCAGTACATGTACAAGCAAGTCCTCCTCATTGAGGAGTTCGACAAACGCAACGCCAAATCCGGCGACTACTCCGAACAACGCGAAGTCATCTTCCTTCCCTCCGGCGAACGCTCCGAACGCGTCACCAAACCCGCCGCCGACCACCTCGTCCGCCTCAAACTAACCCCGGAGGATTTCCGGGATATCCGCGAAATCCAACCCCTCCTCCTCACCAAAGACCGCCTTTGGCTCTACCAAACCCAACCCCGCGGCGAAGAGATCATTGACGGCATCCCCTGCTGGGTCCTCGAAGTCAAACCCCGCCAACTCCTTGATGGCCAACGCCTCTTCGAAGGCCTCCTCTGGGCCGCCCAAACCGACTTCTCCGTCATTCGCTCGCAAGGCCGCGCCGTCCCCCAACTCCTCTCAAAAAAAGAAGAAAATCTTTTCCCCCTTTTCACCACCTTCCGTGATCTGTATACAGGTGGATACTGGTTTCCCCACATGACCCTCGCCGACGACACCCTGCCCTTTCGGTCGGGCCCCCTCCGGCTTCGCATGAAACTAGAATTCTCTAATTACCAGCGGTTCAACGCTGAATCCACCGTCCAGTTCAATACCTCTAAGCCATGACCGCCACACCCGGGCTCTGCACGAATTGCTATCACCAACGCCGCATCCAAAGCGCGCGAGGAAGTCTTTTCATACTCTGCGAAGCCGCCCTCGTGGATTCGCAATACCCCAAATACCCCCATCTCCCTGTTCTGCGATGCGTCCCCTACTCCCCGTCTTCTCCAAAGCCATAACGCTGTTCAGTTTTACAACGACCCCCAGCTATTAGAAACTTAGGATCGCTATGGGAGTACCGGAACGCCGCCCTCGCGACAAAGAACGGGTGCGCCGAAAAATCATCGACGCCGCCGCCGCCCAGTTCATTGTCGCCAATGGCTACAAAGCCTTCCCACTCCGCCAAGTGGCCGACGAAATCGAGTTCTCCGCCTGTTCTATCTATCTCTAGTTTTAGACCAAAGAGGAGCTCACGCCTCGGTGGTGGCCGCCGCCCAGACCACCCGCCCGGACATCACTGCGCTGAAAACCCGTGTTGCCGTC
>Ga0136639_10000289_pt1 | contig 16082 bp, 15 predicted proteins | sample AntDrymUQ8592106_2_FD_113739 | JGI IMG/M metagenome (GOLD analysis project Ga0136639, IMG submission 113739) | Polar desert sand microbial communities from Dry Valleys, Antarctica - metaG UQ859 (21.06) | ecosystem: Environmental > Terrestrial > Soil > Desert | place: Antarctica: Dry Valley...
CGCAGCCGCTTTTGGAGTGCGGTGGCAGAGCGCAGCGGCGACACCGCTTTGGCTCAATCCCAACACGCCGCAGACCGACCACCTCCTTGCCGGAAAGAGCGCCCACCCGCCATTCAACCCCAACCCCGGCAAGCGCCTTCAGAGACTTCCTGCCTGAATGGCCAAGCCAAAGCGGTGTGGCGGGGGGTACCCCTTCCCACCACCCGGCCATTCAACCCCAACCCCGGCAAGCGCCTTCGGAGACTTCCCGCCTGAATGGCCAAGCCAAAGCGGTGTGGCGGGGAGTACCCCTTCCCACCGCACTCCAAACATTGGCGGTGCTGCACCAACTCGCGGCGCATGGCTACTCTGAATCAATTCGCGGCGCATGGCCGCCTATTCGCGGCACATGGCGGCCTATCATCTTAGGCGGCGCAGCCGCTCAACGGTGGCAAGTCAGGGCACCTCGCGGATGCGGAGCTTGCGGAACTGGATGGGTGAGCCTTCGCTTTCGAGGCAGAGGAAGCCATGGGCGGGGTCGCACTGGGTGCCGCCGGAGACTTCCTCACCGTTGACCCAGAGGCGGATTTCTCCATTGATGGCGCGGATGTAGTAGTGGTTCCACTGGCCGTGGCCGCGGGCCAAATTTTTGGTGGGGAAGCTGCGGGTGCCGTCCGGCGAGAGTGGGGGGAAGGGCGTCATTTTGATGCCAACGGCAAAGACGTCGCCATGGGTGCCAAACCAGTTGGTGGGTTCGCCGCGCTGCTTCATCATGTCGCTGAAGGCGTGGTCGAGGATTTGGACTTCAATGCCTTTGGGCAGGCCTGGCGTGGCGGCAGCGGTAAGAGCTTCGATTGACGCGGGCGTCGTCCAGACAAAGACGCCGGAGTTTCCGGCAGGCTTCTCATGCATCCACTCGACGACCAATTCGAAATTCTTGAACTCCTTGGCGCTGCGCAACACGCTGACCGGTTGGCCGCTGCAGTGGAGCACGCCGTCCTTCCACGTCCATGTGTCCGGCGCGCTGTTGACCGGTGCGAAGTCCTCTGCGGCGAGGCCGCGCCACCCCGGCGCTTGGTCATCAATGGTCGCACGCACTTGCGGTGCGGGTGATTCCTGCGCCGGCGAGGCTGCGCTCAGGCTAACAAACAACAGGGCGCTCAAGAGATGTCGCATGGCGCAATCCTTGCGGCTTTTGCCGCGGAGGCGAGGGATTTAGCAGTGACGAGTGGTAAAGAAGTGTCTGGCCGCCAGCTTGCGTGGCAGTCAGCCTGGGGTATGGCGAGTCCACGACTGATGCCGGTGCTGATGTTCACCGGAACCTACACGCTGGCGGCGGCGGTTGGCGCGCTGCTTGGCGGCAACAAGGAGTTCATTTTCTATCTGGTCGTTTTGTTGGTCTTGATCGCCTCGCTTTACGCGGTGCATCGGAAGCACCCGCTGACCAGCGTCTTGCTGTGGTGCTTCAGCCTCTGGGGCCTGGTCCATATGGCCGGCGGCCTGATGCCGGTGCCGCGCGGGTGGGTCGAGGCGGAGTCCGCCCCTGTGCTCTACAATCTTTGGCTGATCCCCGGGCTGCTTAAGTATGACCAACTGGTGCACGCCTACGGCTTTGGCATCACCACCTGGTTGTGCTGGCACGTCATGCGCAGCTCCCTGCGCTCGTCATCCGGCGGTCCCGTCCGTCCAACGGCAGGGATCCTGGTGCTCTGCATTGCCGCGGGAATGGGATTTGGCGCTTTCAACGAGGTCATCGAGTTCATCGCAACCCTGACGCTGCCGGAAACCAACGTCGGCGGCTATGCGAACACCGGCTGGGATCTGGTTGCCAACTTGGTCGGCTCCGGGATTGCTGCCATGGCGATCCTTTGCGGCGCGCGCAGCCAGCGGCGTTGTTAGAGGCCGGCGGGGAAGGTTTCGGGTGCCTCGTCGCTTGGCCAAGCGGTGGAGCGTTCGAGGGGTTCGATGGCGCGGGTGAGGTCGAAGTGGAGCACGGCGTCAAACTGGTCAGCGATGCAGGCGTGGAAGTAGTGGCTTTGGCGCTCGCTCTCGGGGAGATAGACCACGCCGATGGCGCGTTCGAGGCGGCTGGCGCGGAGGGCCTCGGAGACGGCGGGGTTGGTGAGGTCGAGCCAGAAATTGGGGATGCCGACGCGGTGGAAGAGGTTTTCGTAGCTGTCATGGAGGGCGGGGATGACCTGCTTGCGCTCGACGGGAAGGTGCCATCCGGCGGCGGCGGCGACGGTGCCGGAGTAGGTGGTGAAGCCGATGAGCTTGGAGTGGTAGGGGAATGCCTGACGCACGAGTTGGCCGATGTTCAGCTCGCCCTGGCGGGACATCTGGGTTGCGCGCGCATCGCCGAGGTGGGAGTTGTGAGCCCAGACGACGACCTTGGCTGTGCCGTGCTGTTCCTCGTGGTGGCCGATAATTTCCTGGAGGGTCTCCATCATGTGTTGGTCGCGCGCGTTCCATGACGAGACACCCGGGCGGAACATGCTGCGGTAGTAGTTCTCGGCGTTGCGCACCAGGCGGGCGTTCTGTTCGGCAAAAAAATAGTCGTCCGCGGCCGTCTCGCCATCGCGCGACAGGTAGTCAGCCTGCTTGCTTTGCAGGGCAACGAGCTGGCGGATGACCTGGTTCTGGCAACTTTGGCCGACGCCCGAGGCGGCAAGCAGGCCGTAGTTTTGCGGGTCCTTGCCATAGCGGTTGATGCAGCCGTAGAGGGTCTTGGCATTTTCGGCTTCCGGCGGGTCGACCCGCTCAAGGTAGGAGATGACCGCGTCGATGGACTTGTGCAGGCTGTAGAGGTCGAGGCCGTAGAATCCCGCCTGACGGTTGGGCGAGAGGGTCTGGTCATTGTGGTGGCGCAGCCAGCCGATGAAATCGAGCACCTCGGCATTGCGCCACATCCACGCTGGGAAGCGCTGGAAGCCGGCCAGGGCATCGACGGCGTCCGGGTCGTCGTTGGCGCCGCGGACAAAGCGGTTGATGCGGTAGGCGTCGGGCCAGTCCGCCTCGGCGGCGACCACGTTGAAGCCTTTTTCAACGATGAGCCGCTTGGTGATCTGGGCGCGCTGGCGGTAGAACTCATGGGTTCCGTGGGAGGCCTCGCCGAGCAGGACGACGCGGGCATCGCCGATGAGGTCAAGCAATTCATCGTAGTCGGCGGCCGCGCCGGTGATGGGGCGGGCATGCTCGCGCAGGCGCTGGAGCGCATGCTGGTGGGAGAGGTTGGCCCGGGCCGGCGGCGGCGGGTCATCCTGCGCCGGCAGGGGCGCAAGGTCCTGGGCAAGCAGCTGCTGGACTTCCTCGTCCGTGGTTTGGCTGAAATCGTCATACCAGCGGCCAACGGCAAAAAACGGGTCGGGAACCAAGGCGACGATCACCTCGTCGGCCTCCTGGCGCAGACGTTCGAGGGTGTCGGCCGGGGCGACGGGCACGGCCACGATGATGCGCGCGGCCTTTTGATGGCGCAGCAGGCGGATGGCCGCGGACATCGTTGCCCCCGTGGCCACGCCGTCATCGACGATGACCACCTCGCGGTTGGCCACTTCCGGGTGGCCGTGGCTCGCGCCGTAGAGTTTTTCGCGGCGGGCGAGCTCGCGCGACTCGCGGGCGACGACTGCTTGGACCTCCCTGGTGGAGATGCCGAGGCGGTTGATGAGTTCCTCGCTAAGCACGCGGATGCCGCCGCTGGCAATGGCGCCCATCGCGAGCTCCTCGTGGTGCGGAACGCCGAGCTTCCTGACGATGAGCACCTCAAACCGCCGGCCAAGGGCGCTGGCAATCTCGGCGGCCACGGGAACGCCCCCGCGTGGGAGCGCGAGGATCAACGAGTCGTTTGCCTCAACCCGCCCACGAAGCATTTCCGCCATCCGGCGGCCGGCATCTTGGCGGTCTTTGAAGCCGAGAGTGAGGAGGTCGTTCATGGCGGGGGGATGGGTCAGGGGGTGGGCTCCATCAGGTGGAGTTTGAACCAGGTGGCGGCCAGCGCGGTGACGCGTTCAAGCGCCCCGTGTTCATGGAAGAGGTGGGTCGCGCCGCTGACCACCGAGAGGTGCTTCAGGCCCGGCAGGCGCTGGAGGGTTGCGTGGTTCCAGGCGAGCACCGGCGGGTCAAGTTCGCCGACAATGAGCAGGGTGGCTGCATGCACCCCCTCAACGGCCTCGTCTGCCAGATCGGTGCGCCCGCCGCGGGACACCACCGCTTGGACATCCGGGACTTCAGCCGCCGCGCACAGGGCCGCCGCGGCACCCGTGCTGGATCCGAAGTACCCGAGGCCAAGCCGCTTGAGTTCCTCATGCTGGCGCGCCCACTGGGTGGCTGCCACCAGGCGCTCCGTGAGGAAGGGGATGTTGAAGCGCAGCGCCCCGGTGGCCGCCTCGTCTTGCGCCTCCATGGGGGTGAGCAGGTCAAACTGCAGGGTGGCCAGCCCGCTGTGATGCAGCCCGCTGGCGACCATCCGATTGCGCGGGCTCATCCGGCTGCTTCCGCTGCCGTGTGCAAAGATCACCAGACCGCTTGTGCCCGTCGGGATGGAGAGCGACCCTTGGAGCTCGACACCCAAGCAGGGGATCTCAACTTCGCTCTCCCAGATGGTGGAAAGGGACGTGTGGGACGTGTCCATACCTTCGGAAGGTGTGTCGGCCGCGGTGGCACCGGGGCCGGATGATCGGGACGAATTGCCGGACGAGTTTTCCTGTAGACGCAGCAAACTAATTCCGATCCGCGCGCCGGTCAAACGACGCGCCTGCGATTTCCCGGAAGCCACTGGCCATCAGCTCAGAGCCATTTTCGTTTTTTGAATATGATGAGCTGGATGAGGGCGATGACGAGTAAGAGGGCCATCACGCCGATGTAGCCAAAGGGCTGGTAGAGCTCCGGCATGTTGAGGGGGAGCACTTTTCCGGTGGTGGTTGCCGGGGCGAAATTCATTCCGTAGACGCCGACGATGAAGGTAAGCGGGATGAAGATCGCGGTGATGACGGTGAGGACGCGCACGATCTCGTTGGTGCGCAAGCCGACGCTGGAGTGGTAGAGTTCCATGAGGCCGGAGGTGATCTCCCGGTAGCTTTCCACCAGGTCCATCAGCTGGACGGTGTGGTCGTAGCAATCTCTGAGGAAGACCTTGGTGGTGGGGGTGATGTGGCCCGACGGGTCGTGGAGCAGGGAGTTGACAACATCGCGCATGGGCCAGATGAAACGCCGCAACTGGGTAAGCTTGCGCTTATAACCATGCAGGGTGAGGACCATTTCCCGCGACGGGTGATCGAGAAGTTCGTCCTCGATGTCGTCGATATCGCGGCCGAGTTGTTCGAGCACGGGGTAATAGTGGTCGATGATGGAATCCAGCAGGGCGTAGGCGAGATAGTCGGGGCCTGAATTGCGGATTTGGCCGTGGCCAGCGCGGAGGCGGGCGCGGACGGGATCAAAGACATCGTAGTCGGCCTCTTCCTGGACGGTGATGAGAAAGCCATTGCCGAGGAAAAGGCTGACCTGCTCACCACGGATGTCGGCGCGCCTGTCCTGATAAACCATTTGGACAATGAAGAAAAGGTGGTCGGGGAAAACCTCGGATTTCGGCCGTTGTCCGGTGGTGAGGACGTCCTCGAGGATGAGGGGGTGGAGATTGAAGCGCTGGCCGAGTTTTTTGAGGGCCTCGACGTCGCCGAGTCCGTCGATGTTGATCCAGGTGACCTTGTTGTTGTCGAGGGCTTGGTCGAGGTCGGCGAGGTTGGTGATTTCCCGCTCTTCGAGTTGGTGGTTGTCGAACTCCGTGAGGGTGATCCGCGGCGGGATGGCGGTCCCGTCGATGAGATTGGGGATCAGCGTCGCCGGCGGGGAGCCGGGGATGGAGCGGCGGGTTTTGAACATGGACGATTGCAGGACTTCAAAGCTCGCTAAGCAAGCTCACTTGTTCTCTGCGCTTAGCCTGCAGGGAGGGGGGCGATTTCTGAATCACGCCGCCCTTGGGTTCTCTGCCGCAGAGCGGTTCCGAACGGGATTGATCTCCGATTGTTGATCTCCGATTGTTGATCTTTGATGTTGGTTCCGATGCGGAAGACGATTGGCTTGCACGCCTACCCGCGGCACACGGGCTGGGACACCGGCGATTGCGAGATCCCTCTTTGACAAGCAATTGGAGGGATGGTCTGCTGGCCGCCACACCCCGGCGGGCATTCTCCCTGGCTCATCCCCATGCGCTAGATCGTGTCGAACTGCGTGAGTCAGACTGATCGCCGAGGAAATCCCGTTCGTTATCGATGACCACCGAATACAATCTCAAAGGATGCCTGACGTTTGGCGAGTATCTCGAGCGCCACAAGATTCTCGCCGCGAAGCGCCGCCTGTGGATTCGGAGCATCGTCATTCTTTACGGTGCCGGAATGGTGGTTTACGGCCTGATCTTTGCTCCGTCGGGGCCCGATTTCACCTTGACGACGATTGCTGCGATCTTCCTCGCTTATGGGGTGATCATTTCACCGATCCAATTCCGGTATCGGGTCAAGCGCAACTGGGATCGATACCCGAAGATAAAGAAGGAGTTTGATATCACGATACTATCCGATGGAGTGCAAATCATCGACGACAAGGGCAATCCCTCGCACTCATCGTGGGGCAGCTTTCTGCGCTTCCGTGAGAGCAAGTCGCTTTTCTTGCTCTACCTTTCTCCTCTGTTGCCGCTATGCCTGCCAAAGAGGCTTGTCGCCGATGCGGACATTGACGGGTTACGGGGAATCATTTCAACGGCGATCGAACAACAATCCCGGCCCGATCAAAAGGGATGACAGCGCGTTCAAAGATGAAACGGGCCTTCTGGATTTCCCCAGGATTGTTTGCCGCGCTTCTGGCAAGTTGTGCGACACCGGACTCGGTCGGGCGCGCCGAGGCGCGGGCGCGGGTGCTTGGTTATGCCCAGGAGTTCGGGGTGGTCGATGAGCCCACGGCCGCCCATCAGCAGCTCGTAGCGAGGACATTGCAGCGGGCACTCGATGGCGACGACATGGCGCTGGCGCAAATCTTCACCGACTCCCAGACCTTCGTCAGCGGTGACAACGAGGGGTGGTGCAAGATGCCTTGGATCATTCTCTGCGCCGTCGGTGATAAGCGCTTTGCAAATTTTGTCGTTGGCCAGCCTGCGCCGGTTCAGAATGCGGCCTTTGAATGGCTCGTCGGCCTCTTTGGCGGCACCGAGGCCGAGCTGCGTGAGGGATTTCCGCAGACCGCCAAGCTCTACGCCGCCCTTGTTCAAGATCAAGCTGATTGGCCTCAAGCTGGGTATGAGTCTGGTCGCAAGCGAGGCGAGCACTTCGTGACCTGGATGAGCCTGCCATGAAGCCTCCATTTTTCACCGTTGTCGCGCTGAGCCTGGTCCCGGTGATCCTTGTCGCTGTGGCAAACCTCTTGAGCGATGCTGTCTCCGTGATCTTCCGGCCCGTCGCCCTGTCGCTGCGACTCGAGCTTCACCGCGGGACGCGGGATTTTCTCCTGGCGCTTGCGATGTCACCTGCGACATCAATTCTGATCATCGTCGGTTCGCTGTTCCTGCTCTTGGGGGTACTTTGGGTAAAGAGCAAGGCTACCCGGAATGATCCTTCTCCACCTCCGTTTCCTCGCAAGTGAGAGGACTCTGGTGGCGGAGTTCCGCCTTGCCGCCAAGGTGATGGTTAGGGAAGTTGTTCGGGCGTCGGCTCGCCTTCGTTGCTTAACAACCAACGGATGGCCTTTTCCTGGACCGATGGCGGGGGCATCTGGTGGCCGCCTTCAAAGGCGTGGACGCTGACAATCGAGTGGGCCTGTTGGAGAACCGCGGAGTCGGCCTCGATGACGGCATTGGCACCAAGGTCCTTGTCTCCATTCACGATGGCCACCCGCAGGCGTGGGTAGGGGAGGTGGTAGTATTTCTTGCCGCCCAGCCAGCCGCCACCCGCCAGAATCCCTGCCCACGGGCGCGCGACCTGAGCCGAGTAATGGTAGGCGCGCCAAGCGCCGCCGGATGTTCCGCCCATGAAGATGCGCTTCTTATCATGCGCGACGCTGGCCTCGATCTGTGGGAGCAACTCGGTGAAGCGGGCAAGCATCTTTGCCTCTTCCACGGGATCGTCGCCCGTGTTCTGGAAGTAATCCATGGACACCAGCGTGATCCCGACCTTGGACGCCGCCTCGACATAGTTGTAGATTCCCCGCCGGCCATTGCCGCCGGGATGGAAGAGAATCAACATCGGAAGTTCGGTTCCCGCCTCCACACCCGGTGGGTGATAGACCGCGTACTGGGTGGTGAACTCGCCGGTCCCGACGTGCTCGGTGACCGATCCTCCGAGCTTGACGACCAATTCCCTCGCCTCCTCGTCCTGCTCCACCCACTGCAAGATCCATGCCCGGTCGATGGCGGAGAACTCGGCTTCATCAAATTTCGCCTCGCCACGGTCGACCCGTCTCAGGGTCACGCGCTTTTCCGCCTCGTTATAGGCAATGATTTCCGCCGCCTCTGTTTTCCCTGAAACAAACGTCCAGTTCCGCATCTGATCGTTGGCCTGCGCAATGTTGAATAGGCCGCAGAGCGCTATTGGAAATAAATGGAGCTTCATAGAATCTTAAGTGCCGAATGAGCATCGGCATTGAATAGAACTTTGCAAGGGCCGGGGAGGGAGAAGCGATCAGCAAACAGATGTGAGCGCAAAAACTGCTCGCGAGCCGACGAAGCGGCGCGACGGCTTGGCGCGGCCGCAGGCCGAGTCCGTGGACTGCTGTAGCTTGCTACCGCTGTAGGCCGTCCAGCTTGCTGGCGGGAACACGCTCCGCTCGCTCGCTGGACGCTCCCTCCGCGGCTGCGCAGCTGCGCGGCTGAGCGGGAGGACGGGCGCATGATAGCGGGCGGAGTCCCCCCCCGGGGATGCCGCAGCAAGCTGCGAGTTCACAGCGGAAGCAAGCTACAGCAGTCCACGGACTCGGCCTGCGGCCGCGCCAAGCCGTCGCGCCGCTTCGTCGGCTCATGAGCAGTTTTTGCGCTCATATCTAAGCAGGAAAAAGTGAGGGCTGTCCCGAATGGCGCGTGATTAAGCCCCATCCCCGCCCCAAAGGGGCAGTCGCATACCAGCCCGGGGTGAAGCCCCGGAAATTGAAACCAAATTGAATGCGTTCTGAAGGAACGCGGCATAGCTCGGGTGCGGATTCTTGGTGCCACGATATGCAGCATTCCTTCAGAACGCGGGAATGCGTCGCGACATAACCTCCAAGGCGTTGCCCTTGGCTGGTATGCGTTGCCCCTTTGGGGCGGGGATGGGGCTTAATCACGCGCCATTCAGGGCTCTCCCGAGTGAAGAAGCGACTGAAGACGCGGCTCGTTGCGTGTGCTCCGCGCTCGGCACACCCACTTTTGAGTCCCCATCTTCTTACTCCTCAGTGAGATCAAGCGCCGGGTGGCCGGGCGCGGTGGCGGCCAGAAGGGCGCGCAGCTTGGCGGCCACATCGGTGCAGCCGGTGGCGCGGGCCAGGCGCAGGCGCAGGGCGAGTCCATCGGGCGCATCGCGCTCGGCGGGATCCATGGTGGAGAGGATTTCCAAGGCGCTGGCGTGGTCGCCGAGCTCAAAGGCACCCTCGGCGGTGGCAAGCAGCACATCGGCCGGCGGCTCAAGCAGTTCCGCCTCACGCGGGGACTTGCCGCGGCGCCGCGGGCTGGCCGCGGAGGTCAGCGCGAAGTCCTCGATTTCGACAAATTCGTCACCGTCCCAGTGGCTGCGGATGTGGTTGAGGATGAGCAGCAGGATCAGGCCAAAGACAAAAAACCCGGCCTCCATGAAGAACGGCGTGGTGCCCACGCGCATCACCACGGCGAAAAACTGCCCCGCCGCCCCGGGCAGGTGGCTGCCCGCCCGCACGCCCAACAACATGAGCGCGAAAAAAGTGATGAAGGCCAAGCCGCCTAAAAATTGCTTACGCCGCGAGTCCATGGCAACGGAAAGATAGTCCCGCTCGGGCAACTTGGAAAGCGATGATCGGCGCAATCGACCAGTCCAACAGCTGGGCCTATCCGCACCAACCGATCTGCGCGCGGCAAAGCGCGCTTTGGTGCCGCGGCGCTTGCAGGTTGCCGCGCCGGACGCTACAGGCAGGAACGATGCGACTGTTTGACACCCTGAGCCGCAATGTGCGCCAACTTGAGCCAAGCGACCGCGAGGTCTTCCGCTTTTATTGCTGCGGCCCGACGGTTTACGGCCCGGCCCACATCGGCAACTTCCGCACCTTTGTCCTTCAGGATGTTCTGCGCCGCACCCTGGAGGCCGCCGGCATCCCGACCTTCCACGTGCGCAACATCACCGACCTGGACGACAAAACCATCCGCGACTCCCAGGCCGCCGGCCAATCGCTCCCCGACTTCACCGCCTTCTGGACCGCAAGGTTCCATGCCGATTGCCAGCGCCTTGGACTTTTGCCCCCGCACGTCGAGCCCGGCGCCGTGGACCACATCCCGCAGCAGATCGCGATGATCGCCACGCTGATAGAAAAGGGCCACGCCTACGCGTCGGACGACGGCTCGGTGTATTTCCAGATCCGCTCGTTTCCCGCCTACGGCGCGCTCTCCCACCTCGACGAGCGCGAACTGGCGCTTGGCCAAACCCAGAACCAGCGCGCCAACGCCGACGAGTACGAAAAGGACAGCCTATCGGATTTTGTGTTGTGGAAGGCTCGGCGCCCAACAGACGGGGATAATTTCTGGTCCTCGCCGTGGGGCGAGGGGCGGCCCGGCTGGCACCTTGAATGCTCGGCGATGATCCGCGAGTACCTGGGGGAAAGCTTTGACCTGCATGGCGGCGGAGTCGACCTGGTGTTTCCCCACCACGAGAACGAAATTGCCCAGAGCCGCTGCGCGTGCGGCGGGAGCTTCGCCGCCCATTGGTTCCACTGCGCACACCTGATGGTCGACGGCGGAAAAATGTCCAAGTCGCTGGGCAACCTCTACACCCTCGATGACCTCCAGGCCAAGGGCTGGAGCCCAGCGGAGGTGCGCTACGTCCTGCTCAGCGGCCACTACCGCAAGCCGCTGAACTTCACCTTCGAGTCGCTCCACGCCGCACGCGAGGCGCTCACCAAGATGGCCCGCGCAACCCGCGCCCTGCGCGAACGGGCGGCCGGACTAACCGAAGGCGGCGCCGCGACTAACAACGACACCGTCTTCGCTCCTGCCTGGGCGGCCCTCAACGACGACCTGAACACCTCCGGCGCGCTGGGCGGCATCTTTGTTGGCCTGCGCGCGGCCGCCGGGCTGGAGGGCACCGAGCTGGTTGGCGCGCTGGCGGCCCTGGACCAGGTTCTAACATCGCTGGGGCTCGCCCTGCCCGACGAGCCAACCGCGGCCGAGGTCCCCGAAGAGATCCGCGGCTTTGCCGAGGAACGCTGGGCCGCCCGCTGCGCGCGCGACTGGGGGCGCGCCGACGCGATGCGCGCCGAGTTGTTGGAGAAAGGCTGGCTCGTCAAGGACGGCAAGGAGAGCTACGAGCTGACCCGGGCCTAGCAGCTTTTAACAACTTCAAATAACAAACCCCATGGACCTACCCATCCGGCCGCGGCGCAACCGCAAGTCCCCAGCGGTGCGCGCGCTGGTGCGCGAGACGACGCTAAGCGCGGCGGATTTCATTTTGCCGTTGTTTGTCCACGAGGACGGCGAGGACGTGGCCATCGAGTCGATGCCCGGCTGCACCCGCTGGTCGCTTGCCGGGCTGGTCGGCGAGGCGGGCGAGGCGCTGGCGCTTGGAGTGCCCGCGGTGGTGCTTTTCCCGAAGATCGCCAACGGGCTGAAAACCGCCGACGCCGCGGAGGCGTTCAACCCGGACGGCTTGGTCCCGCGCGCCATCCACGCCCTCAAGCGCGCCTGGCCCGCGCTCTGCGTCATCACCGACGTCGCCCTTGATCCGTACAACACTGATGGCCACGACGGCCTGGTCCGCGACGGGGAAATTGTCAACGACGCCACGGTGGACATGCTGTGCAAACAGGCTGTTAGCCACGCCCGCGCCGGGGCCGACATCGTCTCGCCCAGCGACATGATGGACGGGCGCATCGGCGCGATCCGCAAGGCGCTGGATGCGGCCGGCTTCTCCCACGTCTCGATCCTCTCCTACGCGGTGAAGTACGCCTCGGCCTACTACGGCCCGTTCCGCGGGGCGCTGGACTCGGCACCGAAGGCGGGGGACAAGAAGACCTATCAGATGGACCCGGGCAACGCGCGCGAGGCGCTGCGCGAGGTTGCCCTGGACCAGGCCGAGGGAGCCGACATGCTCATGGTCAAGCCGGCCGGCCCGTACTTGGACATCATCGCCAAGGTCCGTGCGGCGACCACCCTGCCGCTCGCAGCCTATCAGGTCTCCGGCGAGTACCTCATGATCAAGAGCGCCTGCGCGGGCGGCTGGCTTGACGAGGAGAAGCTCGTGATCGAGAGCCTGACGGGCATCAAGCGCGCCGGCGCGGACATGATCCTCACGTATTTCGCCAAACAGGCGGCGCGGATCCTCAGGGCCTGAAGATATGAAGGTCGCCGCCGAAGCCGTTTCGAATAACACTTAACAATTAACACCTAACCACACGCCCATGTCCCTGCCCAACAACCTCGTCACCCTGCATCCCTACTTCAAGGCCCACACCGGGCGGCTGGATGACATCCATGCGCTGCTGGCTGAGTTTGTCGAGACGACCCGCTCCGAGGCGGGCTGCTTGTTTTACGAGTTCACGGTTTTGGAAGACCGGGTGTTCTGCCGCGAGGGCTATGCCGGGGCCGCCGGGGTGCTGGCGCATCTGGAAAATGTTGGGGAGGTGCTTGGGCGGATGCTGGGGATGTCCGACCTGACCCGCCTGGAGTTCCACGGCCCGGCGGCGGAAATCGACCAACTCCGCGGGCCGCTGGCGCATTTGGAAGCGGAGTTCTTTGTGCTCCACAGCGGGATTGAGCGATGATGTCCTGTCATTAGCGGCGACTCCCGTCACGGCGGACTTGACGGTGAGTCCTTACGACAGGATGTCGCCTCTCCTTGGGCCTCTCCGCGACAGGATGTAGCCTCTCCCGCTCCCTCACTCAGTGAAGTCGGTGTCGGGTTTTTCGAGGTTCAGTTCGGTGATCCAGGCATTGCGGAAGAGGACGTCGTGGCCTTCGGCTTGGAGTTTGATGCCGCCGGGGGTGTCGGTGATGCCCTTGCCGCCGTTGTTGCCGCCGTCGATGCCGGAGTTCGCGCCGCCCCAGACTTGGTTGATTGCTTGGTTGGCGTGGACCTTCTTGCCGTTGAAAAACAGCGTGAACATGGCCTTCTCGGTGAGCTTGCTATCAGTGAAGCGCGCGGCGCGGAAGACGATGTCGTAGGCGTTCCACTTGCCCAGGCCGTGGTAGGCGTCGTAGGGGGAGGGGGTTTCGTTGATGAGCGCGCCCATGCCGTGCTTGGTCTTGTCGCCGTCCTTGATCTGGATCTCGTAACGGTTTTGCAGATAGACGCCGCTGTTACCGCCGGCTTTTGGGACGAGGAACTCGATGTGGAGGCGGAAGTCGCGGTACGCCTTCTTGGTGACGATGTCCGCGGCGCCATATTTCCCGCCGACGGCGGCCGGGTCGTGGGTCATCACCACGCTGCCCGTGTCGAGCGGGTCGGGAACCGTCTTCCACTTGATTGGCAGGGCGGAGGCAAAGCGCGGCCCTTCCCAGTAGATCCAAAGGTCGTCAAGCCGCTCGCGGGTGCCGTCGAGCAGGACGGTGGCCTCCTTGGGCGCGGCGGCGCCTACGCCGATGCCGGCGTGGGCGGCGGGGGCAAGCAGGGCGGCGGCGGAAACTAACGGAAGGATGAGATGACGGATAGGCATGACGGTCAGGATTTACCGGTTAACTCTGGCAGATATTCCGCCGCGTGGCGCGAAATTTATCAGGCTCCGTTAGGTCCCGCCCCCAACGATCCGCTTGCGCTTGCGCCATGCGCCGCGACCTTGGGTTTTCCCACCCGACCAAATGGTAACGCGCCTGTTTTCCGCCACCCTCCGCGGGGTTGACGCCATCGAAGTGGAGGTGGAGGTCAACGCGCACAGTGCGGAGAAGCCCGGGGTGATCATTGTTGGGCTGCCGGATGCTGCCGTGCGGGAGTCCTCCCAGCGGGTGCTCTCCGCCTTGAGCAGCTCGGCCCTGCGCTGGGAGGACGGGGTGACCACCGTGAACCTGGCACCCGCGGACCTGAAAAAAGAGGGGCCCTCCTTTGACTTGCCGATTGCCTTGGCCATGGCCTCCGCCGGTGCCATGGAGGAAATCCCCCGCGCCTATCAAACAATGGTCGTCGGCGAACTTGCTCTGGACGGAACCGTGCGCCCGGTCAAGGGCACCTTGCCGGTGGCCATCGCCGCGCGCGCCTGCGGTCGCACCCGCCTGCTCGTACCCGCCGCCAACGCGCCCGAGGCCGCCGTGATTGACGGCATCGAGGTCATCCCTATCCGCTCGCTGCGCCAAGCGTGGGAGTTCCTGTTGGGGCTCATTGAAATTGCGCCCTACGTGTTAGACCGGAAGGCCTTCTTCGAGTCCCACCGCAACTACGAGGTGGATTTTGACGACGTCAAGGGCCAGCACCACGTCAAGCGCGCCCTCGAGGTGGCCGTGGCCGGCGGCCACAATTTAATCATGGTGGGTCCGCCTGGCACGGGGAAGTCGATGCTGGCCAAGCGCCTGCCGACGATCATGCCGGACATGAGCGAGGAGGAGGCGATTGAGACGACCAAGATCCACTCGATCGCCGGGTTGTTGGACGCAAAGCGGGCTTTTCTAACTGTGAGGCCGTACCGCGGGCCGCACCACACGATCTCCGACGCAGGCCTGCTAGGCGGTGGCAGCAACCCTGGGCCCGGGGAGGTTTCGCTGTCCCACCACGGGGTGTTGTTTCTCGACGAGCTGCCGGAGTTCCGGCGCTCGACTCTGGAGGTGCTGCGCCAGCCGTTGGAGGACCGGCAGGTGACAATTTCCCGGGCATCGGGGTCGCTGACCTTTCCGGCCGACTTCATGCTGGTGGCGGCGATGAACCCGTGCGCCTGCGGGTACTTTGGTGACCCGAAGCGCGACTGCCGCTGCACGCCGCGGCAGATTGCGGTCTATCGGCACAAGATCTCCGGGCCGTTGTTGGACCGAATTGACATTCACTGTCAGGTTCCGCTGGTGGAGTTTCGCGATCTAGCAGCCAGCGGTCCCTCCGGCGAGAAGTCCGCGGTGATCCGCGAGCGGGTGGTGGCGGCGCGCGGCATCCAACAGACGCGCTTTGCCGGCCACCAACAGCGGACCCACACCAACAGCGGGATGTCGTCCCGGATGGTCCGCACCCACTGCCAGCTTAACAGCGAGAGCAACGGCTACCTTGAACAGGCGATGGACCGGATGAACTTCTCCGCCCGCGCCCACGACCGGATTCTCAAAGTCGCCCGCACCCTGGCCGACCTCGAGGCCGATGCGGATATCCAGCCAAACCACATTCTCGAGGCCATCCAGTACCGGACTCTGGACCGGGACTTGATGTAGCAGGGGAGGGGGGGCGAAAAAACGCGGAGGGCGGAAATGGGACCTGTCGGAATAGCACGTGCTGTGTCGGATGGGCGGACGGGGACGCGGCCGTGTCCGTGGACTGCTGTCGCTTGCTACCGCTGTAAGTGGTCCAGCTTGCTGGCGGGAGCACGCGCCGTCCGCCCATTTCGCGCTCCCTCCGCGGCGGCGCGGAAGAAGCGGCGGACGGGCACAGGTGAGCGGTGTATCTCCCCCGGGCATGCCTCAGCAAGCTGCGAGCATCACAGCGGTAGCAAGCTACAGCAGTCCACGGCTGCGGCATGCCGCACCAGGCAGTCTACGGCGGCGGCTATGCCGCAGCAGGCGATGACGAGCCTACTGACCGTCCGCCCATTCAGCGCTCCCTCCGCGGCAGCGCGGAAGAAGCGGCGGACGGTCACAGGTGAGCGGTGTATCTCCCCCGGGCAACGACGCTCCGCCGGTTTCGACTCGGCCGCAGGCCGTGTCCGTGGACTGCTGTAGCTTGCTACCGCTGTATGCCATCCAGCTTGCTGGCGGGAGCACGCGCCGTCCGCCCATTCATCGTTCCCTCCGCGGC
>Ga0136639_10000290_pt1 | contig 16075 bp, 10 predicted proteins | sample AntDrymUQ8592106_2_FD_113739 | JGI IMG/M metagenome (GOLD analysis project Ga0136639, IMG submission 113739) | Polar desert sand microbial communities from Dry Valleys, Antarctica - metaG UQ859 (21.06) | ecosystem: Environmental > Terrestrial > Soil > Desert | place: Antarctica: Dry Valley...
ATCGGCTTTGACTTGAAGTTCTGGTGGTGAAAAAGGATCGTTAGTAATTCTAATTTTTTCAGCCGTGACTCGATCGCCTAAAAAGTCAATTTTATCAGCCTGAAAGCGCAGTCGAGTAATCTTACCACTCGGCCTGAGCGTGGGCTGAGATTCAATGTCGCGATCGCTGGTATTGATCCCAGTCGAGCTAGTACTCTGAATATTAGTCACTGGCTGGTCGTTCCGCAATCGATCGCTCAGTAGCGGCTCGATAAAGGGCTTCTCACCTGCGGGAGTGGGTGTAGTTGTGTTGGTAATCCCATTGAGATCCGTGACTAAGGTGGGCTGATAAATATCTCCCCGCGCCTCCGTGACGCTACCGCTATCAGCTTCAAAGTTATATTCAAACTGCGTCCCGTAGAGGATTTGCTGACCCCGTAGGAGTGACACATTCCCTTCGGCGACGGCGATTTTAGTTTTGAGATTGACGCGCAATCGATCTGCTTGAAGTAATGCCCTATTAAATCGCACGACTACTTTGCCGTTTGCCGTAATTATCTGGGTGTTATTATTAAATTCTTGCTGCTCGGCATTGAGTTCGATCGTCCCATTTGGTGCGGCAATATTGGTCGTCGGGGGGGCTGGGGGAGCATTTTGGACGATTGTGTAGGTCAGTGGTGCCGATCGACTCACTGGAGCCAAATTTACTGCTCTGGGCGCAGGTATTTGTTCGGCAAATACCGGACGGAGAGAAATATCGATCGAATAGTAGAACATTGGTATTAAATACCAAGCGATTTTCCAGTTTCGCCGAGCTACATACCGATCTGACTGTTTCCCCACGCTGATTCTCTCCATCGCTAACTATCGATCTGAACTATATTTATTCAGACAGATCGCGGTTGTTTGGGTTCCGTGATGGGTCATTGGATAGAAAACCAAAGATAAACACGAGTAAAAATAGTGCTACTACAATATTAACTACAATTTTTAAAGTTGCCATCGATCGAGTATCTCCGAAAGTTTACATTACACTAGTCCTTATCATAGCTGATGGGAAACCGCTTGCGATCCGTTCGATCGTCGGTTAGGGTGGATCTGATGGATGCTGCTGCTAATCTCCACTGCGATCGATCGTCTGACATTCATTAGGACCCTCGATCCCCAAAATTCGCACTCGCAATCCCAGATATTTCCCAAATTAGCAATCTTTACAGATTAATTTTTGGTTTATTGTTATTTACTACACAATACTACTAAGTAAAGATTTGTAAACTGTGAATGGAACTCTATCTAACTTGAAAATTGGGTAGTTATGAATTCTCAATCGGGCGAATAACTCACCAATCCATATTCAGTCTGGATGAGTCGGAAAATTTAAATTAGGTTGCGATTGATGGACAAACTTATACGCGTTGAGCGAACTCTTCTAATTGGGCATCTACTCTCAATGGTATTCGGGTTAGCCGGATTACTAGTGGTATTACCAAATGCCGATTTTATTGCGGCGTTACCCGATGTTGGCAAAACCGCTTTTGGTTGGTCGATGGCTGGTGGCGGCGTAGTCTATATGTTATTGGGAACGGCGACAGTAGCTGTGTATGCATATAGAACATTGGGGATCTGGCATTGTTTGGGATTTATGGTGCCAGCGATCGGACTATCATTAGTTGCAGAATTATTGGGCACTAGTACTGGATTTCCTTTTGGGCATTATCATTACTTATCAGGGTTGGGCTATAAAATTGCTGGATTGGTACCATTTACGATCCCTCTGTCTTGGTTCTACATCGGCTTTAGTGCTTATCTCATCGCCCGAGCTGGTTTGGAAACCTTTGCCATTCCCCAAATTTTAAAATACATTGGTGCGATCGGATTTGGATCGCTGTTGTTGACTTCATGGGACTTTGTGCTCGATCCAGCCATGAGTCAGACGACAGTACCATTTTGGGTTTGGGAGCAACCAGGGGCATTTTTTGGGATGCCTTATGAGAATTTTACTGGCTGGTTTGGTACGGGAGTAGTATTTATGACTGTTGCTACTTTCATCTGGAAGTTAAAGCCACTAAAGATACCACATACTCAACTCGGTTTGCCGTTAACTGTGTATCTGGGTAATTTTGGGTTTGCGATGGTTACAAGTATCGCTGCCAAAATTTATATTCCGATTTTGTTGGGACTGGTTTTAGGAATTTTACCACTGATATTCTTTTACCAAATGGCGACGACCCGAATTGCACAAACCGCTGTAAATGAAGCATTAGAAGCAGAAACAATCTAGTTGCGGTTTAGCTTAGAATAAATTATTTAAATTCAGGGTGGGGGCAATATATACATTGTCCCACCCTGATTTCGATCGCTAGTAAATATACAACCACACTGGAATCATCACCAGGAAAATCAGCGTACTGACAATAATGCTGCTAGCGACAAGGTTACCATCGAGATTGTATTCCTCTGCCAAAATCAGTCCGGCAAATGCACAAGGCATTCCCGCCATGAGGACGATCCCCAAACGCGGATCGCCCTTAATACCTATCAAGGAGATCGCCACCCCCACAACGGTTGGCATGACGATCGTTTTCAGCAGTGCTGGGAGGAGTGCGAGTTTGAGACTTTGCCAGCCTTGAATCTGACTCAGGCGAATCCCCATCAAAATAAACGCACCCGGAATCACCACCCAAATCGAGGCATGAAGGCCTGATTCGACAGCAGATGGGAAAGGCAGGTTTCGGGTCAATGAACCCAGCGCAAAGCCCCAGAGAGAGGGCACACAGCACAGATCTTTGAGCTGCGTCCACCACCGATTGGTACCAGTACCTTGACGACCGTAATAACTAGATACTAATACTCCTAAACCATAGGTGCCAAAGACATTTTGAGTCACGCTGTAGAGCACCGCCCAGCTCAAATCTGTCTCAGAGACAAAGTAGGGGACGATCGCCAAACCCACAAAGCCGGTATTCCCCAACATCGAAGACAACAACAAGCTGCCTTTGAGTCCGGGGGCGGGTGCGGGTTGTGCTGGTAGTAATTTTTGCCAGATCTGAAGACTACTCCAGCCCAGTCCCAACCCCAGCAGCAACGATGCGACCGTAATCGTGGGGGCTAATTGGGCGCGTTCGTCAAAGATTGTCTGACGTGCCAGTGAAAAAATCTCAATGGGGACACCAACCCAGTACAATCCCCGTCCCAACCAGTACGGAAAAGCCGATGGTAAAAACCTCACAGTCAGAATACCCAACCCCGTCCAACAAATCAGCGGAGTGTAGGCTTGAACGAGACGATCGAGCATGAATTGTGACTAATGGCTTGATTATTTGATTACGTCCATGCCTTTAATATACCAGCCATCCTTTTGGCGGACGAGGTTGTATTCAACAATTAGCGGTTTGGCATAGGATCGCTGAGGATTTAAGGTATTGGCTTTATAGTACTGAGCCTCTTCGATGACTCGTGCTCGGATCGTCGCGACATTGGATTCAGGACTCGATTGAGCCACTGACACGATGCCGATATTTTGATGTTTGTACTGCCAGTGGACATTTTGGATTTTCGCAGCTTGAGCGCGCTCGACCGCATTTGCCAAAGCTGGTTCGACTAAAATACTTTTCAAGCGATCGATTTGGCGGTCTTGGCTCAAAGATAAGCTTTTGGCACTGAGCCATTTAGAGATCGTCGCTTGGGCGATTTCAGGGGTGAGGACACCGATGGTCGCAGGGGGATTGGGTAGCGACGGCGAGCTACTGGGAATGGTGGTAGTGGTGCGCGGCGAGGGCGCAGCCGTCACCGCAACTTTGGTGGGAGTGGGTGGTTTCATCACGATGCTGATGGCGGTACTCGCCAGCCAGATCGCCCCCCAGACAAAAGTTATACCCCCAGTACCTACTAATAAAATTCTGGGAATGTGTGGACGGCGGCGATGTCTTTTGTCGCCTGAGCTGGGTCGATCGATCCGCTCGGTCAATTGTCCGGCTTTACTAGCTTTGACCAGTTGGCTACTGGGGTCGAGCGGCAGGGGGATCTGCTGGCGATCTTCGATCTTGGCTTGCTCGAACTGACCGTCGATCGTCCGTGTAGTGGGGATCGAGCGACGACGTTGACGTTCGCTTTCTAGTTGAACCACATTGGTCGCTGGGTCTTCTGCAACTATTAGGGGTGGTTCCGGTTGCACGATCTGTTCGACCCGGATGGCGGGGCTGATACTATTGCTCCCCAATCGGTCTGAAGGTGCTTGCAAGAAGGCATTGAGACTATTGGGACGGCGACCGCCACCCACAGATGAAGAGTATTCGATATCTGAGTGAGCCAGATGTTCGGTTAGCGACAAATCGCCCGATTGGGGCACATCGATCAGGATCGGCGAAATTTGTCCCCAACTGGTAATATTCTGGTCGGTAGCCGGGACTCGATCGGCAAAATCTTGAACATCGCGATCGTTGAAGTAAGCATTCAGTGATGGATCGCTAGCAAGCAAATCTCTAAAACACGGAAAGACTTCATCTTTGAGCCACGATTCGATATACCAGCACAAGCCTCTGAGTAAATTTGGCAATCCTTGGGATTGTTGGCGGATCACGATCAGAGCAGCAGAGTCGGCGGCTGTAGACAGTATTTGATTGGCTTCCTCGGTTTGTCCGAGCAGCAGGGCGCAGATCGCTTGATCGATCGTCATATCGACCCGATGACTGAGCCGATATTGCAAGATTTGTTGAGCGGTGTAGATCAGTTGGGGATTGCGGTAGGCAAATCCTTGAGCGATCAGCGCATATACATGTAGATAAGTACATGCCAATTGCATCACATTCAACACCTTAGAATCCGCTTGTTGGGAGTCTCTGGCTAACTGACTAAATAGATTTCGTTGCTCGGCAGCAGTTAGATGCGGTAGTGTTTCATGGACGAAGGCGATCGTACTTTCGCTATTGAGTGCAAATCGTTCTTGGCACTTGACTTCATTGGTACAAGCACTTTCGAGCAATTCTTCTAAAAACTGGATTCCTTGACGGCGTTGTTCGTGTCGATCGAGTGATAATGACACCAGCGAGGAGATCCGATAAGGCCGCAATCGATCGAGTACGCGATCTACTTCCCCTTGAATTTGGGGAAATAGATCTTCTTGAACGAGAATTTTTTTGGCAGTCTCATAATGGATGACTGCTTCTTCATAGCAACCATCTCGCCATTCACGTTCGCCCAACTCCCAAAATGATGATACCATCGCCAGCACGATGTCTGGCTTGAGGGGAATGATCTGATTTCCAGTTGCTGTTTGCTTGAGCTTCGTCAATGGCAACGGCTCGAACTTGTTGAATGGTGGTTGCAGATTACTGCTTGGGGCGATCGTGGGCGGCTGTTGCGGATGGAGGCTACCGCTATTGCTACTACGACCATTGTTGCCCAGATAGGGCATACAAATACTGTTGATTTCTTCGTACTCGCCTAGCTCGAATAAGATCAGGAGTCCGCCCAGAAAATGTTCGGCGGCGATCTCTAGTTCGGGTCGGCGGTAAAATGGCAGTGGCGACTCGGCACTAGCCGAGGCACTCTCGCTCCCAGCCAACGCTGATGCCATTTGAGTTGCTGCGTAATCAGCCCGTTGATGCGGATCGCTCAACACCTCATAAGCGACTGTAATCAACCGTTTACGAGACTCGATCGCTGCATCTGAATATTCTTGCCGAGGCAATTGGCGCAAGCGGTCTTGATATGCCCGATCCAGTGCCGATAGATCGCTTTCCGGTACACCCAATATTTGATAATAGTCTAGCGGGATTCGCACAGTTCACCTAATACACCTGAACAACAAAGTTAACAGTTACCAGCCACTCAGCGATCGATTTTATGCTCGAACTAGAGATCCGTCTGGCAACGCAGACTCAGACTGAGAACTATGTTACTTCAAATTTGAGTTGATGTTACCATTTTCAAAAACTTACGAATAAACATAGCACAACATCACAGTTTTAGGGAATAGGGATAGCAGCACGGTGGCTATTTCCGGTGCAGATCGATAATTTCCGCCGCTAGTACTAGTCACAACTTGCCGAAATAGGCGACAATATCGATCGCACACGAGTGGATAAAACAAACTAATGGTTCAAGAGAGAACTGCACCCGCATTTGAGCCAAAATCGGGAGAAATCACCAAAGCAGAAGGCTTGATGTTATACCGGGATATGATGCTCGGCCGCTGCTTTGAGGACAAATGCGCGGAGATGTACTACCGAGGTAAAATGTTTGGTTTTGTCCATCTTTACAATGGTCAAGAAGCCGTATCCTCCGGTGTCATCAAAGCGATGCGTCCCGGCGAGGACTATGTTTCGAGCACCTATCGCGATCACGTTCATGCCCTCAGTGCTGGCGTACCGCCTCGGGAGGTGATGGCTGAATTATTTGGCAAGGAAACCGGCTGTAGCAAAGGGCGCGGCGGCTCGATGCACATGTTTTCTAAAGAACATCGCTTGCTTGGTGGGTATGCTTTTATCGCCGAAGGGATTCCGGTGGCGACAGGAGCAGCTTTTGCCAGCAAATATCGCCGCGAAGCTCTGGGTGATGCTAGTTCGGATCTCGTATCGGCTAGTTTCTTAGGCGATGGAGCGGCCAATAATGGTCAGTTCTTTGAATGCCTAAATATGGCGGCGTTGTGGAAGTTGCCGATGATTTATGTCGTCGAAAATAATAAGTGGGCAATCGGCATGTCCCACGAACGCGCAACCTCTGTCCCCGAAATTTACAAAAAAGCCGCAGCTTTTGGGATGCATGGGGTCGAGGTGGACGGTATGGATGTTTTGGCGGTCTATAGTGCCGCTAAAGAAGCCGTAGCCCGTGCCCGGGCGGGTGAAGGTCCAACCTTGATTGAAGCGATGACCTACCGTTTTCGCGGTCACTCCCTGGCAGATCCTGACGAGCTGCGACCAAAAGCGGAAAAAGAGTTTTGGTTTGCCCGCGATCCGCTTGTTAAATTTAGCCAGTATTTACTGACTGAAGGCTTAGTCACCAAAGCTGAGATCGCCACACTCGATCGCGAAATTCAGGATTTAGTCGATGATGCGGTGGAGTTTGCCGAAAATAGTCCCGAACCCGATCCGAGCGAATTACGTCGCTATATCTTCGCGGAAGATTAGTCGCCAGTAGAGGTTGGATTATGGCTAAACAGCCTCTACGATCGCCATCCTATTTGATTCACGAGCATATCTGTTCCGCTCTGTGCGCTTGGGTCTTGTCTTGACGGTTAACATAAGATCGCCAGTGATTGAGGATTACTATATCGACCCATTCAAGCCAAAAAATCGATAAAATCGCCGCTATTTAGATCGCAAATTCGGGCGATAACTGAAGTTGGTCTATGTCCAAAAAATTGCCCCCAATGTTATTATTATTTGCTAGTGGTTGTACTCATTTGCCGATCGAGATCTCGGCGCAGAGTCAGACACTCACTCAGATCCCTAGTCTGAACCCAGTGATGTTAGCAAATACAGTTAAAATCCAAAATGATTGGAATGGTTATTCGGACATCACCCCAATTTCGCGCCATTACAAGCTACGGCGCGAACAGCAAAAATTTGTCGGCAATGCTGATGTAGCCGTGGGTGGTTATGGTGCTGCTGGTATTCATCAACAGCAGACTACCAAGATTGCGATCCCCGCAGTAGTAGGTAACAAATTTCTGACAGCTTTATCAAAAACCCCGCTCCGAGTAGGCAACTATCAGCCCAAGCTCGATCGTCCTGATGACTATCCATCGATTAGAATTCAGATTCAAAGCGATCGGCAACAAGTGACTTTTAGTTCTCAATCTCAAGCTAACAATTATATCCCTTGGAAGATCGCGATCTCCCAAAACAATCGCACCCAGGAATATATCAGTAATTCGCCACTGCCAGCTCAAGCCCTCCAAATCCTCAATCCCTATCTGGATGTGGCAGGAATCGATCGAATTATTCAGCGGCGGCGACTGCTAAAAACACCGATAATTACTCGACCCAAATGTCAATCGACAGACAATAATTGCCCTCAACGTCCACAAAGATAGTAGGATACTGATAGAGATTGTCTGTTTAGGAACTAACTCATCACTGCACACATCTCAAAGCCTTAACCTTAAGGTCAAGTCATTGTTTCGATCGCCATAATGTTGAGCGAGCACATCGTATGCTATCAATTGCCCCAGATACTCTTTTGCAGCATCGTTACCGCATCATCAATCTGCTTGAAGATGGCGAATTGGGACGGACATATTTAGCGACTGATAGCGGTCGGGCAGGTGCCCACTGTGCGCTGGTCGAAATTAGCTCTACCAGTCAATCGGTAGCGAATGTGGCTGCTGCTAAAGAAGTCTTCAACCGCGAAATTACGCCCCTATATCAGCTCCAGCATCCCCAAATTCCCCGATTTTGGACGACATTTGAAGAGCAGAATCGACTGTTCTTGGTGCGAGATTACGTTGCGGGCAAGACTTATGCCCAACTACTCGAAGCACGTCGCGATCTCGGTACGGTATTTACCGAAGCTGAAGTCTGGCAATTTTTAGAACAAGTCTTGCCCGCGATCGGCTATGTTCATAGCAAAGGGACGATCCATCAAGATCTATCACTGGCACATATTATCTGTCGCGATCGCGACCGACTACCAGTCCTCACCGACTTTGGCGTACTCAAAGCATTTGTCAATCAACTCCACGCCCCGAACGGTCATCAACTAGCGATCGGGCAACCAGGCTATGCACCGAGCGAACAAGTTCACAGCGGTCAAATTTCACCGAGTACCGACCTATATGCCATCGCAGTAGCCGCGATCGTCCTCTTGACTGGCAAAGAACCCAGTGCTCTATTTGATGGTGAGCGGATCGATTGGAACTGGCGCAGATGGACGCAGATCGGTGACGAATTAGCCGCAATCCTCAGTCGGATGTTGAGTCCTGAGCCACTAGATCGCTATCAATCAGCACTGGCAGTCAGTCGCGATCTCCAAGCGATCGCGCCCAGTCAATACCCATCGATGCCGTCCGCCGATCCCGGACATCGCCTTTCAACCTTGCCCACTGTCGCCGTTGGCGGCAAGAGTCACCCTGCTACTCCCATCCCCCAAACAGCAATTACCAATCTCAGTGGTAAATCGATTTGGGAACAGCCAAGAGTATTTATTCCGGCAGGAATCGCGATCGCCCTACTGGCAGGAGTTGGCTCTTGGCTTGGCGTGAGTCAATTTCTCCATCGTCCGGGTACCGAACCAGTTGCCACTACACCTCCTAAGCAAATCGATTTTAATAATCCCACGATTCCCAGCGATAGTGGTAGCCCCGGTACTGCAATCGACCAAAATGTCATTCAACCAGAACTGGATCGCTCGATCGTGAAGGAAGGCACTGTCGATGCGACCACCCCAGTTAGGTATCGAATTGCCGCGCTAACCGGTCAAAATCTGGATATTCAGCTCGTGCCCGCAGTTGCCACAACTACCGATCCCACTCAGACTACCTCGCCCGCCGACCCAGCCACATCACTTGCTAGTCCGAGCGATCCGCTCAACCCCAGTCCCAGCCAACCACAATCTAACACCTCTACCAATCCACCGATCTCACTCCCAAATTCCACCCCAGCAACTCAAGTCCTGATGACGATCCTCTCGCCCACAGGTACCCCAGTTGACGACAAGTCCGATCGAGTGGTGGGTTGGCGCGGTCAAATTCCCACTGCTGGGGACTACACGATCGAGCTACGTCCGATTAGAGGGATCGAGGGTACTACTTTTCCCTACCGACTCAGTGTCACTCAAGTCGCTGTGACTCCATCGCCATTACCGACGACCACTGCGCCGGCTCCTAGCCCATCACCAGATGCCTCAGTTCCAGCAGTGCCAGTCGAGGGCAATGGGATTGCTCCCATTCCCACCGAGTCAACTTCACCGCTAAATAATATCCCCGACGCGATCGTTGCCCCCAGTCCCACCATCGTCCCCACCCCAACCGAATCCCCACGTCGGCGTAAACGTAGCCGCCGCATCCAGGTCGAACCAAGCCCCCAAATCCAACGCGATCGAGTATCTGGTGAAGCCGCTCCGACCTCCCGCCGTCGCCGTCGGGTTGAATCCAGCGAAGAGACCCCAACCCCGCGTCGCCGTCGCAATCGTCAGCCTGAGTCAGCACAACCCCAGCCGAGTCCTGGTAGCAGTCCCTCGACCCCAGAAGGCGGTAGCAACATCCCCGTACCAGAACCATCGGTAGCCATTCCGGTGCCCGATGCCAAAAATGCGGCACCATAGCGCAGTCGCACCGATCCCCATCATCTCGATCCCGATTAAGACTCTCAACCAATTCAAATGCTTCTAATTACTAGTACCGACACAGAGGCGGGTAAAACCGTCCTGACCGCAGCATTAGCCGCTTATGGTCAAAAGTATCGTCAGCCGGAAAAGTGGGGCATTCTCAAGCCAATTCAGTGCGGTAGTGGCGATCGCGAATTCTATAGTCAGTTATTCGATCGATCGATCGATGAGATCAACCCTATTTATTTAGAACAGCCGTTGGCACCACCGATTGCCGCCAGCCAAGCTGGTGTCGATATCGATTTGGGGATAGCGTGGCAAGCCCTGCAACAGTTGCGCCAACAGCATGATTTTGTCTTAGTAGAAGCTCTCGGGGGCTTAGGTTCGCCAGTGACTGCCGAACTAGTCGTGGCGGATTTGGCCAGAGAATGGCGATTGCCCGCAGTCCTAGTCGTCCCTGTCAAGCTTGGCGCGATCGGTTGTGCAGTGGCTAATGTCGCTCTAGCAAGACATTACAATGTCCAGCTCCGGGGGATCGTCCTCAATTGCCCCCAGCCACTCTCAGCAACCGAAATCGCGAATCTGGCTCCTGCCGATTTAATCCAATCGCTCACCAGTACCCCCGTCCTCGGTTGTATTCCTTATCTCCCCGATCTAGAAGATCTCAATTTATTAGCTGCTGCTGCTGCCAATCTAGAGTTGGAGATTTTGTTACCACAGCTTACTGCTAGCTATTGTTGAATTAATTGATAATTGGGTTGTTAAGCTCAATCTTTTTCTGTCTTTACTATGTCCTCAATTCTCAAGTTGCCTGTTTTATCGAGTGTTTCCGATGCGGTTTGACATCATCACCTTATTTCCAGACTTTTTTACATCTCCGCTCGGTTGTGGCTTGATGAGCAAAGCTTTAGCCAAGCAAATTGCCACGGTGCAGATTACCAATCCGCGAGACTTTACGATCGATCGGCATCACAAGGTTGATGATGAGTCCTATGGTGGTGGTGTGGGGATGGTGATGAAGCCAGAACCGATCTTTGCCGCAGTTGAGTCACTGCCGATCTTGCCACGGCGACAGGTACTACTGATGAGTCCGCAGGGTGAAAAGATCGATCGAGCTTTATTTCATGAATTGCAAACTAACTACGACCAATTAGTCCTCATCTGCGGTCATTATGAAGGGATTGACGAGCGGGTAATGCATATTGTCGATCGCGAGATTTCTTTGGGTGATTTTGTGCTCACCTGTGGTGAAATTCCCGCGCTGACACTGATCAATGGCATTGTCCGCTTACTCCCTGGCACCGTCGGTAAAGCTGAATCGATCTCCGCTGATAGTTTTGAAGATGGATTACTCGATTATCCTCACTATACTCGTCCCGCCGAATTTCGCGGTTGGGGTGTCCCTGAAGTACTTATGTCTGGTAACCATCTGAAAATTGCTCAGTGGCGATATCAACAACAACTCGATCGCACTCAAACCAAACGTCCTGACTTATATGCCCAGTGGCAGCATCCAGATCCTAAAAAGCCTCCTCTAGATTAGAGCAGGCTTTTTGGATACTTCTCAGACTCCTAGAGTTGGGAGTCGATCGATGCTAAAGTCGGGACTTAGAACCGGAAACCAGCACCTAATCTCACATCAGTACTACTACCACCGCTTAAAGGCACGTCTAAAGCTGCCTTTAACTGAACGCTATCAGTCACATCAAAATCAGCTCCACCGACGAAGCTAACAGTAGTATTGCTGGAATTGCCAGCAGTACCAACATTTACAGCTCCACCAATAAAGGGAGTGATTTGAACATTGTTACCAGTATTGGTCAGATTGAAATCATAAGTGAGGGCACTGCCAAAGACAGTAGTATTACTAGGGAAGTATACAAAAGGACGCAGTGAGAGACTATCACTCACACCAAACTTAGAATCAATGCCGATTGTAGTACTTCCGCCACCGATCGATAGCGATGGTCCAATCGTATTTTGACCCATTTCTGCCCTAGCTGGCGCACTCATTCCTAGAGCGACAACGGAGGAGCAGACCATAACTAATGCAACAATATTGTTTTTCATTTTTAGTTTCCCATTTTAAGTAGATTTGCTCGACGGACATTTTGGTTGATTCTTTACTGACGTAAAGCATTTCCAAATCTGAATGTTGTCAGTCGAGCTTCAGGTGCCAATGTTGACCTGCTTAGTTAAGTTTGACGAGGGGAGATTACGGAAAGTTCCAAGTAGAGTCATGCTGACTTACTACTAATTTTTTGCAAGGGATCGACCTGCTCTAACAGCCGATGCTAACGGCATCAGTCTTGGGAAAGGTAGACTCTCGATCTAAGTTGCCCTCATCCGAGCGTTATCTTCGATCGCAAAAATTTAGCAACACAACTAAAAAATTGGGAAGGGAGCCTAAACAATTATGCCTCCTTCCCAATTCACGATCTTGATTTTTTAGCGCAAGTTGACTACGCCCATTCAATCAACCCCAATTCATAGGGATTGCTCAAATGGACATTGTGGGGTAGCACTCGCAGTGACAAGCCCTGCAAGCCGCTGGCAGCGTAAGCGATCTCACTGGTGTAGAGACTATTACCGGCACCGTCACGACCTTGATAGGTCATCACAGCGGTATCTGCGTTGGTAATTTTACCGTTGGTGTCTACAGCACCTTTGTATAACTCAACTTGGACATCATGGGGTTCCAGATCGCCCAACTGAATCAGACTCTTGACGGAAATCGCTTGATTGACGTTGATATCTTCTGGTGCGGAGACATCCACAGTCTGGATTTTGAGATCGCCCCAATGTTTGAGCATCTTTTCTTTCCAGTGAGCGAGGTCTTTACCCGCTTGATAGTTGTCTTCAGTCACCACATGATTGCGATCGCTCGCTGGGAAGTAGCCGATGGTGGCATAGTCGCGGAGCATCCGCGCCGTATTAAAGGTCGGACAGTTGAGCCGGATGGCATCTTTCATCTTGGCAATCCACTTCCGGGGTAAGCCTTCTTGGTCACGATCGTAGAAGAGGGGGACGATTTCCTGTTCTAATAAGTCGTAGAAAGAATTGGCTTCGACTTCATCTTGATACTCTTCATCAGCGTATAGTTCGCCATGTCCGATCGGCCAACCAGTTTTGACGTAATCGGCTTCATCCCACCAACCATCGAGAATACTGAGGTTGGGCAAACCATTCATGGCTGCTTTCATGCCGCTAGTACCAGAGGCTTCGTGGGGACGACGGGGCGTATTCAGCCAGATGTCGCAACCAGCCACCATCACCCGCGATACATAAATATCGTAGTCAGGGACAAAAACTACCGAATTCATCCCTTCGGTGCGGGTAAAGTGGACGATATCGCGGATCAGTGCTTTCCCAGGGATATCCTTGGGGTGAGCTTTTCCAGCAATTACAAATTTCACTTTACGTTCTTTATTCCCCACCATGATCTCTTTAATGCGATCGAGATTGCGTAAGAACAAGGTTGCACGCTTGTAGGTGGCAAATCTGCGGGCAAACCCGATCGTCAGTACGCCAGGATCTAATGCTTCCTGAGCGCGATCGATTTCAGCCAAGGTAGCACCACGCTCTTTGAGGTGACCGACAATCCGATCGCGAACGTAGACGACCATTTCCGAGCGACTATGCTCGTGGTTGCGCCACAGTTCCTCATCAGGAATTGCGTCGATTTTGCTCCAGATCGGGTCGTCGATCGGGCGTTCTGACCATTCAGGGCCTAAGTAGCGATCGTACAGTTCCTGTACGGATTTTGCCACGCAACTACGAGCGTGAACGCCATTAGTCACGGATGTAATCGGTACTTCATCGATCGGGACATCTTTCCACATGTTTTGGAACATCTCCCGCGAGACGACTCCATGTAACTTCGCCACACCGTTGACGAAGCTGGAAGTTTTCATCGCTAGAGCCGCCATGCTAAACGGAGATTCTAGATCCGTCGCATTCTCACGTCCCAAGCCCATGAATTCATCCTTGTTTAGCCCGTAGATCCCAGCATAATGGCCCACGTAGTACATGGTCTTGTCTGGTGGGAACAGATCGAAACCAGCACTAACAGGTGTATGCGTCGTAAAAATCTGGGTTGATTGGGCGACTTGCTTGGCTTCGATAAAGGACAGCTTGTCGCGCTGCATCAACATGCGCATGTGTTCGAGAATCAGGAAGCCGGAGTGTCCTTCGTTCATGTGATAGACGCTCGGCTTGTGTCCCAACGCTTCGAGTGCGCGGAACCCACCGATTCCCAACATGATTTCCTGATGAATCCGGGTATCTAAATCCCCACCGTACAGCGCATCGGTAATATCTTGGTCGTAGGTACTATTTGGCTCGATATTGGTATCGAGTAGGTATAGAGGTACAACACCAACCTGGACGCGCCACACTCGCGCGTAGACGATCCGTCCTGGGTATTCTACGGCTATTCGTAACTCAGATCCGTCAGGCTTGCGCTCTAGCTGGACGGGGATATTATGAAAATCGTTAACTGGGTAACGTTCCTGTTGCCAGCCTTCAGCATTGAGGTACTGAGCAAAATAACCTTTTTGGTAGAGCAAGCCAACTGCAACTAAGGGCAAACCTAAGTCGCTAGCGGATTTGAGGTGATCTCCAGCCAGCACGCCCAAGCCACCCGAATAAATCGGTAGACAGTCTACCAATCCAAATTCGGCACAGAAGTAAGCAAAGCATTCCTTGCCGACTCGATCGGCGCGTTTGTGCTTGTACCAACTGCGGTCGTGTAGGTAGGTGTTGAGTTCTCCCACCGCTCGTTCCATGTGTGCTAGGAACCCATCATCAGCCGCAGCTTCTTGTAAGCGGGACTGACTGACTCTAGCGAGTAGTGCGACTGGATTGTGACGGGTGGATTCCCACAAGTCGCGATCGAGTCTTTTAAATAGCTCTTTGATCTCCGTATTCCAGTCCCAATACAGATTATAGGCAAGCTGCCGTAGGGGTTCAAGGGAGGCTGGTAGGGAAGGAGAGACGTTAAATGTACGAATCGGCTGCATCAATAAACTTCCTCGGCAATTAATTCCTCAATCTTCCATTGTTACGCACCGTAGTTGGTGGTCGCAATTTTCTCCACAATATCTTTACAAGTTACCGATCTTCACATCGATCCTCGATCGACCTCAATGAGTTGGTTTTGTTGAAATAGAGTCACTCTATTTGACACTATGCCAATTTTACCGAACGATCGTAATTCTTGCTATCTAAATGGGTACAAATAAAAGAACATAGTTGTCGCTATACCGATTTAACCCCGGATCGAGCAGATCTAATACTTTTGTCACAGATCTAACTCAAGCCAATATGCGGAAGCTGTGGAAATCGTCCCGATCGTCAAACTAAACAGATTAAGATATTTAGTATGCTAAGACACACATCTCTCAACGCCTCACACTGTATGAAAATCAGCCAATATTTGTCTGTCATCATGTTTGTCAGTGGGATTTGGAGCTTGCTAGATATTCGGTCTTTGGCACGCAGCTTCAGCCTGGAGTTATCAGGGGCAAAATCCTCAATAGTTCGATCTTCCCTTCGATCTGCACCAGTACTCGCACAGAATTTAGCTGATGCTCAAACTAGTCTTGATGTGAACCAGGATTTGAGATTGAAAGAGATCGTTGTAACTCGAAATAGTTCTGACAAATCGCTACTAACTGTTACTGGGATGATTAATAATCGAGGCGAAAAAACTCACTATGTTTATTACATTGTGGCTAAGTTCGTTTCTAAGGACGTTGCGATTAAGCAAGCAATTATTCCGGTTAATAGCGATATCGAGCCTGGTAAATCCAAGCCCTTTACCCACGAA
>Ga0136639_10000291_pt1 | contig 16020 bp, 10 predicted proteins | sample AntDrymUQ8592106_2_FD_113739 | JGI IMG/M metagenome (GOLD analysis project Ga0136639, IMG submission 113739) | Polar desert sand microbial communities from Dry Valleys, Antarctica - metaG UQ859 (21.06) | ecosystem: Environmental > Terrestrial > Soil > Desert | place: Antarctica: Dry Valley...
ACCTTCTTCACCGACGGTGTCACCGAGGCCCGGGGCGCCGCCGGCTTGTTCGGCGATCGTCGACTGCAGGACCTCATCGCGCAGCTGGACCACGATCCGCACGTCATCACCGAGGCGATCGTGCGCGAGGCGATCGATTTCCAGGGCGGCGTAGCCGACGATGACATCGCCGTCGTCACCTTCGCGGCCGACCCCGCCAGTGGCGCCGGGTCCGCCACCAGCTGAGGACTCGATGAGAGGCTGCGGGTCATGAGCTCCTGGCTGGCCAACACCCGCGATGCGTTCCGCACCCGGTTGTGGCCCTTCCCCACGATCGCGGTCGTGCTCGCGCTGCTCCTCGGGTTGGGCCTTCCCGAGCTCGACGCGAGGGTCGATGCCGGCTTGCCGAGCGAGGTCAGCGACTGGCTCTTCGGAGGGGACGCCGACGCTGCACGGTCGTTGTTGGGGGCCATCGCCTCGTCGCTGATCACGGTGACCGCTCTGACCTTCTCCCTGACCGTGGTCACCCTGCAGCTGGCCAGCAGCCAGTTCTCCCCGAGGCTGCTGCGGACCTTCACCCGCGACCGGTTCGTCCAGACGACACTGGCCCTGTTCCTCGCGACCTTCACCTACGCGCTCACCGTGCTGCGCGCAGTACGCGGCACGGGGGACGGCGGGGGAGTCGAGCTGGTGCCCCAGATCGCGGTCACGCTGGCGTTCGTGCTCGCGGTGGCCAGCGTGCTCGGGCTCGTGCTGTTCCTGGCTCACCTCACCGAGCAGATCCGGGTCGAGACCATGCTGCGCAACGTGCACGGCGACGCGGTCATCACGATGCAGAAGGTCCTCGCGCCACGAGACGGATCCAGGGGGACCAGCGAGTCCATCCCGTCCGCGCCGCCGGGCGCCCACACCCTCCTCGTGCAGGACAACGGCTTCCTGATCTGGGTCGACGAGGACCGCCTGCTCGCCATCGCGGTGGAGGAGGAGGTGCTGGTGAGCCTCGAGGTCCATCCGGGCAACTTCGTGGTCGAGGGAACGCCGCTGGGTTCTGCCTGGGCACCCGGAGGTGGCCCCCTCATAGACGAGAAGGTCGAGCGGATCGAGACCCGGGTCGCCGCCTGCATCCATGTGGGCTTCGAGCGCACGTCGGCCCAGGACGTGGGCTACGGACTGCGTCAGCTCACCGACGTCACGAACAAGGCGCTCTCGCCGGGCATCAACGACCCGACCACGGCGATCCACGCCTTGGGCCACATCTCGGCGTTCCTCTGCGCGCTCGCCGACCTCGAGTGCGGCCCCCAGCTGCTGCGCGACGAGGACGACCGGGTCAGGGTCGTGCTGCACCGGCCCGACCTCGCGAGCTATGTCGACCTCGGTATCTCGCAACCTCGTCGCTACGGTGCTGCGGACCCCCAGGTCCTCGAGCGGATCTTCCAGGTCCTGCTGGACCTCAGCTTCCGCGTGGGGCCCGATCAGCGTGCGGTCGTGCGTGACGAGCTCGCCCGACTCCGCGCGACGGTCGCGGCGCAGTCCTTCGATGCCACCGAGCGTGCTGCTCTCGACTCGCTGGGTCGCAGGGTCGCGCGCAATCTCGCCTGAGCAGGCGCTTCCGGACGGCCAGCGGCGGGTATCGGAACGGGTGACCCACGATCCGCACGATCACTTCGTCCACGTCCGCGGCGCGAGCGAGCACAACCTGAAGAACGTCGACGTCGACGTCCCGCGCGACGCGATGGTCGCGTTCACCGGCGTGTCGGGCTCCGGCAAGTCCTCGCTGGCCTTCGGCACCCTCTATGCCGAGGCGCAGCGACGCTACTTCGAGTCCGTGGCCCCCTATGCACGACGGCTCCTGCAGCAGGTCGACGCACCACACGTGCAGGAGATCACCGGGCTGCCGCCCGCCGTCGCGCTCCAACAACGACGAGGCGCCCCGAGCTCACGCTCGACGGTCGGGACGCTCACCACGCTCTCCAACCTGCTGCGGATGCTCTACTCCCGCTCGGGGGTCTATCCCACCGGGGCGGGACATCTCGCGGCGGAGGCGTTCTCACCCAACACCGCGGCGGGAGCCTGTCCACGCTGCCACGGCCTCGGCTCGGCCCACGACGTCACCGAGGAGCTCCTGGTCCCCGATCCCACGAAGAGCATCCGCGACGGTGCCATCGCTGCTTGGCCAGGGGCCTGGCAGGGCGCCAACCTGCGCAGCATCGTCACGGGCCTCGGCATCGACGTCGACGCGCCGTTCGCCCGCCTGCGCAAGGCGGATCGCGACTGGTTGCTCTTCACCGACGAGCAGCCCTCGGTGCTGATCAAGCCCGAGCGCGACCGGATCGACCACGGCTACTACGGCAAGTTCTGGAGCGCCCGCAAGCACGTCCTGCACGTCCTGTCCGACTCCAAGAGCGAGCAGATGCGCAACCGGGCGATGCGCTTCGTCCGGAGCGAGGCGTGCCACGAGTGTGGCGGCAGCGGGTTGCGGGTCGAGGCGCTCGCGGTGAGCTTCGGTGGTGCCTCGATCGCCGCCGTCAACTCGATGCCGCTGGTGGAGGTCGCCGCCCTGCTGCGCCCCTTCACGACAGACGCCGAGACCGAGGTGACGGTGCGCCTCTGCGCCGACCTGGTTGCACGGATCGAGGTGCTCCTGGACCTCGGGCTCGGCTACCTGGCGCTGGGGAGGAGCTCGACGACCCTCTCGCCGGGCGAGGCCCAGCGGCTGCGGATCGCCACCCAGCTCCGCTCGGGTCTCTTCGGTGTGGTCTACGTCCTCGACGAGCCCTCGGCCGGGTTGCACCCTGCGGACGCGGAGCCGCTGTTGGCCGTGCTCGACGAGCTCGTGGCCTCCGGCAACTCGCTCTTCGTCGTGGAGCACGACATGGACGTCGTACGACGTGCCGACTGGATCGTCGACATCGGTCCCGGCGCCGGCGAGGGGGGAGGCCAGGTCCTCTACTCCGGTCCGGTCGCCGGCCTCGCGGAGGTGGCGGAGTCCGCCACGGCCCGCTACCTGTTCGGTCGGGTCGAGCAGGTGGCGCGCCCGCCCCGGGAGCCGCGTGGCTGGCTGCAGCTGCGCGGGGTGACCCGGCACAACCTGACCGACCTCTCGGTGGACGTCCCGGTCGGGGTGATGACAGCCGTGACCGGGGTGTCCGGGTCCGGCAAGTCGACCCTCGTCACCCAGGTGCTCGCCGAGGTCGTGCGCGACCACCTCGGCCTGGCCCACGAGGAGCCTGTCGTGCCCGGCGCAGACGAGGCGCCCGAGCCCGACGGCCTGCACGTGCACGACGTGGTGGGGCTCGACGTCTTCGACCGGCTGGTGCGGGTGGACCAGCGCCCCATCGGCCGCACGCCACGGTCCAACCTGGCCACGTACACCGGGCTCTTCGACGTCGTGCGCAAGCTCTTCGCGGCCACCGATGAGGCGCGGGCACGTGGCTACAACGCCGGTCGCTTCTCCTTCAACGTCGCCGAAGGGCGGTGCGACACCTGCCAGGGCGAGGGGTTCGTGGCCGTGGAGCTGCTCTTCCTGCCCGGTACCTACGCCCCCTGCCCGACCTGCCACGGCGCTCGCTATGACGCGGAGACCCTTGAGGTGACCTACCGCGACCACGACGTCGCCGAGGTGCTGGCGATGACGGTGGAAGAGGCCGCGGTCTTCCTGGCCGACAACGCGCCGGCCTCCCGCAGCCTCGAGACCCTGCGCGACGTCGGCCTGGGCTACCTCCGCCTGGGCCAGCCAGCCACCGAGCTGAGTGGTGGTGAGGCCCAGCGCATCAAGCTCGCCACGGAGCTTCAGCGCGCGCGACGTGGCCACACGCTCTACGTGCTGGACGAGCCGACGGCAGGGCTGCACCCCGCCGACATCGAGCTGCTCCTGCGTCAGCTCCACCGCCTGGTCGACGCCGGCGACACCGTGGTGCTGGTGGAGCACGACCTGGACACCATCGCGGGTGCCGACTGGGTGATCGACCTCGGCCCCGGCGGTGGCGACCGGGGTGGTCAGGTGGTGGCCGTCGGGATCCCTCAGGACCTGGCCGCGGCCGGGACCGGGGTCACTGCTCCCTACCTCGCACGACGGCTGGCGCCGCAGACGCAGGACTGAGCAGGGAAGCAGGCGCGGGCGGGGATCCAGACGGGGTGGCCGAGCTCACCCGATGTCCGTGACCGCGGCGAGCTCCAGCTCCTCCGCGAGCTCCTTGTGGCGTCGTACGGCGGCCGCGCTCGGCAGCAGCAGGCTCGCGATCGCCGCGACGCCGAGTGAGGCCCCGGGCACCCAGAGGGAGGCGAGCAGCGCGTCGCGCAGGCCAGCGGGCGAGAAGGTCGCGCCCGCGGTCTCGAAGAAGACCACGCCGACGACAGCGAGCAGCAGGGCGGCTCCGACCTGCTGGAAGGTGCCGAAGACACCGGAGGCCGCGCCGGCGAAGCGGACGTCGATGTTGGCCAGGGCGACGTCGAGGAGAGGGACAGCAGCCAGGGCCAGGCCGGCTCCCCCGAGGAGCATCGGACCGATCAGGTCGGCCTTGCCGAGCGCATCTCCGTGATGGGCCACGCTCTGCCCGGTCCAGGCGACGGCGGTGGCGAAGGCCACCAGGCCGACGAAGACCAGGCCCTTGCCCAGCTTGGCGACCAGCGGCACGGAGGCGCCGCTGGCGAGGAAGGCGCCGATGCTGAAGGGCAACGTCGTCAGGGCCGCGCCGATCGGTGTGAAGCCGAGCCCGATCTGCAGGTAGATGACGATGACGAAGAAGAACGCGCCGATGGAGCCGAAGAACGCGAACGCCGTCACCATGCCGGCCGAGAAACCCCGGTCGCGGAAGAGCGTCGGCGGGACGAGCGGCTCGCCCTCAGCCGCCTCGAGCCTGCGCTGCCCGACGACGAAGACCACGAGCAGCACGACGCTCACGGACAGCATCGCCCAGATCCAGGCGGGCCAGCCCTCGGGACGTCCCTCGATGAGGGCGAAGACCGCCAGGAACAGCGCGACCGAGATGAAGGCTGCGCCCCGCAGGTCCAGGCGTACCCGCTCGCGAGCGTGCGACTCGGGGATCAGGATGGAGCCTGCGATGAGCAGCATGATGCCGATCGGGATGTTGATGACGAAGATCGAGCGCCACTCCAGCCCCAGCACGTCGTACGTCGTCAGGACGCCGCCGAGCAGGGGGCCGGCGACCGCCGCGGTCCCGGTGACGGCACCGAACGCACCGAGCACCCCGGCGCGCTCGCGGGGTGCGTAGAGCACCTGGATGATCGAGAGGACCTGCGGCACCATCGTCGCGGCGAACAGCCCCTGCACGAGTCGCGAGATCACGAGCACGTCGGCCGTGGGGGCGACCCCGGCGGTCGCGGAGGCGAGGGTGAAGCCCGCGACGCCGATGAGGAACACCCGCTTGCGTCCGTAGATGTCCCCGAGGCGACCGGTCGTGATGAGCACGACCGCGAAGGCCAGGACGTAGCCGGAGACGATCCACTCCAGCTGGGACGAGGATGCCTCGAGATCGGTCTGGATGGACGGCAGCGCCACGTTGACGATCGTCGTGTCCAGCAGGTCCATGAAGGTCGCCAGGAACAGCACCGTCACCGCGATGGTGCGCGCGCGTGAGGAGATCGGTGCTGCGCCTGTCGGAGTGGATGTCGGTGCGGGGTCCGGTGCGGGTGCCGGCGTGGTCACATCAGGTCCTGAGGTCGGAAGGGACGGCCCGAGCAACGGCTGAGCGGTCCCATTGTGTCGGTTGGACACAAGTCGCTGCCCGACCGAGCGCGAGAGCGGCGGGCTATCGTGGAGGTATGCCCTCGGATCGGACCGATCGCCGGATCGGACTCCCGACCGCGCGCCGCGTCGTGCCTGCGCTGCTCTCGGCGGTGATCCTCGGAATCCTGGGCATGCACGTGCTCAGCCAGCACTGCGCGATGCTCGCGCACGAGGACCTTGGTCACGCCTCCGCACCCGCCACCACGGCGCACGCCGAGCACCCTGCCGGCCCTGTGGCAGCGGCCGCCGCGACGTTCACCGTCGTGGCCACGATGGGTGACGCGGGGGGCTCGGCCCACCTGGCCTTGATGCTCTGCGCCTCCATCGTGCTCGCCACGGCCATCGCGCTGCTGCTCCTCACCCTGCGCGGCCGCACCCACCTTCCGTCGTACGACGTGAGGCGGTCACGCCGGGTCGTCCCGCGGCTGGCGCGGTCCCCCGGCGGGACCGGGCCACCTGCTGTCTGGCGGTTCTCCGTCATCCGGTGCTGATGAGCTCGCAGGCGCGCTGAGCCGCGCCCACGAGCACTCATCCATCCAGCAGCACCCGAGAGACGGAGCACCTCCATGCGCACCCTCCACCGCAGGCACCTCCACCGCAGGCACCTCCACCGCCACACCACGACCTTCGCCGCACTGACGCTCGGCCTGGCCCTGGCCCTCGCGGGCTGTGGCGGCGCCGACACCAGCGCCCCGAGCAGCAGCGGCGACCACAACGACGCCGACGTGGCCTTCGCGTCCGACATGATCCAGCACCACGCCCAGGCCCTGACGATGGTCGACCTGACCGTCGAGCGGGACCTCGACCCTGCCCTCCAGCAGGTGGCCGTGGCCATCCGTGATGCCCAGGGTCCCGAGATCGAGACCATGAGCAACTGGCTCGAGCAGTGGGACGAGGAGGTCCCGCCGACCGTCCGCGACCACTCCAACGCCGAGGGTCACGACATGGGGGACATGGCAGACGACACCGGGATGGACATGCCCGGGATGATGAGCGACCAGGATCTCGAGGAGCTGGCTGATGCCTCCGACGCCGACTTCGAGGGCCTTTGGCTGGAGATGATGATCGAGCACCACGAGGGCGCGGTCTCCATGGCGCAGGCCGAGCAGGAGGACGGCACCTACGATCCCGCCGTCTCGCTCGCCGAGGAGATCGTGGCGACGCAGACCGAGGAGATCGCGACCATGCAGGAGCTCCTCGACTCCTGAGACGATGTGGCGATGACGTCTTCCACGACCGTCCGCGTCGAGATCACCGGACCTGTGACCACGGTGGTCATCGATCGCCCCGGCGCGCGCAACGCCGTGGACGGGCCGACTGCAGCAGCCCTCCACGAAGCGTTCGCGGCGTTCGACGCCGACGACTCGCAGGCGGTCGCGGTCCTCACCGGCGCAGGCGGCACCTTCTGCGCCGGTGCGGACCTCAAGGCCGTCGGCACCGCGAGCGGCAACCAGGTCGCTGAGGACGGTGCCGGTCCGATGGGCCCCACCCGGATGCGGTTGGGCAAGCCCGTCATTGCTGCCGTTGAGGGGCATGCGGTCGCAGGCGGCCTCGAGCTCGCGATCTGGTGCGACCTGCGCGTGGTCGCGAGTGACGCGACGTTCGGCGTCTTCTGTCGGCGCTGGGGTGTGCCGTTGATCGACGGCGGCACCCTGCGCCTGCCCAGGCTGGTGGGGCACGGCCGCGCGATGGACCTGATCCTCACCGGCCGCGCGGTCGAGGCCCAGGAGGCGCTGCGGATCGGCCTGGCCGACCGGGTGGTGGCTCCTGGCTCGGCGCGTGCGGCAGCAGAGGAGCTGGCGCTGTCGTTGACCGCGTTTCCCCAAGCCTGCCTGAGGAACGACCGTCTCGCTGCGATCGACCAGTGGGGTCTTGACGAGGCTGCCGCCCTGCAGGCGGAGTACCTCCATGGCCTGCGATCCCTCGGAGCCGGAGCCCTCGAGGGTGCTGCCCGCTTCGCCTCGGGTGAGGGGCGACACGGGAGCTAGCTCAGCGGCGCTCGCCAGCGGTCCGGGGCGTAGCGAGCTCGTCCAGGCAGACAGCGATCAGCACGCCGGAGGACTCGCCGGTGAAGATGGACCAGCCTTCGTCGAACGTAACCTGCTGGACCCTCTCGTCGCGCCGGATCAGCGCCGAGCCGGGGATGACACCGGCCGCGAAGCCGGTCACCGAGCACTGGTGCTCAGCCATCGCCCGCTCGATGACCGCCGAGCGTTCCTCGACCGGGAACTGGGACTCGGCCCCGGGAGACACCGTGACCGAGCTGCTGCCGATGAGGCCGAAGCCGAGCGCCACCACGACCAGCAGCGCGAGGGACTTGACGAGGGACAGAGCGATGGCGAGCACCGTGGGCGGCTGGCGGCGCATGGGACATCTCCTGGTCGTGGGTCCTGGACAGGGGGTCGTGTGTGAAGACAAACGACGCTCCGGGGGACGGGTCACGGAGTTGTGGATCACCCATGCCCGTGGGGCATCCGCGGCCTAGACCAGCGAAACGCGGAGCCTCCTGGCTCGTTGCGCGACGACGCGAGCTGGTCCCCGGCGGGCTCACCTGACCTGGTGGGGGAGGATGAACCCATGACCTGGTTCGCCTCACCCGCCGATGCCGCAGCGCGTCTGACCGCAGTCGGCTACCTCGCCGACCCGGCCACCGCTACGACCACGTTCCTCGCCGGCGCGCTCGAGAAGCCGATGCTGGTCGAGGGACCCGCGGGTGTCGGCAAGACCGAGCTTGCCAAGGCTGTCGCGCGCGCGACGGGCGCAGAGCTCGTACGGCTGCAGTGCTACGAGGGACTCGACGAGGCGCGCGCGCTCTACGAGTGGAACTACAAGAAGCAGCTGCTCCGGATCCAGGCGTCCGCCAACGACCAGGAGTGGTCGGCGACGCACGACGACATCTTCACCGAGGAGTTCTTGCTGACGCGGCCGCTCCTCACGGCGATCCGCCGCGAGGAGCCCACGGTCCTGCTCATCGACGAGGTCGACAAGACCGACGTCGAGGTCGAGGGGCTGTTGCTCGAGGTGCTGTCGGACTTTCAGGTCACGATCCCCGAGCTCGGGACCGTGGAGGCCATCCGTCGCCCCCTGGTGGTGCTCACCTCCAACGCCAGCCGGGAGCTCTCCGAGGCGGTCAAGCGCCGCTGCCTCTACCTGCATCTCGACTACCCCGACGCCGAGCGTGAGCGTGAGATCGTCGCCTCCCAGGTCCCGGGCCTCGACGACCGGGTGGCCGAGCAGCTGGTCGCGACCATCGGCCGGTTACGCGAGCTGGAGCTGAAGAAGGCGCCGTCGATCGCCGAGTCCGTCGACTGGGCGCGCACGCTGATCGCGCTCGAGATCCGCGATCTCGACGACAAGGCCATCAACGACACCCTGGGTGTCGTGCTCAAGCACGCCTCCGACCACGACCGGGCGATCCGCGAGCTCCGGCTCAAGAAGTGAACGAGCAGCGCGCCGTCCACCGCAGCGGTCTGGTCGATCGTCACATCTCCTTCCTGGAGGCGCTGCGCGGTGCAGGACTCGCGGTCTCGCTCGCCGAGGACCTCGACGCGATCGCCGCGCTGACCGCGCTCGAGTGGTCCGACCGCAGCGTCATCCACGACGCCTACGCCGCGACGTTGCTCAAGCGTCAGGCCCAACGGCCGACGTTCGACGCTCTCTTCGACCTCTACTTCCCCCGCCTGGTCGGTGAGGGTGCCCGTGCCGCCGATGACAGCAACGAGGAGGCCGGGGAGGGCGACGGAGCCCGCGACAACGCGCAGGCCCTGCAGGCCTTCCAGGCCGAGCTGCTCGACGCGCTGTCGCAGGACGACCAGCAACGACTGTTGCAGCTGGCCGCGGAGATGGTCGGTCGCTTCGGCGCGATGCCCGGGCGCGGTCCTGGGCTGTCGTCCTGGTCGGCCTACACCGCGCTGCAGCGGGTCTCGCCCCAGGAGTTGGTCGACCAGATCGTGCAGGCCCTGTTGAGCGAGGGACGCAACGACGACGAGGCCCAGCGGGTCGCCGGCCGCCGGCTGGGGGCTTTCACCCGCCAGGTCGAGGACGACGCCCGCCGTCGGATCGCGGAGGAGAAGGGCCCTGACCACGTCGCGAACGTCGCGATCCGGCCCAGCATCGATCGGCTCGACTTCACCTCAGCGCGTCGCTCCGACCTGGAGGAGATGCGCCGCGAGATCTACCCGCTCGCTCGTCGGCTCGCCTCCCGCCTCACCCAGGAGCACCACGCCCGCCGGCGCGGGCCGCTCGACTTCCGTCGTACGGTCCGGGCCTCGATGTCCACCGGCGGCGTCCCCCTCGTCACCCACCACAAGCCCAAGAGGCCGCACCGCACCGAGCTGGTCGTGCTGTGCGACGTCAGCGGGTCGGTCGCCAATTTCGCGCAGTTCACGCTGCTGCTGGTCTTCGCCCTGCGCGACCAGTTCCAGAAGGTCCGTGCCTTCACCTTCATCGACCACGTCCACGAGGTGACCCACCACTTCACGCCCGGCGCCGACGTCGTCGACGTGATGGCCGACCTGGCCGCGAGTACGGCCCACGCGGCGCTGTGGGGGCGCACCAACTACGGGCGCGCGCTCACGAAGTTCGAGGAGAACCACGCCGACGCCCTGGGACCCAAGTCGTCACTGCTGATCCTCGGCGATGCCCGCTCCAACTACAGCGACCTGCACGCTGATGTGCTCTCGCGCCTGGCGGGGACCGCCCGCCACGCGTGGTGGCTCAACCCCGAGGCGGCCCGGCACTGGGGCACCGGGGACTCGGCCGCGCCGACCTATGGCGCGATCATCGACATGGTCGAGTGCCGCAACCTCACGCAGCTCGGTGAGTTCGTCCACGACCTCGCCGGCTGAGGAGCCGTGGGGGCCCGAGGGCCCAACGGCAGGTGCCTCAGCGGCGTACGCGCACCTTCAGCACAGGTGAGACGTAGCCGGCGACGGTGTCGGTGGCGTCGATGACGACCCGGTAGGTGTAGACGCCCTTGCGGCGCTGGCGCGGGTAGGTGATCTTCGCCGTCCGACCGTTGTCCGCCAGCGTCTTGACGAATCGCCATCCCTCAGCGGTCCGACGCTCGAGGTCGATCGAGGCGAAGCCGAGCTGGCTCACGGTGATCGAGTCAGTTGGAGCGGCACGACCAGGCTTGACCGTGACCGTGCCCGCCCTGAACCCGTTGACGTCGGAGACGGTGACCGGAGCGCCGTCGGAGCCGATGCGGCAGACGACCGCACCTTCCCAGTGGTAGTTGGTGCCGGCGACCTGGGTCCACTCGACGGTGTAGTCCGTCACGCCCACGGGCCAGCGCGGGTGCTCGCGGTAGGCGAAGGCCTGGGTCCCGTCCCAGAAGCCCTCGTCGAGGTGGTAGTTCAACGTCACCCGGCCCCGGTCGGTCAGGATCCGGATGTTGACGTCGTTGGACTGCCCGTCCGGGATGTCGGCGGGGTAGGTGACGGTGAGCGCGTCGCAGCTCGGTGTCGGGTAGGTCCAGTTGAAGTCGAAGTTGTCCGACGGCGGTGGTGTCGCGGCCGTGCCGGTCTTGATCGTCGCGGAGGCATCGTAGGTCACCGTGCGACCACTGGGCGCGTTGCCGATGACTGCGGCGGTGTTGTCCACCCGACCACGCTCCACGTCCTGCTCGCGGACGGTGTAGATCGGCACGTTGACCGAGGGGCACGTGGTGCTCGCACCGACTGCCAACGTCGGGACGCCGCAGTTGGCCTCGTTGAGACCGAGCAGCGCGTCGGTGAGCCGGACGCCCGTCAGCGGCACGTCTCCGTTGTTGGTGATCTTGAAGGAGTAGCGCAGCTGCTCCCCGAGCGAGCCGATGGTGTCCTTGTCGGCCGAGTCCCGTACCGACTTGACCAGCATCGCTGATGCCGCGGTGGTCTCCGTGCCGATCGAGGCGGTGTCGCTCGCGCCGACCGTGATCCCGTTGCCCGAGGCTGAGGCGGAGGCGGTGTTGTTGATCGCCGTGCGGGAGGTGTCCTGGTCGGTCACGGTGTAGGTCTGGGTCAGGCAGGTCGCCGAGGCGCCGACGGGGAGGTCGCTCGCGCAGGCCGCACCGTCGAGGCCGAGCATGGCGTCGGTGATGGTGACCTTCGTCAGCGGCAGGTTCCCGTTGTTGACGACCGTGAAGGTGTAGGTGAGCTTCTCCCCGGCCGAGGCGACGTCGCCGGCGTCGTCGGAGTCGGCGACGCGCTTGTCGAGACCGACGGCGGGCGCTGCGCTCACGGTCGGCATGGTCGCGGTGTCGGTGGCGCTGACGACCTTGCCCGAAGGAGAGGTGCCCGACACGGTGGCGGTGTTGTTGACCACGCCGCGGGAGACGTCGTCGGCGGTGACCTGGTAGGTCTTGGCGCCCAGGCACGTCGTGGTCTGCCCCACGGCCAGTCCGGTGACGCAGGAGGCGTCGGCGAGCCCGAGTCGCTTGTCGGTGAGCGTGAGCTTGCCGAGCGGCTGGTTGCCGGTGTTGGTCACCGTGAACGTGTAGGTGAGCTGCTCCCCGACGGAGCCGACCGCGTCGGCGTCGGGGGAGTCGGTGACCGACTTGGTCAGCACGATGGCGGGGCTTGCCGGCGCCGGGATCGTGACGCTGCTCGAGCCCGTCACCGTGCCACCCGTGGCGGGTGTCGCCGCGGCGGTCGCGTCGTTGACGACCTGACCCGCGTCGATGTCAGAGCCCTTGACGACGTAGTCCCGGTCGCCCAGGCAGGTCACGGTGGCACGCTCGGCCAGGGTGGTCGCACAGGAGACCCGGTCGAGACCGAGCAGTGCATCGCTGATGGTGATGTTGCTCAGCGCGACGTTTCCCGTGTTGGTCACCGAGAACCGGTAGATGAGCTTCTCGCCCAGCGAGGCGGTGCGGTCACCGTCGGCGTCGGCGACCGTCTTGGTCACCGCGACGCCGGTCACCGGCTTCTCCGCCGGGATGCTCGTGGTGTCCTGGGCCTCGACGCTGCTGGAGCCGGGGCCGCTGGCGATGACGCGAGCGGTGTTGTCGATCGACCCCTTCGCGATGTCGGCCGAGGTGACGGTGTAGGTGCGGTTGCCTCCCGTGCAGTCGGCGCTGGCGCCCACGGGCAGGGTCGCCACACACGGTGCCGAATCGAGACCCAGGCGTGGGTCGGTGAGAGCGATGCCGCTCAGGGGGACGTTGCCGGTGTTGGTGACCTTGAAGGCGTAGGTCAGGACCTCACCCAGGGCACCCGTCGCGTTGCCGTCCGCGTCGCGCACCGACTTGGCGAGCGAGATCGCGGGCACGGCCGGCGTCGCGATCGTGGCGGTGTCGGAAGCGGAGACCCGCTGCTTGCTGCCGGACCCCGCAGCAGTTGCAGTGTTGGAGACCGAGCCGCGCTCGATGTCGGCCGCCTTGACGACGTAGGTCCGGGCGGACAGCTGCGGGCAGCTGGTGCTGGCTCGCACCGACAGCTTGGCGACGCAGGTGACCTTGTCGAGCCCCAGCAGGGGATCGGTGATGGTCACGTTCGTGAGGGCGACGTTGCCCTTGTTGGTGATCCTGAAGGAGTAGGTGAGGGTCTCACCGAGGGATCCGATGGAGTCCCCGTCGGTGCCGGAGTCAGCGACGGTCTTGGTGATCGCCACCACGGGTGCTGCGGTCTCGGTGCTGATCGTCGCGGTGTCGGTCGCCTTCAGGGCCGTGCCCGCGTAGGTGGCGCCGGCTGTGGCGGTGTTGATGACCGATCCGGCCTCGACGTCGTCCTCGATGACCGTGTACTTGCGGGTCGGGCAGGTCGCGGTGGCGCCGGGCGCCAGCGTGGCCACGCACGGAGCCGCGCTGAGGTCGAGCTTGGCGTCGGTGACGGTGACGTCGGTGAGCGGCACGTTGCCGCTGTTGGTGACCCGGAAGGTGTAGCTGAGCTCCTCGTCGAGGTTGGCGATGCTGCCGGTGTCGGGACCGTCGACGACGCTCTTGCTCAGGGAGAGACCGGGAGCAGGGGGCGTCGCGATGGTCGCGGTGTCGTCGTCGGAGACCGCGGTGCCGCCGGTGGTGGCGCCGCGTGCGACGGCGGTGTTGGTGAAGGAGCCCCGCTCGATGTCGGCGCTGGTGACGACGTGGGTGGGTCGGCTGGGGCACGTGACGCTGCCGCCTGCGGGGAGCGTCGAGGTGCACACCGCTCTGTCGAGGCCCACCGTGGTGTCGGTGACGGTGACGTCGGTGAGTGGCACGTTGCCGGTGTTGGTCACCACGAAGCCGGAGGTGAGGGTCTCGCCCACGGAACCGATCGAGTCGCCGTCGGCGGGCGAGTCGCTCACCGACTTGGTGAGCAGGAGCGCGGGACGAGCAGCCTCGGTCGGGATGGTGGCGGTGCCCGCCGCGGTGGCGGCGCCGCCGGCAGAGCCAGTGGAGGTTGCGGTGGCGGTGTTGGTGACCACGCCCTGCCCGATGTCGGTAGACGTGACGGTGTAGGTGCGGCCAGGCAGGCACGCCACCGAGGCGCCGATCGCGAGCGAGGAGGTGCAGGCGGCGTTGCCGAGACCGACCATCGCGTCGGTGACCGTGACGTTGCCCAGCGCGACGTTGCCGGTGTTCTTCACGGTGAAGCCGTAGGTGAGGGTCTCGCCGAGGTTGGCGATCTCACCTGCATCAGCGCCGTCCGCGACGGTCTTGACCAGGGTGAGCGCCGGCTTGGCGGGCGAGGAGATGGTGACGGAGTCGCTGCCGGTGATGGCGGCTCCGACGGCCGGGGTGGCGGTCACGGTGGCGGTGTTGGCCACGGAGCCGTTGGTGATGTCGCCCGCGGAGACCGTGTAGGTGCGTCCCGACGTGAGCAGTGGGCAGGTGGTCGTGGCGCCGATCGCCAGGCTCGCCACGCAGTCTGCGTTGGACAGGCCGAGCTTGTTGTCGCTGATCTTGACGTTGCTCAGGGGCAGCGCGCCGGTGTTGCTGACCGAGAAGCCGTAGGTCAGCACCTCTCCGAGCGCCCCGACGCGATCACCGGAGGCGTCGGTCACCGACGTGATCAGCGCCACGCCAGGGCGGGTGAGATTGGTGGGCTGGAAGTAGGCGTTGTTCGTGGTGTCGGTGTCCTTGGTGAGGGCACTGATGCTGACCTTGTTGCACACGTCGGAGGTCGGGCACGTGGTGCCGAAGCCACCGGCCTGGGCGCCGGAGCCGGTGAAGGCGTCGGTGGTGCTCAGTGGTGACGTGGCCACGGTGACGGTGAACGTCTTCGTACCTTTCTTGACCAGCGTGCCGACGCTGCAGGTCAGGGTGACGCCCGACCGGGTGCACCCCGGGGCGGAGACGAACGTGGTGCTGGCGTCCAGCACGTCGGTGACCACGACGTTCGTGGCGTCGAGCACCTGGGAGTTGTTGACCGCGGTGATCGTGTAGACGATGTTCTCGCCCGGTCGCACGGGGTCGGTGGTCTCGCTCTTGGTCACCGAGATGTCGGCCCCGAGGGCCTCGAGCGGCTCCGGGGTGACCGAACCCTTCTTCCACGAGCCCTCGACGGTGTCGCCCTCGTCGTCGCCGTCCTTGCCGTCGGAGACGATGACGGCACCGAAGTGCCACTGGACGTAGATCTTCTGGGTCGAGTTGGACGAGTAGAGGTCGGTCGTGAGCTTGGTGGCGTCCTTCTTGCCCAGGACGACCTCGCCCCCCTTGCAGTAGTCCCCGACCACGAAGGAGGCCTGGAAGGTCTTCTCGTCGGACTTGCTGCCGCTCGGCACGAACTTGCCGTCGTTGGGGGCCGGGGCCGGATAGGTCGCGTCAGGGATCGGGACCACGACCGTCGACTGCGTCGGCGTGACGGTCTTCTCCTTGCAGGAGACCTGCAGGGTCGCGACCGTGTTCTTGACCACCGTCGAGGCGCCGGCGACGTACTCGAACGCGTAGCCCACCTTGACCGTCTTGCCGGGCGTGACGTTGATGTACTTGTCGCTGTCGATCGTCACCTGCTGTGCGGCGGCCGTGCCTGCCGTCGCGACGACCACGGTGGCCAGGCCGGTGATCAGCAGGGCACCGGCGGCCACGCTCGAGATGAGCCGACGGGCGACGCCTCGCGGTTGGGTCGAGCGAGCAGGGCGTTGCGACACGAGATGGCTCCGAGGGGGTCAAGAAGGGGTGTTGTCCCCAGAGTGACACCGATGTCCCAGGACCGTCGCCGATTGGGCTTATCTACGAGATGGTGTGCACCACGCTCGACGTCGCGACCCGTCGAGGGCCGATCACGTGGTGAGGTAGCCGAGCTTCTGGAGGCGGGCGATCTCGGCGCGGAGCTCCGGATGTGTGGAGCCGTCGGCGGCGCGGCCGCCGGTCACGTAGACGCTTTCGCCCTCGA
>Ga0136639_10000292_pt1 | contig 16013 bp, 11 predicted proteins | sample AntDrymUQ8592106_2_FD_113739 | JGI IMG/M metagenome (GOLD analysis project Ga0136639, IMG submission 113739) | Polar desert sand microbial communities from Dry Valleys, Antarctica - metaG UQ859 (21.06) | ecosystem: Environmental > Terrestrial > Soil > Desert | place: Antarctica: Dry Valley...
GCGGCGGCGAGCATGCCGAGGAAACTAAGAGCCATGCCGCCGACGGCGCATTGCAGGGCGATGCGGCGGAGGCGTCGGCCGATGTGGATGAGTTCGTCGACCTTTTGGAGCGAAGCTTCGAGGACGACCGCTCCGGCGGCCTCGGCCGTGACGTCGCTGTGCTGGCCGAAGGCTATGCCGACGGTGGCGGCTTGCATGGCGGGGGCGTCGTTGATGCCGTCGCCGACGAAGAGGGTGGGGGCGAGAGCGGTTTCGGCGCGGACGATCGCGACCTTCTCTTCCGGGCTTTTGCTATAGAGCACTTCGGTGATGCCGACTTGGGCGGCGAGGTAGCGGACTTCGGCTTCGCGGTCGCCGGAGAGGAGCATGATTTTGGTGACGCCGTGGCGGGGCTTGAGATGCTCGATGAAGGGATGGGATTCGGCGCGCGGGGCGTCTTGAAAGCGTAGGGCGGCGAAGAACTTGCCGTCGGCGAGGAGAATGGCTTCCATGCCGGGGGCAGTGGGGGGCAGGTCGGGGAGATTTAGCTTGGCGCGACCGGTGATGGCGATGAGCAAGGGGCCGATGTGACCGGTGAGACCCTGGCCGGGTTTTTCGCTGACGTCGAGAATGGGGGCGTGGGGGACGCCTTCGGATTCAGCGGCGGCGATGACTGCTCCGGCCAGGGGGTGTTTGGAGAACTGTTCGAGGCTGGCGGCGTAGGCGAGGGCTTGGCGGCGGTCGACGCCGGGGGCGGTAATGATTTCCGTGAGATTGGGACGGCCATAGGTGAGGGTGCCGGTCTTGTCGAAGATGAAGGTGCGGCAGGTATCGATGCGTTCGAGGACGGCGGGATCCTTAATGATGATGGCGCGACGGGCGGCCAGGGAGATGGCACCAAGGATAGCGACGGGGATCGCGATGAGAAGGGGGCAGGGGGTGGCAATGACGAGGACGGCGAGGAAGCGATTGGGGTCGCCGCTGATGAGCCAGCCGAAGCTGGCGACGGCGAGCGCGAGAGGGGTATACCAACTGCCGAGGCGGTCGGCGAGGCGGCGCATGGTCGGCCGGGACTCCTCGGCCTGCTGCATGACCTTCATGATCTGGGCGTAGCGGGAATCGACGGGAAGTTTGGCGGCCTTGATTTCGAGGACGGAGTCGCCGTTGATGGCTCCGGAGATGACGGAAGCGCCGGGGAGTTTCCCAATGCGGAAGGGTTCGCCGGTGAGGAAGGATTCGTCCATGGTGCTTCGTCCATCAAGGACGGAGCCGTCTACGGGGCAGGTCTCATGGGGGAGGACGACGAGGACATCGCCGATGGCGACTTGGTCGAGGGGGATATCGACAATATCGGGTCCGGAGCGGCGATGGGCGACGCGGGGCATGCGCTTGACGAGGGCGGCCAGGACGGCGGAGGCCCGCTGCATGGCGTAATCTTCGAGTGCCGCGCCGCCGGAGAGCATGAGAACAACAATGGAGCCGACGAGATACTGTTCGAGTAAGATCGACGTAACGATCGACATGCCGGCGAGTAAGTCGGAGCCGAAGTCGAGGGCGAATAGTTTCTTGAGCAGTTCCCAGAGAAGGGGAATGCCGCCGAGGGCGAGGACGGTCCAGAGCGGCCAAGGCGAACCGGTGACGAGGTGGGCGGTGATGCCGGCGGCGGCGAGGAGAGCGATGAGAGAGTTCGGCGACAGGAGTAGGTGCATGTGGACTTCTTGAGTATACTGACTGGGTACGGGAGCGATCGGTGATGCGAGGGGCGGCAGGATTCCGCGGAGCACCCGACGGCGGATTTATTGCCGGTGTTGGCTTCTCGGTCGACGGTGGGGAACTGCCGCGGAAAGAGGTGGAACGCAGAAGGTAGGGGACCAAGCGGTTTGGGAGGCCATGCCGCCGTCGATTGAGCCGGTGCCGGTTAGCTGAGTTGGCGCTGGAATTGACGGGCAGCGAGGGCTACGGTAACCACGGCCATCAGCGTGAGTACGGCGCCGTTGACCCAGAGCTCCGATAGGCTCGCCCCGCGGAGAATGACTCCGCGCGTAACCTCAATATAGTAAGTGGTGGGGATGATCTTACTCACATATTGAAACTGCGTGGGCATGTTGTTGATGGGAAAGATATAGCCCGACAGGAAGATGGATGGGAGCATCGTGCCGAAGGACATTTGAAAGGCCTCGGCTTGGGATTGGGCCTTCGTCGAAATGAGCAGCCCGATGCCGGACGAGGCGACGAGGAAGGGAACGGCGATGAGAAGGAGCGTGGCCAGACTGCCGTTGATGGGAACGGCGAAGACGACGCGCATGATGAGCAGGACCCAGCAGATTTCGACGAAGCCGAGCGCCACGTAGGGAATCATCTTGCCGACCATGACGCCGAGCGGCTGAACCGGGGTGACGGTGAGTTGGTCGAGGGTGCCGCGTTCGCGTTCCCGCACGACGGAGAGGGCGACGAGTAGGATGACCATGATCTGCACCAGAACGGCAACCAGGCCGGGGACGAAGAAGTTAGGAGATCGCGTGGCGGGATTGAAAAGCACCGCTGGACGGGCTTCGACGATGGGCTTTCCGAAATTTGACAGACGCTGGTTTTCGAGCAAAATAAGCGAATTGAATACGTTGAGGGCTGCGCTGGAGACCGTGGAATCGGAGCCATCGACCAGCAGTTGGACGGTGGCTCCGCGACCTTCGAGAATCCGGTCGGCGTAGTCGGCGGGGATTTTCAAGGCGACTTGGGCATTACCTTGGCGGATCTCGCGGTAGAGTTCTTCGTCGGAGTTCACGTGGCCACGGATGGCAAACGTGTCGGCGGCGCGGAAGCGTTCGATGAGTTCCCGGCTGCGTTGGGAGGGAGCTTGATCATAAACGACGGTGGGAATCTGGCGGACATTCATGTTCAGCGCGAAGCCGAAGATGATGAGTTGGACTACCGGAATCAACAGGGCGAAGATGACCGTGCCTTTGTCGCGACGAAGGTGAAGAAACTCCTTCCTCATCATCGGAATCATGCCGGATAATAGGTTCATACGGTGTTCCGGATTTGATTGGTCAGAGTGACGAAGACGTCTTCGAGCGAGGGTTCGATGAGGCGGGGAGTCACGTTAACGGCGACGGCAAGGGCGGCGGTGGCGGAGAGGTCGGCCAGAGCGTGGATGGACTGGCCGAAGATGGTGGCTTCGTGAACGTAGGGGAGGAGTCGGACGGCGGCGAGGACCTCCATGACATTGGGGCAGGTGATTTCGAAACGGGCCGTGCCGGGCGGATTCGCCGCGGGGAGTCGTTTGAGTTCGTCGACCGTACCGAGCGCGACTAACCTGGAGTTATAGAGATAGCCGACCCGTCCGCAGCGTTCCGCTTCGTCCATATAGTGCGTCGTGACGAGAAAGGTAACGCCTTGGCCGGAAAGGAGGAAGACGAGGTCCCAGAGGGCGCGGCGGGCAACGGGGTCAATGCCGGCGGTGGGTTCATCGAGGAAGACGACTTCCGGGGAGTGGATGATGGCGCAGGCGAGGGCGAGCCGCTGTTTCCAGCCGCCGGAGAGTTGCCCGGCCCGGCGATCGAGGTAAGGGGTGATCGTCGTGAGGGCGACGACGTCGGCGAAGCGGCGGGCGTGGCGTTCGGGGGAGAGACCATAGACGCCGGAATAGAATTCGATATTTTCGCGGACGGTAAGGTCTTCGTAGAGGCCGAAACGCTGGGACATGTAGCCGATGCGTTGGCGCACTTGGGCGGCGTGCTGGCGGACGTCGAGGCCGAGGAGGCTCCCGGAGCCTGAGGAGATTTTGACGAGGCCGCAGAGAGCCTTGATGATCGTCGTCTTCCCCGATCCGTTCGGGCCAAGGAGGCCGAAGACTTCGCCGCGTTCGATGGACATCGAAACGTGATCTACGGCTGTGAAGTCGCCGAAGCGGATGGTGAGGTCGTTGGTTTCGATGACCGTCATGGCTAGGGGGCGAGACGAATTTCGGCAGCCATGCCGGAGCGGAGGGAGGCGTTCGGAACGCGAATTTTTACGGCGAAAACCTGATGCGAACGGTCGTCGCGCGTTTGGACATTGCGGGGGAGAAATTCGGCTTGGGCGGCGATCTGTTGCACGAGGCCAGCCAGGGGCGGCGAGTTGTCGATCAGCACCTCGACTTTGGCTCCGAGGGGCCAGTAGGCGAGCATTGTGGCGGGAACGTAGGCTCGGACCCAGGTCTGGGATTCTTCGAGGAGGGTGACAATGGGACGACCGGCGGGAACGAGGTCGCCAGGTCGTACGGAGACGGTTTCGACGCGGGCGCGGGAGGGGGAGCGGACTTCCACTTCAGCGAGTTGCACCGAGATTTGGGCGACTTCGGCGTTGGCTTGTTCGACCCGGGCACGGGCTTGGGCGAGTTCTTCCGGGCGAGCGCCGAGTCGAGCGACGGCGGCAGCCTTTTCCGACTGGAGGGCTCGGTGTTGGGCGGCTTGAATATCCTCGGATCGGGTGCCGGCTTGGAGCAGAGCGACGCGTTGGCGAGCGGCCTCCGTCCGGGCGCGGAGGGCATCTCGGCGGCCGGTGGCGTCGTCGAGCGTTTGGCGGGAGATATCGCCGGATTGGGAAAGAGAGGCGAGGCGGGTGGTGGTGGTGGTGGCGGTGGCGAGGTCGGCTTCGGCCGCGCGGAGGTCGGCTTGGACCTGGGCAATTTCCTGGGGGCGAGGACCGGATTTGGCGGCGGCGAGCAAGGCGCGGGACTGGGCGGCGGCGGCTTCGGTTTGCGCGATTTCTTCGGGACGGAGGCCCCGGGCAAGTTGTTCGGCGCGGGCGGTGGCTTCGGTGAGGCGGGCTTCGGACTGACGAAGGCGGGCGCGGAGTTCGGCAAAGTCGAAGCGGACTAGGGGAGCTTCCGGGTCGACGATGGTGCCTTCCTCAGCCAGGACCTCTGTGACGCGACCGCCGATCTTCGAGCCGACTTCGACGCGGCGAGATTCAACGACTCCATAGACAGCGACCGGTTCGACCGGACGGTGGGAGAACCACCACCAGCCAACAGCGGCGACGACCGGAATGAGAAGGAGCGGCAGGCGGCGGGCGATCACGTACCCAAAGGATACAGCAAGCGATAGGCTAGTAAGGCATGGCTACAACTCGACGTACCTTTCTTTCGGCCGCTTCGGTGGTCTATTCGCTTTCTCCGGCGGCGACTTTATTTGGACAGGGGAGCAAAGACCCCGTAAACCTCGGCTACATTGGCAGCGGAGTGCGGGGCAAGCAGTTGATCGACGAGTTTGCCGAGGTGCCGGGGGCGAAGGGGATCGCGGTGGCGGACCTCTATGACGGTTGCCGCCAACGGGCGAAGGAGCAGCTGGGCGAAGGAATTTGGACAGGAAAGGATTATCGGGCGGTGCTCGATAACAAAGACGTGCATGGCGTTGTGATTGCGACGCCGGACCATTGGCACGAGAAGATTGTGTTGGACGCGCTTTCGGCGGGGAAGCATGTGTACGTCGAGAAGCCGATGACGTGGTCGATAGCCGAGGGGCCGCGCATGGTGGCGGCGGCGCAGCGGAGCGGGAAAGTTTTGCAGGTCGGCAGCCAGGCGAAGACGTCGGCGCTGACGGCGAAAGCGAAGGAGTTGGTGGCGAGCGGGGCGTTGGGGAAAGTGAACATGATTCGGATGGCGAGTCATCGGAATTCGGCCGAGGGAGCGTGGCAGTATCCGGTGCCCGCGGATGCGTCGGAGAAGACGATTGATTGGGCGACGTGGCAGGGCCGGACAAAGAAGCGGGAGTTTGACCCTAAGATCGTTTTCCAATGGCGCCGGTTTTGGGATTACTCTGGCGGAGTGGCGGCGGATTTATTCGTGCACCAGTTCACGCAGATGCACGAAATTATGGGGGTGAAGGCGCCGATATCGGCCGTTTCCCAGGGCGGAATCCATAAGTGGAAAGATGGGCGTACGGTGCCTGATGTTATGAACTCGCTGGTGGAATATGCCGAGGGGTTCTTAGTGGATGTGTATGTGAACCAGGCGAACGGTCAATCGCCGCGGGGGATCTATATCTACGGGGATGAGGCGACGCTGCTGGTGGAGTTTAATCGACTGACGTTGACGCCGGAGGCCCAGGGCGGCAAGGCGCAGTTATACGGGAGTATCAACTTCCCGAAGAAGCTACGGGACGAGTATTTGGCGCAGTTTGCAGGCGAGACTCGTCAACCGCGACCGGAATCGAAGGATGTGCCGGTGGAGAATGGGCCCAGCCATAACTGGTGGTTTATTGACTCGATTTTGAATAACAAGCCGAGCCGGGAGAACGCCGAAGAAGGGCACTACGCGGCAGCCGCGGCGCACTTGTGTAACTTGGCTTATCGGCATAAAACGCGCGCGGCGTGGGATCCGGCGACGGGTAAGGTGAAGCTGTAAGTCGATGACGGGCGCTGAGTGTTTGTTACGGACCCTGGTAGCGGGGGGCGTGGAGGTCTGCTTTATGAATCCCGGGACGTCGGAGATGCATTTTGTGGCGGCCCTCGACCGGGTGCCGGAGATGCGGGGGGTGCTGTGCCTATTCGAAGGAGTCTGTTCCGGGGCTGCGGACGGTTATGCCAGGATGCTGGGCAAGCCGGCGGCGACGCTGCTGCATTTGGGACCCGGTTTGGCGAACGGCCTGGCCAACTTCCACAACGCCCGGAAGGCGCGGAGTCCGATTGTGAGTCTGGTGGGGGAGCATTCGACGAAGCATTTGGAGTTTGACGCGCCGCTCACGTCTGATATCGAAGCGTTCGCACGGACCGTGTCGGAAGAGGTTTTTCGGCTCGGATCGGCGGCGGAAATGGGAGAGACGGCGGTTCGGGTGATGGCAGCGGCGCGTCGGTACCCGGGGCGGATTGCGCATCTGATCGTGGCGGCGGACTATTCTTGGTCCGAGTCGGGGGCGGTGGGCGTGATGGCTTCTGAGGAACTCGCGCACAACGGACTCGCTCGGCCACGGCAGGATGGGCGAGTTCCTCGCCCTTTGGTGCCGCGCCCTCGCGGCCTGTGCGCTTTTGAAGAACCCGCGCACGACGGACACGCTGCGGCACGGGAGCCCGGGCGAGATCCTCGCCCGCTCGAGCCGAGCCGGAGCGGCCTGCGCGCTTCCGAGGAGCGGCCTCGCGTTGCGGCGGGCGGTGACCTAGGTCGGGGGGCGGGGAACTGGGGCATTCTGTTGGGCGGGAGAACGGTGCGGGGCCAGGGCTTAGCGCTGGCGGCGCGGTTAGGGGCGGCGGGATGGCGGGTGTTGATTGATCGGAACGCGGCGCGAGTGGAGGCGGGACGGGGCCGCTATCAGCCACCGCGGATGGAGTATTTCCCGGGCCCGGCTCAGGCGCAGTTGACCGGGTTGACCGATTTGGTGCTGCTCGAAGCGAAGGCTCCGGTCTCGTTTTTCGGGTATCCCGATGAGGCGAGTTACTTGGTGCCATCGGGTTGCCGGGTGCACGAGTTGGCGGGAATTGAGGAAGACGGGACGGCGGCGCTAGAGGAGCTGGTGGCGTCGTTGGGACTAGGCCCGGCGGGATGGGCGGAGCCGGAAGCCGCGATGGTGCCGGAGGACGGGCCGTTGACGCTGGAGGCCATCGGTCAGGCCGTGGCGGCGTTGTTACCGGAAGGGGCGATTGTGTCGGACGAGATGGTTTCGTCGGGGCCGCCCGTATTGGCCGCGTTGCCGAGGGCGGCGTGGTTTGACTACTTGCCAGTGACGGGTGGGTCGATTGGGCAGGGGATGCCGGTGGGCGTCGGAGCGGCGGTAGCGTGTCCGGGGCGAAAGGTGGTGGTGCTGGAAGGGGATGGGAGCGCGATGTATACGCCGCAGAGTTGGTGGACGATGGCGCGCGAGGGACTGGACGTGGTGACAGTGATTTTCGCGAACCGGCGATATCGGATTCTAGATATCGAGATGCGGCGGACCGGGGCTAATGGGTTCGGGGCGCAGTCGGAGGCGATGGTGGATATCGGCCGGCCGGAGCTGGATTTTGTGCAGGTGGCGCGAGGGATGGGGGTGGCGGCGGTGCGGGTGGAGACGGCGGGGGAGTTTGTCCGCGAGTTCGGAGCGGCGATGCGGGAACGGGGTCCCCGAGTGATCGAGGCGGTGATTTAGTACCCTGTGCCGGGTCTAATCCCCCCCGCCTTTCAGGAGGGCTGCTTTTAGCCACAGTGCAGCGAACGCAAGCTTTGGCTGGATCGTAGCGGATTGCGTCGAAGTCGACCTGATCTGGTTATTCAGGCGTCCGACGCGTGCGCAGCCTTGCATTCTTCCAGATGAAGTTTCGGGCGGCTTTAGCCGCGCGTCCAGCGACTTTCAGTCGCAATCCAACCCCACCACCTTTAGAGTAATTCTTGACTTAACCAAGGGCATATCCACAATGCTTAAAGCAGTTTCTCGCCGTCGCCGGGGAGATGAAGGCGAGCGCCTGTGGGATAGCGGCCCACCCACCGCTCACCGGAAAGCTGGCCGCCAGCTTCTTCGGCCCGATATTCCCCGCCTCGTAGGCGGAGAAGAACTTTTCACGCAGATCATCTCTGTATGGTCGCGCCAGATGCATTTGCCGCCAAAAATCCAGAGCCCCTATGTTATGTCAGGATTTTATCTAGGCGGCGGTTGTTTAGGGCTCAGGGGATGGGGACTTGGGCGCTGATCTCGATTCCGAAGCCTTCTAGTCCGACGACTTTACGGGGATGATTGGTGAGGAGACGGATTCGATGGAGGCCTAAGTCGGCGAGGATCTGCGCGCCGAGGCCGGCCTCGTGTTGAATCACGGCGGCCCCGTCGACGGTGGAGTGGGTGAGGGGGTCGCGAGAGTGCGGGAGGATGGCGCCGTCGACCTGCTGATAGCCGGCCGTGGTTTGGTGTAAGTAGACGAGGACGCCGCTGCCTTCGGCTTGGATCATGGCGAGAGACTGATCGACAATGTGGGCGCAATCGCAAGTGGTCGACTGAAACAGGTTGCCGTAAGCGCAGTGGGCGTGGACGCGGACGAGGGAGTTCGGCTGACTTGCGACGTCACCGAGGACAAGGGCGGTGTGACGACCGGCGCCGAGGGTGGAGGTGTAGGCGTAGGTGGTGAACTGGCCGTGCCGGGTCTGGAGCGTGCCCGAGGCGGTCCGCTCCATGAACCGTTCGTTTTGGAGACGGTGGCGGATCAGATCGGCGACCGATATGATCCTTATGTTGAACTTCTGGGCGAACTGAGTGAGTTGGGGAAGACGAGACATCGTGCCGTCTTCGTTCATGATTTCGCAGATTACGCCGCCCGGTTGAAGGCCGGAGAGGATCGCGAGATCGACGGCGGCTTCGGTTTGTCCAGCCCGGGCGAGTACACCGCCAGGACGGGCGCGAAGGGGGAAGATGTGCCCAGGGCGGGCGAGGTCGGCTGGTCTGGCGTCTGGTCGAATGGCCACGCGAATCGTGTGGGCGCGGTCAGCGGCGGAGATACCGGTGGTGACACCCTGTGCGGCCTCAACGGAGACCGTGAAGGCGGTGCCGAAACGGGAGGTGTTGGCAGCGGCCATGGGCGGTAGGTCGAGTGCGTCACACTTGTCCGGGCCGAGAGCGAGGCAGATGAGGCCTCGCCCGTGGACGGCCATGAAGTTGATGGCTTCGGGCGTGATGTGTTCGGCAGCGAGAGTGAGATCGCCTTCGTTCTCGCGGTCTTCGTCGTCGACGACGATAAGCATGCGGCCGGAACGGAAATCCGCGAGGGCCTCAGGGATGGGGGCGAAGGGCATTTGACGGCCGACTAGCTCTTACGACGGGCTTCGTAGTCGGTGTAACGCTGCTTGAAATCGGTGAATCCTTTCCGACCCATGAGGCCGAACGTGAACTTCTTTCCCAGCTCGACGCCTTCCTGATCGAAGGCATTGATGTTGAGCATTTCGCCCACGAATGCCGTCTCGAATTCAAGGAGTTGGAAAAACATACCGAGATGCTCGGTGTCCATCTTGTCGAGAGTAAAGACGCAGTTCGGTCGTTGGTTCTCGGTCAGTGCGGCTTGGGTGGACTTGCATTCGACGTCGAGAAGCTTGGCGAGGGATTGGCCGGCGAGATAGTCGAAGCCTTCGAAGCCGGTTTTCTCCGTGGGGATTTTGCCTGGATCGGACGGCTTCTTCACCGTCCAAAAAGAGAACACCTTGTCCTTGGGGCCTTCCATGTAGAGCTGGACCTGCGAATGCTGGTCGGTGGTTCCCAGAGCGGCGATGGGTGTCTGGCCGACGTGGACAGTTTCACCAGCTCGGTTTTTGGCCTTTCCGAGCGACTCAGCCCAGAGTTGGCGAAACCAGAACGCAGTTCCCCAGAGGCGGTTGGCGTAGGGAAAGGCGACCTGGATCGTCTTGCCTTTCTTGGTGAGGGCCAAGTAGTGGAGCAGGGCGGCGCGAAGGGCGGTGTTGTCGCTCAGTTCCGGTTTCCAGGCCAGGGCCGTCATCTTGGCGGCACCGCGAAGAAGCGCGAGAATATCAATGCCAATGAGCGCCGCCGGGACGAGCCCTACGGCGGATAGAACACTGAATCGCCCGCCCACGTTTTCGGGCAGGTGGAAAGTCCGGTAGCCTTGGGCGGTCGCCATTACCTTCAGGTCTCCGCGACCTTCGCTGGTTACGACAACGATGTGGGATTTGGCCAGCTTCGCTCCGGCACCGGCGATGAGCCAGGCGCGAACGATGAGAAAAGTAGCGACGGTTTCAGCAGTGGCCCCGCTTTTGGCGATGACGACCACGAGCGTTTTCTTCGGCTTCATTGATAGGAGCGCGAGTTGGACGAATTCGGGATCGACGTTGTCGAGAATTACGAGGCGGGGCTTGGTGGGGGAATACTCTCCCTGCACAGGGTGGGGTCCGCGGGCGGCACAGTCAAGCGCCCAAGCGCCGAGTGCGCTACCACCGATGCCGACCAAGCAAACGGTATCATAACTGCCCTTCAGCGTGGACGCGTAAGCCTGAATCTCTTTGGCAAGAACTGTATGCTGAGGAAGATCAGGGAAGCCGATCACACCCGAGGTGGAAAGTTCCTTCACCCCAGCTAGGGCTTGCGCGGCGAGCGGCGTAGCAGCCGCTAGTTCTGCAGGTGTAATTCCGTCTGCCTCGCCAACCATACGCGCAAGGAGGTTCGTTTCGTCGAAGACAATGGCCATAAACCTAGTGTAAGCCGATTATTGGCGTACGCCGAACTGGGCGCGAACCGGAGTTGGGAAAGTGCGAGAGATGTGATCCTGCCAAGTGAGGCATTCTTCATCTACGAAAGCCCAAGCCAAGCCGATGAACGCTGCCAGAACGCTGATGATGCCACCAAGGATTCGTTTCCCATTGTCCGAGGCCGAAGGCTCGTGACCATCGAAGTGAACGAGGCGAAGGCCAGCCCACTCCATACCGGGGGAGGGAACGCCAGCAACGATCCAATAAGCTTCATAAAGAAAGCCAAGCAGGCATGTGGCAACGCCGATCGCGATCATCGAGTTGAAATCCAGGGTGGCCCAAGGAAGCTCTTCACAGCTGAAAAAGAGAACGCCTAGGAACAAAAGCATGCAGCCGAGGACGAGGCCGAGATCGAACAGGCCGGCGAGTACCCGGTGCATCCGGGTCGCAACGGGGTAATCGCAATAGATCACTGCTTCTACCGAAGTAGGAAGCGTCCGGTGCGGTGCAAGGTTCGCCGGGACGAACTCGAGCACCCCTTGGTAGGGCAGATAAGAGGATTTTGGGGCTGCCTTCCGGGCGCGCCGAATGGGTTCGGAAATCTCATTACTTCCGTCGATCGACATGATTTTACCCGCCTCTTTCAGAGCGAACAAAGAGCTCTGCAGCGGACCCATGTGGCGGGGCAGCGAAGGCAGCGCAGCCGGGTTCGAGGATTCGAGGCGAGGGCCGGGAGCCGGTTCGGCGTAGGTTGCCGCCACCGTCTGAAGCTTGTAAGCAGCAGCGCTGCGAACAGCAGCACCCGAGCGGCCAGCTAAGAGCGGACCGACACTGTGGCCGAGGCGGCGCCCGCAGTTGGAACACCGATGCTCATCTTCATGAATTGAAACGTTGCAATGAGGGCAGTTCATAATTGACCTTTTAGCGTATTGCCTCTCTGAAAGTGGACGTGCTACGGTTGCAGGTTTGACGAAGCCGAATCTAATGCGGACCTACCGGCGACTGGCGGACGGGAAACAGAACGAAAGTTCTAGGACCTATCCCCTCAGACACCTTAGCACTATTCCGAACGTTTTCATAGAGTTTTGTTCAGGCATTCGCCTAACTCTTTGCCCTACCTCCCGTCTATCGGCGGTCTCAGTGTTATTCCTTAGCCTGTCAGCCGAAATTTTGTTGGCCCAGCCGGGACCGATCCGCCGATTGCCGCCAGTAACCCCAGTGATACCAATGGTTAGCGCGTCTCCTGTAAAGCAAAATCGACAGAACGCACCAGCCGAGGACGAGGTGCTGGTCCGGGGGGTCAGCCAGGAAGTTGAGGGCCAGGTTTACCATTTGAGGGGGGCGGCCGAGGTCGAAACCACAGAGCTGCTGTTGAAGGCGGACGAGATCGACTACAACGAAGTGACTGGCGATGTGGACGCCCGGGGAAGCGTCTACTACAAAAACTACACGAGTTCGGAGGAGATGCGCGCTGAGAAGGTGAAGTACAACTTGAAGACGGAGTCAGGGATGTTCTTTGAGGTTAAGGGAAACGCGCAGGGCAAGATCGAATATCGGCCTGGTCTGTTGATCTCGCAGAACGCCTTTAATTTTCAAGGACGTTGGGCCGAAAAGATAAAGACTCGCTTTATCCTATATGACGGTTTCATTACCAACTGTGTTCTGCCAAAGCCATGGTGGCGGTTGACCGGTCCGAAGTTTGATATTGTTCCAGGTGATAGGGCGATCGCCTACCGCGCCGTTTTCAAGGTGAGGCGCCTGCCGATTTTCTACACACCGATGTTCTATAAGTCCCTTGCAGAACAACCGCGTAAAAGTGGTTTCCTCACGCCCAACTTTGGGAATAGCACCCGTCGGGGCTTCATGGTTGGCGGCGGCTACTACTGGGCGATCAATCGGAGCTACGATGCGATGTATCGGGGACAGTTGTTTACTCAGCGCGGGTTCGCCCACGAAGTCAATTTTCGGGGTAAGCCTCGGGTCGGGACCGATTTCAATTTCTACCTTTACGGGGTGAATGATCGAGGGCGGTTGACCGACAGCGGGGCGCGGGTGAAGGAAGGCGGGTTCCTGGTAAACGGGTCTGGGCGGTCGTCATTAGGACGCGGCTGGGACGGTGCCGCGAGTCTAAACTATCTGTCTTCCTTCCTATTCCGGCAATCCTTCACTCAAAGCTTTAATGAGGCAATCTTCTCCGCCGTGAACTCGGATGGGCACGTTAAAAAGACTTGGGATAGTTACACCTTCGGCATCGAGTTCTCGCGGCATCAATTTTTCCAGAGCACGTTGCCGGACGATCAGGTGGTGATTCGAAAGACTCCGGAGGCTAGTTTTCACTCGCGCGAGCGCAGAATTTTTGGGAAAGTCGTCCCGGTTTGGTTTTCATTCGATTCGAGCGCGGGATTCCTGAAAAGACGCGAGCCCGGGTTCATTACGCGACAGTTTACCGATCGGTTGAATGTAGCGCCGCAGGTGATGGCGGCGTTGCAGTGGAAGGGATTTAGCTTCTCGCCGTCCTATACGTTTCACGGAACCCATTACGGAGATCGGAAGGATTTGACGACTGGGGCGGCCGCCACACGAACGCTAACTCGACAGGCGCACGACATCGCGGCCGAGTTGACGATACCGATGATCGAGAAAATCTTTAAAGGACCCAAGTGGTTAGGATCAGAAGTTAAACATGTAGTTGAACCAGCCTTACGGTTTCGGCACGTCTCGGGAGTTCGCGACTTTCGGGCGATCATTCGATTTGACGAAACCGATATTCTGACCTCTACGACAGAAGCCGAGGTTTCGCTGACCAACCGTTTGTACGCCAAGCGGGATGGCAAGGTTCAAGAGGTACTGAGCTGGCAGGTGATGCAGCGGCGGTACTTTGACCCGACGTTCGGCGGCGCTGTCGTGGACGGTGCTCGAAACGTCTTCCTTTCCTCGACCTCGCTGACCGGATACAGCTTTATTGATCGAGGTCGTAACTATTCTCCGGTGATTTCGGTGCTCCGCATGATGCCGATTTCGACGGCTTCAGTAGAATGGAGAACCGACTGGGATCCGCTCTTTAAGCGGATAACGAACTCCTCTTTTATCGCCGACGCCCGGGTGAGGCAAATTTTTCTCGGCTTCGGCCACAACCAAGTGCGAGGAACGCCGCTGGTCAGTCCGAACGCGAACCAACTTTTACTCAGGGGAGGGCTCGGAGCGCCGGGGCGCCAGGGGTGGAGTGCGGGCTATACGGGTGTCTACGACTTCCGCCTAGCAAAGATGCAATTCGCGACGACGGAGGTGACCTACAACTCCGATTGCTGTGGTTTGAGCTTCCAGTATCGGCGGCTCAGTTTTGGTACGCGCAACGAGAACCAATATTTGGTATCGTTTGCCGTAGCCAACATTGGCAGTTTCGGAACCTTGCGCCGACAAGAGCGCATGTTTTAAGGAGAGATCTGTGAGACGTAGAGATTTTGGGTTGACGATGTTGGCGACGCCTCTGTTGGCGAAGACGCCGAAGACGCTGCGGGTATACGTGGGAACGTATACCCGGAAGGCGAGCAAGGGTATCTATCAGTTTGAGATGGATCTCGCGACCGGTGCGCTGAAGCCGATGGGAGTGGCGGCGGAGACGGAGAATCCGTCGTTTTTAGCTCTGCACCCGAAGGGCAACCTGATGTATTCAGTGGGAGAGTTGTCGGAGTTCAAGGGCGAGAAAGTAGGTTCGGTCAATGCGTACTCGATCGACCGGGGGACTGGCAAACTCACTTTGCTCAACCAGGTGGGGAGCGCAGGCAGCGGTCCTTGCCACGTTAAGGTGAGCGATAACGGCCGGTTCGTTTTGTGCGCGAACTACAACAGCGGAAGTGCGGCGGCGTTCGGGCTGGAGGCGGATGGCAAGATCGGCAAGCGGACCGCGTTTCATCAGCACGTCGAGCCACTCGGGCCGTTGAAGCCGAGGCAGAGCGGCCCGCATGCGCATTCGGTGAATCTCGACAAGACCAACCGGCACGTTGTGGTAGCGGATCTCGGAAAAGACCGGGTTTTGATTTATAAGTTCGATTCCAAGATCGGGACGATGACGCCGCACGGCGAGTTTGTCGGTGCCCCGGCGAGCGGTCCCCGGCATTTTGCATTCCACCCTAATGCGAAGTGGGCGTTCGTTATCAATGAGATCAATTGCACGCTAACCGCGCTGAACTGGGACGCTACGGCCGGAAAACTGACGGAGATCAATACCGAGCCGACGATGCCGATTCCGGTGGCGCCGGGATTGAGCACGGCCGAGACGGTGGTGCATCCGAACGGCCGGTTCGTTTACGGTTCAAACCGGGGACATGACTCCATCGCGATTTTCTCGATCGACGGGATGACGGGCCGGGTGGCGCGGATTGGGAACGAATCGACGCAAGGCAAGGTTCCGCGGAATTTCAACATTGACCCGACGGGCCAGTTCCTGATCGCAGCCAACCAGGATTCCGATTCGCTGGTGGTATTCCGGATTGATGGGGCGACCGGCAAGTTGACTCCGGTCGGTTCGCCGGTGGAAGCGCCGGTGCCGGTATGCGTTAAGTTTTTGGCGGTCTAGTCAAAAGCGGTTGGGGCGGTAGGTCTCTTCAGGCGGCCAAGCGGCGGGAATTGCGACGTCAACAAAGGCGACGAGCATTTCCTGCCAGCTTTGCTCCCCCCAACGCAAGGAGGCGGAGGGGTCGGGATTTCCCCGCGGGCGAGGGCGAGGGATTTGGGAAAGGTTTTCCGGAGTTGCCCGGACTTGGATTCGCTGATGGTATTCCGGATTGATGGGCGACCGGCAAGTTGACTCCGGTTGGTTCGCCGGTGGAAGCGCCGGTGCCGGTATGCGTGAAGTTTTTGGCGGTGTAGTCAAAAGCGCTTGGGGCGGTAAATCTCTTCAGGCGGCCAA
>Ga0136639_10000293_pt1 | contig 15999 bp, 11 predicted proteins | sample AntDrymUQ8592106_2_FD_113739 | JGI IMG/M metagenome (GOLD analysis project Ga0136639, IMG submission 113739) | Polar desert sand microbial communities from Dry Valleys, Antarctica - metaG UQ859 (21.06) | ecosystem: Environmental > Terrestrial > Soil > Desert | place: Antarctica: Dry Valley...
AAGGACGGCGAGGCCAAGGACGGCAAGGGAGAAGGCAAGCGAGAAGGCAAGGGAGAAGGCAAGGGAGAAGGCAAGGGAGAAGGCAAGGGAGAAGGCAAGGGAGAAGGCAAGGGAGAAGGTAAGGGAGAAGGTAAGGGAGAAGGTAAGGGAGAAGGTAAGGGAGAAGGTAAGGGAGAAGGTAAGGGGACGAAGCCGGGAGGATCGGCCGGATCGGGCGCAACCACCGGTGAGCCGGTGGAGGGCAATGCTTCGGACGAGATCAAGCCCCAGGAGAGCAAGCCGAAGTTGGGTGAGCGGCAACTGGCCTTGGAGAAGCTCTCCGAGAAAATCCAGGAACAGATCAAGCAGCTGCGCACGGCCGATAGCGGAGCCGATCCACAGCAGGCTGCCGACCAGATGCGCCGCGCCGCAGAGTTCCAACGCACCGCGGGCGAGGCGATCCTGCAGAACAATATCAACGAGGCCAAGGAGGGCGCGGGCGAGTCGTCCGACGCCATCGAGCGCGCCATCATCCTCACCGAATCGCTGTTAGACCGGAAGGTGGAGTCCGGCATCGAGGCGCAGTCGCAGGCGCCAGGCTATCAGGGGTTGATCCAAAAATATTCGCGCCGTCTATCGTATGACCAATAGAATTACTGCCGCCAGGGCGATGGGAGGATGCCGATGAATTCGATGAGCTCGATGAGTTATGTCATGCCGGTCTGGTGGCCCTGGGCGGTGGGGGTTTTCCTGGTCCTCGCGGTGGTGTTAGGTGTGCGCTACGTGCGGCCGGAGCATCCGCACTTGTCGCGGCGGATGCGCGGGGGCCTGTGGTCGCTGCGGATCGTCATCGGGCTGTTAGTCCTGTTGCTCATCCTCGACTGGCGCGCGGAGACGACGCGCACCGAGAGCGAGAAGCCGCTGATCCAGGTGCTGATAGACAGCTCTGCAAGCATGGCGCGGACTGATGCGGGCGGGAAGGCGCGGCGGTTTGACGCGGCCAAACAATTTTTTGGCGGCGACATCGAAGGGAAGTGGGACGACGCGCAACGCCTGCATGTTGGGCTCGCCGGCGAAGGCTACCGAGATGGCTTGGCGGCTGACGCGGCCCCAACAGCGCGGCGCAGTGCGTTAGGCCGGAGCCTGCGCGAGGTGATGGAGAACCACACCGAGCAGCCGCTAGGCGGAGTGATCCTTTTCACCGACGGGGCGGCAAGCGACGAGGACGAGCTGCGAGCGGTGATGAACGATTACCGTGAGGCGCGCGTGCCGGTTTTTCCATGGCTCATCGGCAGTGCCGAGCAACCCGCGGACGTGCGGATTGTCTCCGCGAATTTGCTGCAGCCGAGTGCTTCCCAGCCAAGCATGCGTGTTGACCTGCGGCTTGACAGCCCGGGCTACGCGGGGCGCAGCGGCAAGCTGACGGTGAGTCTGGGCGACCAGGTGTTGGACGAGCGCAAGGTGGCGCTTGACGGCAAGCCGCAGGAGCTGGCGTTTGACTTTGTTTCTCCCTACCGCGGGCTGCATTTCTACAAGGTGGCCATCGAGCCGTTAGAAGGGGAGGCTACCGAGGCAAACAATCTTGCCATGGCCGCCGGGCAGTTGCGGCGCGAGCCGATCCGGGTGCTCTACATGGAGGGCAGCGAGCCGTCCGAGACGGCGTACTTGCGCGACGGGCTGGAGGCTGACCCGGAGATGGAGGTCACGAGCATGCACTTTCCGGGCAATTCATCCTTGGCGGCCTTGGCGCAGCAGGCGCTCAAGGTGCGCGGCAAGGACATGCGGATTTTCAAGGACGGGCAAGGCCGGGATGTCCCGAGCGTCTGCCACCCGACCCGCGGCTATCCGCAGACCCTTGAGGAACTTTTGAAGTATGACGTGGTCATCTTCAGCGACATCATCAAAGAGGCGTTCAGCCCCGAACAGTTGGATGCCACGGTGGCCTTCGTCGAGGAATTCGGCGGCGGGTTTGTGATGGTCGGCGGGATGACCTCGTTTGGCGCCGGGGACTATCAGAAGACGGTCATCGACAAGCTCATGCCCATCGAGGTGGCTAACAGGAGCGACCCGCTTTGGGTGAACGTGAATGTGAACGTGAGCGACGCCGGGTGGCAGCATCCGATCATGCAGGTTGGGGCAAGCACGGATGAGACGCGCGAGGCCTGGACGAAGGGGTTTCCTGGCTTGCGCGGTTTCAACTACGTCCAGCGTGCCAAGCCGGGTGCCTATGTGTTGGCGCGCACGGCGGCCACGAGCGGATACGGCGACGACTTGGTGATCGTGGCGGTGCAACAGATTGGACGTGGCCGCACGATGGCATTCACCTCGGACACGACGGTTGACTGGGGCACCGAGTTTCAGACGATCTGGGGACCGCAGCAGGCGGACAACGCCTACTACCGGAAGTTCTGGAACAATACGGTGCGCTGGCTGGCGGCCGACCGGATCGCGCGCAAGAGCGGCCAAGCGATTCTGGAAACCTCGACTGCGCAGGCGGCACCGGGCGAGACGATCAACGTCCGCGTGGCGGCGGCCTCGCCCACCACCCACGCCGGCCTGGAAGTGGCGGTCATCGGCGCGGATGACAAGGCGATCAACCTGCCGCTGCAGTGGAATGGCGGCCAACGTTGTTGGGAGGGTAACCTCACTCCCGAGGTGGAGGGCGAGGTGGTTTTTGAGGCCTCCTATCGCAATGAGGAAGGCAAGCGCGTGACGACGCGCACGGGAGTGAGCGTGCGCCAGGATCAGACCGAGGAAGTCGCCGTGGCGGTGCGCCCGGATTTGATGCGGGAGCTGGCCGATGCCACCCAGGGTCAATTGATCAATCAGGGGAACGCGGCTGAGGTGTTAGGCAAGATCGCCGCGCGGGCGCTGCCGGTGACTTGGAAGAGGAACATTCCGCTCTGGGACCGGTGGTGGATTCTGCTGCCGCTGCTAGCGCTCGTGATTCTCGAGTGGCTGGTGCGGCGTCGGCGCGAGCCGGTGGGCGCTTAGGGCAGCGGAGTGCGGGGACTTGCAAGGGCGGCGGAGAATCGGCAGAAGGGGGCGCATCAACGAAGCATCGACATTGCCGCCTCCGCTGCCGCCCCCTTTGCCATCGCGCGGCGCGGAGGATGGGTCGCGGGCTAAGCGGCGCAACCACTACCGCTGGTTGCTGGGGATGCGGATGCATCCAAGGATTACCTTGGGGGTGGTTGCGATGTTGTTAGCCATTTGGGGCCACCAGACCTATCAGAACCACTTTGGCCGTGAATGGGTCGATGAGGAAGCCGAGCAGGCGATGTCGCTGGTCTATCTGGACCGCACGATGCGTGTGGCTGACGAGTTGGCCGCTTGGCCAGACTGGGTGACGAGCGTGCTGGGGTATGGCAGCCGCAGGGAGGAACTTGAGGGGCTGCGCGACGGGCTGGTGCAGATGCATGAGGAGGGGCTCTTGAACCAGGATGCGGAGTCGGCCCTTGCGGTGATGGACGAAGCGCTTGGGAATGAGCCGGCCGAGAGGTTGGATGCCCATCCGTGGGCGCTTTCGCTGTTAGGGGGTGCGCCCTCGGAGGAGGCCGTCGAGGAGGTGAGGTCACGGGTGCTCGGGGGCGGCGCGGCGTGGTGGGAGATGGAGCTGGCGCGGCGGTTAGAAGTTGCGGGACAGGTTGAAGGATTGGATGGCGCGCTGGCAAGCGAGGCGCAGAAAGGCCGCAGCCTGGCATGGCGCTCGGTGATTGTGGCGGGAATTTCATGGGGGCTTGTGGCGGTGGGCATATGTCTGGTGCCACGGGCATGGCGGCAGATGAGGTCGGGCGGAGTGCACTGGGATCGTGCGGTGGCGCGGAGCTATCCGTGGCGCTGGGCATTTGTGCTGCTGTTGGGGGTGTTTGTGCTGGCGGACTTGTTCAGTGGCTTGCTGGCCTCCCTGGGATACTTTTTGTTCGGGCCTATCGCGGTGTTTCTGTTTGATGCCGGATTTCTGTTTGACACGGTGATGGATCTTGGGTGGCGATTGACGGCGCCGGCGCTGGCGCTGTTGGTGTTGTTCCGGCGGCCGCGTCACGCGGTGCGCACGTTGCGGCTCAATGGTCCGGCGGCTTGGACGGTGGTGCTGGCGATGTTTGCGGTGCTCAACGTGGTGGACCTGGGGCTGATATCTCTGCTCGGGGACTCAGGGGAGCTGGATCCGACCGGCGGACTGGATGCGATGGAGGCGGGCTGGGCGGGCCTGGTCTATGGCCTGCTAACGGCGTGCGTGGCCGCGCCGCTGGTTGAGGAGATCATGTACCGCGGGGTTTTGCTGCGTGGGCTCGAGCGGCGCTTGCGGTTTTCCGCGGCGGCGGCGGTGGTGGCGGTGGTGTTTGCCCTGGCGCACCACTACGGCATGTTGGGGCTGGTGAGCGTGGCGATTTTTGGTTTCAGCGCGGCGGTTGTCTACCGCGCAACCAACTCGCTGAAGGCTGCAATCTTACTTCATGCGCTGTATAACCTGAGCGTGACGTTGCCGGTTTGGTGGGTCTATCACGCGGGTGTTTGAGAAGTGTTTTCAATGACACTGAAGTGCGGAAGTTCAGGCTGGGCGGAAGATCCAGGCGAGGAGGGCGCGGGGGCCGGCGAGGAGATAGAGACCAACGATGAGGTAAAAGCCGTAGGAGATGGCGATGGGAAGAAGAGCAATGTCGGGAGTGGGAACGGCCTCCAGGATGGTTAGCAGGCTGGAGATTTCCGTGAGGAGGCTGCGAAAGACCTCAAAAACTAGATAGAGCCCGAGGAGGCGCAGGATCAGGGCAAAGAGCGATCCCGGGGTCCATGGCGCGCTGGCGGCAAGAAGCGAACCCGCCGCAAGGGTGGCAAGATTGGGCAAGCCTGAGGTGTTGGGTTGGGCTGGCTGGAATTGCCCACCTGACAAGCCGAGGAAAGTGGCCATCGGAATCCACTCGCCGCTATGGTTGACAGTCCATAATTCGTTGATGCCCAGCTCGCTGATCAAGGCCGGGCGCTGCATTTCCTCGCGCGTGAGTTCGTAGATCTGACCGGCGGGATGTTTGGCGAGGAATTTCATGGCGAGGGGTTAGCCTAACCATGGGGGTGATCGCCGCGCCCGCAAGCCTGATCAGGGCGGGCACAAGGGCGCGCGAGTTGAGCCGCTGTGTGAGGCGGGCCTGGGTGGATTGACGAGAGGTGGGTTAACGGGTTAGAGCGGGCGCAGGTAGCGCACGGCGAAGATGCCGGTGGGATAGCTGGTCATGTCCTGAAAGGATTGGGGCTTGAGGGGGTCGTGGATGAGATAGGAGCGGTCGGCCTTGCCGCAGATCAGGACCCAGTGCCAGATGGAGTTGTTGTAAAGGACCTTGGCGATGACCGGGTTGCCCTTGGTGAGTTGCGCGTCGATAAGCGCGTGGGTCGGGTGGTTGTTCACTTCAACCACGAAGCGCTTTTGGGTGATGGATTTCACCGAGCCCCAGATGATGAGGCCGGACTCGGTGAAGCCTGAATTCTGCGCCAGGCGGGTGTTAAGGCTGGGAGGATCGATGGCAAAGCCTTGTGAAGTGAGCGCCATGGACAAGGAACACAGGGTGCATCCGACGGCGCGGATCTCCTCAAGGGTGGTGCCGAGCTTTTGCCCGCCCCAGCGCGGGTCGTTCTGCATCAACGGATCAACCTTGATGCGCACGCTCAGCGGGGTGCCGCCCGTGACGGCCAACCCATGCGGAAGGGCCGCGGCGGCGGGCGCGCCAAGCTGCTGCGCATGGGAATAACGGCGCGCCAGCAAGGTGGCGGCCACCACTCCCGCCAACCCGAGAAAGAGAACCACGAGCCATGCCGGGCGGAATCTCATGCGGACTAGCAGACAATCCGTGGGGGTTAGATCTGGACGCGCTCGATTGCGGCGCCGAGCATCATGAGTTTTTCATCGATGTGCTCGTAGCCGCGGTCGATGTGATAGACGCGGCTAATTTCAGTGGTTCCGCGGGCGGTGAGGCCGGCGAGGACCAGGGCGGCGGAGGCGCGCAGGTCGGAGGCCATGACGGGAGCTCCCGAGAGGCGTTCGACGCCGTGAATGATGGACATGCCGTGGTCGACTTGGATGTCGGCGCCCATGCGCACCAACTCGGAGCAGTGCATGAAGCGCTGCGGGAAGATCGGGTCGCGGATGATGCTCACGCCCGGAGTGGTGACAAGCATGGCGGTGAGTTGCGCTTGCATGTCGGTCGGGTAGCCGGGGAATGGGGCTGCGGTGATCTCGCTGCCGCATGGCGGATAGCCGGGGAGCACCGTGCAGGTGTCGCCCGCGGCATTGAAGGAAACGCTGTGGCCGCAGGCTGTCAGGCTGTTAGTAATTGCCTTGAGGTGAGATTGGCAGACGCGGTGGAGGGTCACGCCGTCGCCGGCCATGGCGGCAGCCACCATGAAGGTGCCCGCTTCGATGCGGTCTGGGATGACGAAATGTTCGACGCCATGGAGGGTGGTGACGCCCTCGATGGTGATCTGGCGCGTGCCGGCGCCGTGGATTTTGGCGCCCATCTTGTTGAGGAAGTCGGCGAGGTCGACGACTTCCGGTTCGCATGCCGCGCCGTCAATGACGGTGGTGCCGCGTGCCAGGGTGGCGGCCATCATGATGTTGCCGGTGCCAAGCACGGTGGGGCCGTTGGTTCCTAGCAGGTTGATCTCGGCGCCCACTAGTCCGTTAGGAGCGGTGATGGTGATGTCGCCCGCCTCGATAGAGACCTTGGCGCCGAGAGCCTCGAAGCCGCGCAGGTGGAGGTCAACGGGCCGGTTGCCGATGACACAGCCGCCAGGCAGGGAGACGACCGCGCGGCCAAGGCGTGCGAGGAGCGGGCCCATGACGCAGACCGAGGCGCGCATGCGCCGGACCAGATCGTAGGGTGCGGTGTGGGTGATTTCCTTGGCGGCGACGCGCACGGTGCCGCTGGAGCGCTCGACCTCGCCGCCGAGGGCGTTGATGATCTGCACCATGAAGTTGGTGTCCGAGACATCCGGGACGCGCCGGATGATGCAGTCCTCATCGGTGAGCAGGGTGGCTGCGAGAATTGGCAGTGAGGCGTTTTTGGAGCCTGAGACATTGATGGCGCCGCGCAAGGTGGCGCCGCCGTGAACGAGAATTTTATCCATTGAGCAAGGTGCGTCCGGGGTGCGGCGCAGGGTGCCGGGGATCAGGGCTTTCTAGCAATTGGAAAGCGCGCGATTTTGGTCAAATCGCTGAAAACCTCGGTTCCAACAAATCCGGCCGTCGTTAGGAGCGCGGCGACCGGCGCGGCCTGGTCGTGGCCAATCTCCATCGCCAGCCAGCCGCCGGAATGGAGGCGGGCGAAGGCTTGCGGGATGAAGCGGCGGATCAGGTCAAGTCCATCAGCGCCGGAAAAAAGGGCGAGGTCTGGATCGTGGCGGACTTCCGGGGTCAGCGTGGCGCGCTCGCTCTCGGCGACATAGGGAAGGTTGGCGACAATGAGGTCATACTGCCCGGTTAGGTCGGCGAACAGGTCGGAGCAGACGAGGGTGAGGTTGGTTAGGCCGAGCCGTTGGGCATTTTCGCCGGCGAGTGCCAGGGCGTCAGGTGAGACATCGGCGAGGGTGACGTGGGCGGCAGTTTCCGCGGCGAGAGTCAGGCCAAGGACGCCGGAGCCGGTCCCCATGTCCAGGATGGAGGGTTCGGGCGGCAGCGGCAGGGTCAGGACGCGTTCGACGAGTTCCTCGGTCTCGGGCCGCGGGATCAGGGCGCGGGCATCGGTGGCGAACTCGCGGCGGTGGAACTCGACGGTGCCTAGCAGGTGTTGGAGTGGCACACCCTCGCCGCGTTTGCGCAGGGCCTCGCGCAGCGGTGCGAGGTCGGAGTCATCCAGCGGCCGGTCAAACTGCAGATAGAGATCCATGCGCGTGCAGTCGAGCTGGTGGGCGACGAGCAGCTGCATGTTACGCCTGGCGTCGGCAATGGCGCGTTTTTCCAGGTAGCGGGTGCCACCGTCGATGGTCTCAAGGACGGTGGACATGGGGGGCTGTTATTTCTTTGGTTGGAACTCGAGGCGCAGCGAGTTTGGCTCGGTGAGGTACTTCGCGGCCAGGGCGTTGATTTCCTCTAACGTGATGGACTTGTAATCCTCATCGCGCTTGCGGGCGTATTCGAGGCGCTTGGGATTCTCCTGGGACTGGGAGAGCACGGTGCCGAGCCAGTAGGAGTTTTCCCGCAGGCTGTCCTGGAGGCCGGAGATGACCGGCTTGATGGCGCGGTCAAGCTCATCAGCGGTGGCACCCTCGGCGGCGAAGGTGGCCCCGATCTCGCGGATGAGTTTGCCGATGCGGGTGGCGTCTTCCGGCTTGCCCGGGCTCACCGCGATGATGTATCCGAGGTCATTGAAGGTGTCGCTGCCGCTGGCGCCGGAGTACGGGCTGTAGGCGGCGCCGAGTTTTTCGCGGATCTCCTCGCGCAGGCGGTTGGACAGGATTTCGGCGACGATGTTCAGGCGGCGGAACTCGCTGATGTTGTCGCGCATGCCCGGGCCGTCCCAGATGACCATGGAAGTGCCCTTGGGGACTTCGCTCTCGAAGGTGAAGACGCGCTCAGCGGGGGTGGCGGGGAACTTGATGACGCGGGCCTCGTCAAGCGCCGGCTTTTTCTCCTCGCGCGGCGGCAGCGCACCGAAGGTGGCGGCGAGCGCCTCGATGGCCGCATCGGTTTTGAACTCACCGACGAGGCTGATTTCCAAGTAACCGTTAGTGCGGGCCGGAGCTAACCACTTCTGGGCGTCTTCCGGGGTGTAGGCGGCAAGCACCTCCATTTTGGGGAAGGTAAAGCGCGGGTCATCGCCATGGAGCCATGCATTCATTTCGGCCTGCGGGCCGGCTTCCGAGTGCTCCAGCTGCTTGTAGATGACTGGCAGCTGGTTGCGGAAGGCGCGCAGGGCTTCGGGGCGGAATCCGGGGTCGGTTAAATAGGCCGCCATGAGCTGCAGTTGCAGCGTGAGTTCATCGGGAGTGGTGCGCCCGCCGAGGGTGAAGGCATCCTCGGCGATGCCAAAGCTGCTGCTAACATTGCGGCCCGCTAAGAGCCCCTGAAGGTCGTCGGCGCTGTGCTTGCCCAGGCCGCCGGCGTCAAAGACGGCGGAGATGAAGGTATCGAGGCCCGGCATTTCCATCGGCTGGGTGAGTTTGCCGCTGCCGAAGCGCAGGTTGAGGCGGATGTTGTTGCGCTCAAACTCGGTGGTCTTGAGGTTGACGCGCACGCCATTTTCAAAAACCACCTGGGTGATGCCAAGGTCGGCCACCTCGGTGCGGCTGCGGACTTTCCCGGGAGTGCCGAATTGGGTGTAGGCAAACTCGCCGGCGCTGCGGGCGGCCAACGCGGTGACCTCGGCCTTGCGGGTGGTGGTGAAAAGCTCGGCCATGCGCGACTCGGCGCCTTGCGGCTGCTCCTTGGTTGTTAGGATGAGGTGGAGGTCCTCGGTGCCCCAGAACTTCTTGAAGGCTGCGTGGGCATCCGCAGCGGTTAGTTTTTCCAAGCCTTCGCGGACAATCCTGAGGTCTTCCTGCGGGGTGGTGAGAACCATTTCGTCATGCAGGGCGCTGACGATGCCGGAGGCCAAATCCGGCGACTGGCGCGAATCGGCGGCTTTGACTGCCTGCTCGTAGGCGTTGAGGATGTTGGCCTTGGCCTCGGCAAGTTCGTCCTCGTTGAAGCCGTGGGCGAGAACGCGGCTGAACTCGCGGGCGAGCACCGGGAGGGCTTCCTCCCAGCGGTCTTCGGTGGCCGTCACATCAATTGAGCCAAACTCGGCAAACTTGAAGAACTCACTGCGCGAAGCGCCCCCTGCGGTGATCGGCGAGCCGTCCTCCTGGGTGATGCGGACAAAGCGCCTGTCCAACATTGTGTTAGCCAGCTCAAGCGGCATTTCGCTCTTGCGCGATGCGACGGTGTCCGGCTTGTCTTCGTAGGGCTTGAGCGCCACCAGGCTCAGGTCGGTGGAACCCAGCTCGCGGTCAGCAAAGACGGCGGTTTTCATGCCCTCGCCTGCGGCAATTTTGCCCATTTCCGCCTTCGGCCCGACCTTGGCGGGATCCTTCATGCTGCCAAATGTCGTCTTGATGCGCTCTTCGATGACCTTCACGTCGATGTCTCCGACGACGACGAAGACCATGTTAGACGGGTAGTAGTAGCTCTGATAGAACTCGACCAGGCGTTCGCGCGGGGCGGTGTTGATGACTTCCTCGGTGCCGATGGGGAAGCGGTGGGGGATGAGGGAGTTAGGCAGGAGGTACTGGAACTGTTTTTCCATCAGGCGCATGGAGATCGAGTCGCGGGAGCGCTTTTCGGACATGATCACGCCGCGCTCTGCGTCGACGGCATCGGCGTCTAGCAGTGCTCCATCGCCGAAGTCGCGCATGACGGTGAAGGCGAGGTCGAGGGTGTCCTTCTCGAGGTTGGGGAGGTCGAGCATGTAGACGGTTTGGTCAAAGGAGGTGAAGGCGTTGGCGTGGGCGCCGAAGGCGATGCCGAGGCGTTGCATCTTGGGGATGAGCTCGGAGGCCTTGTAGTTCTTCGAGCCGTTGAAGACCATGTGCTCAAGGAAGTGGGCGAGGCCGCGCTGGTTTTCCTGTTCGGAGAGCGAGCCGGCGTTGATGTGCATGCGCACCGAGACCCGGCCGGGAGGCTCGGCGTTGGGATAGATGACGTAGCGCAACCCGTTGTCTAACTTCCCGAAGGTGGCTTTGGCATCCGTGGCGATGTCGCTGGTCTGCTGTGGCCAGATGGACGGTTTTTCAGCCGCGGAGGCTTGATCGGCGCGCAAGACGATGACCGCCACGACGGAGCCGATGAGGGTCAGGATTAACAGAAAAGGAAGAAGTTTGCGCATGGTGTTGAGAGGCTCGCGGATTTGCCCGGCGATGCAACTTGCAAAGCGGGGCAAAGAAAAGACTTTGTTTGCGGCATGTTCGGGCTGCGTGGGGGGCGCGGTCGCTTTGGAGCGCCAGCAGGCCGGGTCCGTGGACGGCTGGAGCAAAGCTACCGCTGCTGGAGCAAAGCTACCGCCGTATGAAGTCGAGCTTGCTGGCAGGAACACGCGCCGTCCGCTCGTTGGACGCCCCCACCGCGGCGGCGCGGGTGGAGCGGGGGACGGGCGCGGGGGAGCAGGGCAGAGTCTCCCCCGGCGCCTGGCGCAGCAAGCTGCGAGCATCCCACCGGTAGCTTTGCTACAGCATTCCACAGCTGCGGCGGTGCCGCCTCAGGTGGGGCCGCTTTTTCTGGGGATGAATTAGCTTCCGGCGGAATTTGCGCGCGGGGTGAATCGGGTCGATGATACCTTGGATTACCCCCCGGAATGATGATGTCGGACGAGAGTTTATTGCGCGAGGTTGCCGATTTGCGCGCGCGGCTAGGAGAGGCAGAAAACGCTGTGCGCGACCTGCGCGAGCGGGACGCCACGGCTCTGGCGGAGGATGCGCGGGGGTCCCCGGCGGGCAAGGGCTGTCAAGGGTTTGGCCTTCCCTTGGTGGACGCGCTGATGCGCACGGTGCCGGTTGGGTTTGGATTTCTGGATCGTGAGCTGCGCTTTGTGAAGGTCAATCAGCGGCTGGCGGAAATGAATGGCATGGAGGTTGCCGGGCATATTGGGCGCAAGGTGGGCGAGATACTGCCGAGCCATATGGAGAGGTTTGAATCGATTGGCGGGCAGATAGTTACCACCGGCGAACCGGTTGAGAATTTCCAGGTCTCGGTTGCTGACCCATCGGTTGCGGGTGGAGTTCGTTGCTGGAACGAGAGTTGGTACCCGGTGCGCGACGAGGTGGGGGAGATTGTCGGCTTTGGCGTGGTGGTTGAGGAAATCATCGAGCGCAAGGCGGTCGAGCGGGCGTTGCTTGAAAGCCAGATTCGCTTGCGCGATGCGGCCAATGTCGGGCGGATGACGTATCTGGACATGGATTTAGCCGCCGGCACGGTTCACATCGGGGAGAATTTTTCCGCGGTGATGGGATTTGAGCCGCCTGAGGGTGGCACCGGGGTTGCGGATTTGGAGCCGATGGTCGAGGCCTGGCTGGGACACCTGCCGGCAGCGGATCGTGAGGACTATGCGCATCAGTATCAGGAGTTCGCCGCGGGCAAGGCACCGCCCAAGACGGAATACCGGCTGTTTGGGGATGATGGGGTTGAGCGCTGGATCGAGGCGGTGACCACCACTGAAAGGGACGCCCAAGGGCGACTGTGGCGGGCGTTCTCAATCAACCGCGACATCACTCAGCACAAGCTCGCGGAACGCGCGCTGGAACAGAACAGCGAGATGGTCCGCGGAGTGCTTGATTCTCTGCCTGAGCATATTGTGGTGCTCAATCACGATGGGGTGGTGACCATGGTCAACGAGCCATGGGAACGGTTTGCGCAGGCAAACGGCGGCGACCCGGCGGCGGTTTCGGTGGGCGTGAACTATTTGGATGTTTGTCGCCGCGCGATAGTCAGTGGGGATCTGAGTGCGGAGATCGCGCTGCGCGGTCTTGATGAGGTGCTATCGGGCCGGTTGCAGGAGTTTGAAATGGAATACCCCTATCACGCGCCCCAGCAGGAACGGTGGTTTTTAATGCACGCGCAACGGGCATCGCACGGGCCCGCAGGCATGGTCTTGAGTCACATTGATATCACCGAGCGCAGGCAGGCCGAGGAGGCCCTGCAACTGGCGGACCGGCGCAAGGACGAATTTTTGGCCACCCTTGCCCATGAATTGCGCAACCCGATGGCCTCCCTGCGCAGTGGCCTTGAGGTGATGCGCTTGGCCAGCGATCGGCCGCAAGCCATCGATCACACCCGGGGCATCATGGAGCGCCAACTTGGCCAGTTGGTGCGGCTTGTCGACGACCTCCTTGACGTGAGCCGCATCACCTACGGCAAGCTCGAATTGCGCAAAGAGCGCATCGACCTCGCCAGGGTGTTGTATTCAGCGGTGGAAACCAGCCGCTTCATCATTGAGGAAATGGGCCACCATCTTCACCTGGCGCTGCCGCCAGAGCCGGTCATTCTTGACGCGGACCACACTCGGCTTGCCCAGGTTTTCCTCAACCTCCTCACCAATGCCGCCAAATACAGCGAGCCTCACGGAGAAATCTGGCTCACCGCCGTGGTGCAGGGCCCCGAGGTGATTGTCTCGGTGCGCGACCGCGGCATCGGGATCGACCCACAGCAACTCCCGCACATCTTCGACCTCTTCTCTCAGGTCGACCGGTCCTTGGAAAAATCCTGCGGCGGGCTGGGCATTGGGCTCATGCTCGTCAAGCACCTCGTCGGGATGCACGGCGGCAGCGTGGAGGCGAAGAGCGCCGGTGCGGGTCTGGGCTGTGAGTTTATTGTCCGCTTGCCCACGGTTTGCCCATGCGGCAGCGGCCGCGAGCCCGCCGCCTTGGAATGCGCGCACTCAGGTGCCCCGTCCCGCGGACGGGTGATGATTGCTGACGACAACTCGGATGCCGCAGTGACCGCACAGATATTTTTGGAGCTCATGGGCTTTGAAGTGGCCACCGCGCACGACGGGCTGCAGGCGGTCGACGTTGCCAATACGTTCCACCCGGCGGTGATACTGCTCGATATCGGGATGCCCGGGCTGAATGGCTACGAGGCGTGCCGCCGGATCCATCAGCAACCGTGGAGCGCGGACTCAACCTTCATTGCCCTCACCGGCTGGGGCAAAGATGAAGACCGCGAAAAATCCCGCGACGCCGGCTTTGATCACCACCTTGTCAAACCCGTCGACCCGGCCGCCTTGGAGCACCTTCTTGATGAGGCGCTCGCGAAGGGGCGGTGAAAACGAGCCAAATCAGCGGCTACTTGATATTTTCCAACATCGGGGTTGCAAACGCCAAGCCGACCTGCTTTTTTCCGGCCGTCGATTGACCGATGCGCGCGTGGCGGAATTGGTAGACGCGCTAGATTCAGGTTCTAGTGGGGGCAACCCTGTGGAGGTTCGAGTCCTCTCGCGCGCACCATCGGATTATCAACGAATTACAAGGGCGAAGGGCTGAAATCCTTCGCCTTTGTCTTTGGGGGGGTGCCCAAGTTGTGCCTGATCGTGCGGACCATTGGACGAGATCAAAGGTCACCTAGGTTTTTTCTCCCTCGAAACTGGCGGCATTCTTGTCGCCTGATGTCGAAACGGCATTTTTTTCGCCAGCGGAAGCCCCGTCTAGCCGAGGGGAATACGCCGAGCACACTTGATGCTAATGGGGCCAACTGAGCGCGGAGAGACTGGAGCTGCTCACGAAGGCTGGTTTGCTCGGGATCAACGCTACTCCAGATTTTTCCGAGCGCCGCTCCCCCGGAACGAGACAAGTCCGTATCTGCAACTTTTGCAAGAAATTTGAAAGCATTGCGCGGTCGTGGGCCAAGGTGAAGGCTCGGCGACATGGGTCCTTCAGAGCAATGACCGACGGAGCCGGTTCCCGCCAGCAAGTTTGACGGCTCAAAGTGGTAGCTTTGCTACAGCAGTCTCGTGCGGTCGCGCCAAGCTGTTTTCTTTTCTTTCATGGCCACCGTTGTGAGCAGTGTATTGGGCCACATCTTACCAATCATCGGTGCGGAAAGGGCCGGAACAAACCCAGATGTCGCCCATGATGATGTTCTTCAGCGCCAACTCGTTGTTGCCCTTCACCTGGAGCTCGAGCGCCCTGCCCTCCTTCAGCGCTGGCAGCTCCACGATCCAAGCACCCGCTGCGTCCGCCTTGGTGGCTGCCGTCTTGCCCGCCAAGGTCACGCTCACCGCCTCAGCCGCATCTGCCGTGCACCAGACACGCACCGGCTTGTCGCGTTGCAGCATCATGTTGTCGGTGAAAAGCGGTGCCAACTTCACGTCGGCCATGGCGAAACTCAGCGACAGCAGGCTGGCCGCGGCGGTGAGATCAGGCGGGTTGAGGTCATGGCAGGAATCAAGGCGAAGGTCTGAACAGCAAAGATCGCTACGTCCAGACTGAAGCATTTGCACTCGGGTCCAAAGTCCGGTGGGAGAAAGTAAATTAATGCCCTTTCCCCCTTGCCGCGACGGGCGGGAGAAGCCAGCGTTCTAACAGCTGGTGAGTTATGGCTGCGTGGTCCGCGGTTTAACACCACTTTCCCAATGCAATTTCTATGCGCCAAACCACTGATCGAGAAGTTCCGTAGCCGGACATTTAACGAAGCCGATGTAGGGCCCTATTTGATGGTCTTGATGGTTTTAACCAGCGCCGCAGTGGGATTTGCGGGGTTTGGTGAGGCGGGCCCATGGGACGCGGTGGCGGGGATCGCCTCAATGGCCATCACTATTTTCGGCATCATGCACCTCAAGAAGCAGAATGGTGACACGTTCGGGGATGGGTTTGTGCTGAAATATTTGTGCCTCGGCTGGGTCATTACGGTGCGGATGCTTCTGCTCATGATTCCCGTGGCGGCGGTGCTTCTCACATTTGCATCGATCATTGGAGGGCGCGACGCGATGGCTCCGATGGGAGCCATCCTGATGATTGCTTTTGAGATTGTTTTATACTGGTGGCTTGGATTGCTCATCGCCGCGTCGAAAGCTAGTGATACGTTGATTCATTGATGGTCACTGGGGCTGGGCATTGGGCGCACTTGCAGTTTAAACTTCCCAAACTCCGGCACGCGCGGCCTAATCGCCGCATGACTAGCGGCTTGCGGAAGATTGCCACGATGGTGGCGGGGATCCTTGGATTGTTCGGGCTAAGCGCCTGCTTTGAAACCAAACAGGAGTTCACGCTGAATCCTGACGGATCAGGAAAGGTGGTGCATGAATGCAGCTTTCAGCCGATTAATTTGTCCGGCAACTCTGACGCGGATCCTGAAGCTGCGATGAAGTCGGCGATTGCCGATGTGCTGGAGGATTCCAAAGGGGTCGATGTTTGGAAGGACGTGACCTACAAGCGGCTCGATGACGGGGGTGTAAAGATTTGTCTGTAAAAGCTCGCACGAGGCATTGGTCCGCCGCACTGGCAGCCGATGGAGCGTAGCGGAATCGGCTGCCAGTGCGGCGGCGCGCCGACCTCCCCCCCCGCTCC
>Ga0136639_10000294_pt1 | contig 15998 bp, 15 predicted proteins | sample AntDrymUQ8592106_2_FD_113739 | JGI IMG/M metagenome (GOLD analysis project Ga0136639, IMG submission 113739) | Polar desert sand microbial communities from Dry Valleys, Antarctica - metaG UQ859 (21.06) | ecosystem: Environmental > Terrestrial > Soil > Desert | place: Antarctica: Dry Valley...
AAGGGTTGAACCAACTGCGCCTGAATTCGGGGGTGGGCGGGTTGCATGCCGGGACGATTCCGAATGCGAAGCAGAGAGGCACAATTATGTACGACGCGGTGGCTTTGGCGGCGACCGAGAAGCTGAAGGCGGAGGTGGGGCGGAAGGCGATTGTGTTGATTACCGACGGGGTGGACGTGGGTTCGACTTACACGAGGCAGCAGGCGGTGGAGGCGGCGCACAAAGCGGATACGATCATCTACAGCATTTACTTTGTGGACAACGGCGGGTATGGGATGCGAGGGATGGGGGGATTCGGAGGCGGAGGGGATGGTGATTTGAAGAAGATGGCGGAGGATACGGGGGGGCGATTTTTTAGCGTGGGACGAAACCAATCGCTGAGCGATATTTTCGTGCAGATTGAGGAGGAGATGCGGAGCCAATACGTGATTGGTTACTCGTCGACGAATGAGACGCGGGACGGGGCTTTTCGAAAGCTGGAGATCCGGCTGGCCGATAAGAACTTGAAGGCGCAGACGCGGAAAGGTTACTACGCAAGTAAGCGGTAGTTAGCGGCGGAGCATGTAGTCAGCGAGGGCAGCATCGAGCGAGGGCATCGGTGGCAGACCGAGGGATTCGAGCCTTGCATTGGATAGCGCGGAGAACTTGGGACGCCGGGCTTCGGTGCGATAGGTTTCCGGGCGAGCGACGTTGAGGGTGGGGGAAAGGTTGGCGGCGGCGAAGATTTTCGCGGCGAAATCGTACCAACTGATGGGGGTTCCCCCACCGGCATGATAGAGACCAAAGTGACCGGCATCGACGAGGTCGGCGGTGGTTTCGGCGAGGGCGGGGGAGTAAGTGGGGGAGGCGATGTACTCCTGGACGACCTGGATGGGCTTGCCGGAGAGAGCGAGGCGGAGCATGGTTTCGACGAAGTTTCCCCGGGCGGTGTTTCGGCCGCCGGGGCCGAAGACGCCGCAGGTGCGGAGGACGAGGGATCGGTCGTGATAAGCGCGGGCGAAGTATTCGCCGGAGAGTTTGGAGACGCCGTAGGCACCGATGGGGCAGGGCAGGTCGGTTTCGAGGTAGGGCCGGCCGAGGGAGCCGTCGAAGACGTAGTCGGTGGAGAAATGAACGAGTTGGGCGTCGATTTGGCGGCAAGCGATGGCGAGATTGCGGGTGCCGAGGGCGTTGGCTTGGTAGGCGACGGCGGGTTCCCGTTCGGCGACGTCGACCATGTTGTAGGCGGCGGAATTGAGGACGATGGCGGGATCGATTTCGGCGAGTTTGGATTCGAGGGTAGGGAGGTCGGAGATATCGACGGAGGCGCGGTTGAAGGCGGTTACGGCATAGCCGCGGAGGGAGAAGACGCGAACTAATTCGACGCCGAGTTGGCCAGCGGCTCCAAAGACAACGACACGTTTTTGCACGACTTGCAGCATAGCACGACCCTAGCGGGAGGACGGTTTTTGCTGCTTGGCGGACTGGGCTTGGTCTTCGTAGGATTGGAGGGTGCGGAGAAGCGGTTCGAGGTCGCGGAGGTTGGCGAGGACCTGATGGAAGACGAGGCCGAGGTGGAATTGGTTGTCTGGGGCGGGGCTGCAGTAGCAGACTTCGCCGAGGATCATGCCATCGGGGCGGTCGATGCGAATGGCGGAGGAAGGGGCGACGGGAGAGGGGCTGAGGAAGCGCATGCCGTCGACGGAGACGTCGAGCATTTGCCCTTCCAGGTCGACGGCTGCTTCGCCGAGTACGCGAAGGGTAAGGTTTTTTTCAAAAGGGATTCGGTCTTCTTTTCGGCGTTCCATATTGTTCTTATCGGTGAGGGTGAAGGGCGTATAGGGTGAATTAGATGGCGTGGACGGATTGGGAGAGGAGGAACGTATCGATTTTTCGAATGAATTGGAGGGTGGAGCGGCCTTCGTCGCCACCGAAGACGGCGAAGGTGCTGCCGATGCCAAGCAGAATGGAGCGTCCACCGCCGAGGGAGACGGTATGTTCGAGTTTATGGCTGCCGAAGCGGGCGAATTCGGCGCGGACGGAATCGAGTTGGAAGGGTCGTTGGACGATGGCTAAAATCGCGCCGTCGTTCCAGTGGAAGAGTTGGTCGGTAGGGAGCATGCGCGAGCGGATGTGCATGAGGAAGAACTGGAAGATTTCCACGGCGATTTCGGGGCCGAAGCGAGTTTGGAAGACGGAGAAGCGGTCGATGGGGAGGATGGCGATGAAGGAGCCAGGAGTTTGGCGGGCTTCTTCGAGGGCCCCTTCGACGGCGAGGCGGGGGAGTAGTTCGAGGGCGTTTTTGACGGGTTCGAGCTTGACAGCGTCCGAGGAGGTAGGGGCGTGGGATACGGAGGGGTGGTGGGCTTCGGATTCGGCTTCGTGGCGGAGGGAGGCCAAGCAGTCGGAGAGCTGTTGTTTGAGAGGCGCGAGGTCAGAATTTGGGGTGGCGTTTTCGAGTTGTTTGGCCAGGATTTTGAGGCTGTCGGCGGCGGGGTGGCCGGAGAGGGAGACGGCGGCGATGGTATCGGCGAGGAGGGTGACCATTTGTTGCCAGTCATGTTGTTGGGCTCGGATGCGGCGCCGGGCGTCGGCGGAGTAGTCTTCGATGACTTGGACGAGGGAACCAGCGGTGACGAGGATATCGTCGGGGTCGGAATCGGCACCGAGGGTTTCAGAGAAGCCGTGGATTTCCGTTTTGAAACGGTCTCGAGAGTCGACGTCGGCTTCGACCATATGGACGCGGAGCGCGGCCAAGACCATTTGCAGCGTTCGGCGGAAGGCGTCGGATTGACGGCTAGTGCCGGAGTGGTCGAGTGATTTTTTGAGTGAAAGAAACATCGAAGCTGACAGAATCCCCACTGTCAGGGTTCATATCGGCTGGGCGCGGCAAAAAATAGGGGTTATTTTTGGAGGGCGAGGAGCGCCCAGAAGGCGCAGGCGAACACGAAGGGAACGCCGAAGGCGATCGCGAGACGTACGGAGCGCGATTGGAGCCAGAGGGGTCCGGCCGGGAGCGCCTTGTCGGAGGCGAGGGCGGCGGCGGCGCGGGGACCGAGGCCGGGGACGCCGTTATTGAGGGCCGACGGTTCTCCGCGCAGAGTTTTGAGGATTTCGTCGCGGCCGCGAGGATCGGCGATGAGGACGGTGGCGGCCATGCCTCCGCTAATGGACTTTTCGAGGCGCTCTCGCACCTGTGGGGGCATGTCTTCGCGGGACGAATAGACGCGGAACCCTTCGGCGTCGGAAACGAGAATCGTGGAGGTTTTAATGGTCGTTCGGGCCATGGTGCTGAAGTGGTGGCGGGTTAGCCGCGGGAGGCGATTAAGCCGGATCCGGAAGTGGAAGTCGCTTGATCCAGAATAACCTGAATAAAGCCCAGTGCGGCCTTCGAGAGTGCCTTATCTTTACGATAAATCAACCCAAGGCGGCGGAGCATAGGTTCTGGAGCGAGGCTAATGGCGATGAGTTTTCCTTCCCTAACCTCTTCGACCAAACTGGAGGTGGACAAGAACGAAATTCCGAGGCCGGCCATGACGAAGCGCTTGATCATTTCGGTGGAGTCGAGCTCCATGGAGATTTGGGTGTTGTCTTCGACGTTTTCCATCCACTGATTGAGGCGGCTGCGGGTGGTGCCGGCTTTAGGGAGGAGGAGGGGGTGATTGATGAGGTCTTCGGGGGTGATCGAAGAGGCGAGGGCGAGGGGATGGCCGGGAGGGACGATGAGTTTGAGCTCGTCGGTATGAATGAGGACGACCTGGAGTTTTTTCTCTTGGATGGGGAGTTGGCAGATGCCGAAGTCGGCGAGGTTATCGATGACGGCTTCGACGACTCGGGAGCCGTAGGAGCGGTCGACGTGGATTTGGACGTTGGGGAAAAGCTTTTTGAATTCGCCGAAGACGTCGGGAAGGACGTAGAGGCAGGTGGCTTCGTTGGCGGCGACGATGAGTTCGCCGCGGGGCACTTTATCGAGTTCGTTGATATCGTCCTGCGCGCGGCGGCGGAGGTCGAGAATCTGTTCGCAGTAGTCGGCGAAGATTTTTCCGGCGGTGGTGAGGGAGATGCGGGTGCCGAGGCGATCGAAGAGGGTGGCGTTGAGTTCCTGTTCGAGTTGGCGCACTTGAGCGCTGATGGCTGGCTGCGTGCGGAAGCACGTGAGGGCGGCCTTGGAGAAGCTCTTCAGGCGAACAATCTCCAGAAACGTGTGTAGCTGATCTAAATCCATCGTAGAGGAAGAGGGGGTACGGTGTTACCGCGAATTGTACCGCAGTCGGCCGGAGGTGCGAAGGGGGGGCGACCGGAGGGACGCTTAGGGGGATTGAGTTGTTATGCTATTCGGATGAGGCTGGGCATAGATTTTGGCACCACCCGCATTGTGGTTGCCGCGTGTGATCGGGGCAACTATCCGGTTGTCACGTTCGAAGCGAGTGACGGCACGGTGCGCGATTGGTTTCCCCCGTTGGTGGCCGTTAAAGACGGGGCGAGGTTTTACGGATGGCAGGCATGGAGCTTGCAGGAGGACCCGTCGGCGACGGTGGTCCGGTCGTTGAAGCGATATCTGTCCGAGGCGGGTCCGCAGACGCCGGTGGAGATTGGGGGGGTGGAGACGCCGCTGTCGACGTTGCTGGCGGAGTTGGCGGGTAGTTTGCGGGAGGCGCTGGTGGGGGTGTCGAACGTAAAAATCCGGGCGGGGGAGGAGATTGAAGTGATGTTGGGGGTTCCGGCGAGTGCGAATTCGAACCAACGTTTCTTAACGGTGGACGCATTTAGGGCGGCGGGGTTTTCGGTGGTGGGTCTGCTGAATGAGCCCTCGGCGGCCTCGATTGAATATGGGCATAGCCATCGGGAGCAGGCCAACGCCAAGCAACACATTTTGGTGTACGACTTGGGAGGTGGGACGTTTGATGCCTCGCTCGTAGAACTGGACGAGCGGTCGCACGGGGTGGTCGCCAGTGAGGGCATCCCGACGTTGGGGGGCGACGACTTCGACGGAATATTGGCCGATTTGGCGTGGCCAGCGGAGGAGGAATTGACCCAGAGCGAGTACTTCCTCCTGCATGAGGAGTGCCGATTGCAGAAGGAGTCGTTGAACCCGAACTCGCGGAAGATGGTGTTGGATTTGGACGCGGTGCGGCCCGGGTTGGGGTCGGTGACGATTCCGGTGGCCGACTTTTATGAGAAGTGCCAGATGTTGGTGGCGGAGACGGTGCACGCGGTGGCGGATTTGACGTCGCGGACGGAGAGTTTAGAGGCGATCTACATGACGGGCGGGGGGAGCGAGATGCCGCTGGTGGCGCGGCTGTTGCGGGAGACGTATGGGCGGAAGGTGAAGCGGAGCCCGTATACCCGGGCGGCAACGGCGATTGGGTTGGCGATTCAGGCCGACAAGAGTTCGGGGTATGTGCTGCGGGATCAGTTTACGCGGTACTTCGGGGTATGGCGCGAGTGGGAGGGGGGGCGGGTGATGCGGTTTGATCCGCTGTTTGCGAAGGGGACGGAGCTGCCCCATGCGGGGGAGGCGGAGCTGGAGCAGCGGCGGAGCTACACGGCCGTCCATAACATTGGGCACTTCCGATACTTGGAGTGTTCGCATTTGGACGAACGGGGGCAGCCGGACGGCAGCATTACGGTGTGGGATGAGATTCGGTTCCCGATGGATCCGGCGTTGCAGGGGCTGGCCGATCTGAGCGAGGAGCCGGTGCGGCATGTGTATTTAAACCAGCAGATTGCGGAAACGTACCGATGCGGGGCGGGGGGTGAGCTGGAAGTGGAGATTGGGAACTTGTCGGCGGGGTATGAGCGGAAGTATCGCCTAGGGCGGTGGGGCGGTAACACGGAACCGATTGTTCCGGGAAAAACGAAGCGGGCGGCCACGAAGAAGAAAGCCGCCGGGCGATAATCGAGAGACTTAACCAAAACCATGTCGACGAAACCGCGTGATTCTTCGCGTCCTTTGAGCGAAAACCTCCATTTATTGAAATGGGTCGAGAAGATGGCCCAACTGACTAAGCCCGCCGCGATCCACTGGGTGGATGGGTCTGAGGAGGAAAACGCTCAACTTTGCCAGCAGATGGTGGATGCGGGGACGTTTGTCCGCCTGAACCAGGAGACGTGGCCGGGCTGCTACTACGCCCGTTCGCATGCTAACGACGTAGCTCGGGTAGAGGATCGGACGTTTATCTGCTCGCTGTCAAAGGACAACGCGGGGCCGATGAACAACTGGGAAGACCCGTTCAAGATGCGCAAGAAGTTGAAGACGCTGTTCAACGGCAGCATGGCAGGCCGGACGATGTACGTGCTGGCGTTCAGCATGGGTCCGGTGGGCTCGCCGATGTCGCAGATCGGGGTGCAACTGACGGACTCGCCTTACGTCGTAGTGAATACGCGGATCATGGCGCGGATTGGGCAGTCGGTGTTCAAGCTGATTGACAAAAACGTGAAGCGCGTGGTGCCGTGCATGCACAGCGTCGGTGCGCCGTTGGCGGCGGGGCAGAAGGATGTGACTTGGCCGTGCAACACGGAAAAGTACATTGTGCATTTTCCGGAGAGCCGGGAGATATGGTCGTACGGATCGGGGTACGGCGGGAACGCGCTGTTGGGGAAGAAGTGCTTTGCGCTGCGGATTGCGTCGAATATGGCGCGGGACGAAGGTTGGATGGCCGAGCACATGTTGATTCTGGGGGTGGAGAACCCGCAGGGTGAAAAGACGTACGTGGCGGCGGCGTTTCCAAGCGCCTGCGGGAAAACGAACCTGGCGATGTTGATTCCACCGGCGAGTTTTGCGGGATGGAAGGTTTGGACAGTGGGCGATGATATCGCTTGGATCAAGCCGGACGATAAAGGTAAGCTGCGGGCGATCAACCCGGAGGCGGGCTTCTTTGGAGTAGCGCCGGGGACGAGCGACCAGACGAACCCGAATGCGATGGCGGCGCTACGGTCGAACACGATTTTCACGAATGTGGCGTTGACACCGGAGGGGGGCGTTTGGTGGGAAGGGATGACGGAGACCCCGCCGGCCGAATGCACCGATTGGCAGGGTAACCATTGGACGCCGGAGATGGGGACGAAGGCGGCGCATCCGAACGCGCGGTTTACGGCCCCGGCGTCGCAGTGCCCGACGATTGACCCGGCGTGGGAGGACCCGACGGGGGTGCCGCTGAGCGCGATCGTGTTTGGCGGTCGGCGGGCGGCGACGATCCCGCTGGTGTATCAGGCGTTTAACTGGAGTTCGGGCGTCTATATGGGCGCGACGATGGGGTCGGAGACGACGGCGGCGGCGGGCGGGGTGCAGGGCAAAGTGCGCCGGGATCCGATGGCGATGTTGCCGTTTTGCGGATACCACATGGGGGATTACTTCCGGCATTGGCTGAAGATGCAGCGGAACCTGAGTGAGACGCCGCGCATTTTCCACGTGAACTGGTTTCGGAAGGATACGGCGGGCAAGTTCCTTTGGCCGGGCTTCAGCGAGAACATGCGGATTTTGAAATGGATTGTGGATCGGAGCCGGGTGCGGGCGCTGGCGCGCGAGACGCCGATTGGCTGGATGCCGCGGTTTGAGGATATCGAGTGGAAGGGGTTGGATTTCCCGCGGGAGAAATTTGAGGAGTTGCAGAGCTTCAAGGGTTCCGATTGGATCTCCGAGGTGATTGGCCATGAGGAACTGTTTATTCAGTTGCATGACCATTTGCCGCCGGAGATGATCTACGAACGGGAGTTGTTGATCTGCCGTTTACGGTTCGACGAATAGGCAGAATATAATTTGGAGCGAGATGCTACACCGATTGCTGTTCCTAACCCTAGTCCTCTGCTTAGCGGCCTGGGCGCAACATGAGACAAAAGAAGGCGAGAAGGCCAAGCACCCCTTCATTGGGGACTTGGCCGCGATCGAGGCAGGCCGGCAGCAGTTTTCGACCGGCTGCGCGGGTTGCCACGGACCGGAGGGCGGAGGAGGCCGGGGGCCGAACCTGCAGGATCGCGGGGTTTGGCATCCGGTGGGCGATGAGGACATGTACAAGCTGATCCAGAAGGGTCAAGGGCTGATGCCGGGGGCGAATGTGTCGGTGGATCGGGGTTGGCAACTGGTAGCGTTTGTGCGGAGTTTGACGACGCCGGCGTTTGAGATGAAGGTGCCGGGAGATGGGGCGGCCGGGAAGGCGGTTTACGAGGCGAATGGCTGCGCAAGCTGTCATACGCTGCAGGGGAAGGGCGGGAAGTTGGGGCCGGATCTTTCCAACGCCGGATTGCGGTTGCCGTTGCCGAAGATTCGGAAGGCGGTGGTGGACCCCGATGATGCGATTGCCGAAGGATATCAGGGGATTGATTTGGTGATGCGGTCCGGGGAGCGGGTGCGGGGTGTCGTGAAGAACCGGACGAACTACTCGTTGCAGGTGCAGTTGGGGAACGGGTCGCTGCGCCTTCTGAACGTAGGAGACGTGGAGACGATGACGCTGCGGGAGGCGACGATGATGCCGGTGGACTACGCGAAGAAGCTTTCGAAGACGGAGATGGATAACCTAGTGTCGTTTTTGGCCCAGCAGGCGGCGGGTGCTCCCGCGATGGCGGCAAAAGAATGAAGAAACTACTGTTGGCGATGGTTGTTTCGCTCGGTTTGAGCGCCCAGGTGAAGTACGAAGATATCGTAAAGGGACCGGGGAGAGACTGGTTGACTTATGCGGGGGACTATCAGGCGCTGGGGCTCAGTTCGCTCGACCAAGTGACGCCGGAGAACGCGGCGAACATGACGGCTAAGTGGAGTTACACGGTACCGGGGGCGAGCGGACTGCGGACGCGGCCGATTGTGCACGACGGGGTAATGTATTTTACGAATTCGAATGAGGTTTACGCGCTGGATGCGCGGTCGGGTCGTTTGATTTGGAAGTATACCGATTTGAAGGCGCAGAAGAAAGACGCGACGAACCGGGGTGCGGCGATCCTGGGGGATAAGGTCTACTTTTCGACGGTGGACGTACATTTAGTGGCGCTGGACCGGCGGACGGGCGGATTGATTTGGCGGAAACAGTACGGGGACATCAAAAAGGGCGAGTTTGCTTCGTCGGCTCCGCTGGCGATCAACGGGATGATCATCGTGGGTAATGGAGGCGGCGATTTGGGGATGCGGGGGGCGGTGACGGCGCTGGACGCCGAGACGGGGGAGGAGAAATGGAAGACTTACACGGTTCCGGCCAAGGGGGAGAAGGGTGCCGAGACGTGGGGCGAGTATGTGGAATGGGGCGGCGGGGCGACGTGGCTATCGGGTACGTTTGACCCGGCGTTGAATACGCTTTATTGGACGACAGGGAATCCGTGGCCGGACTTCTACGATGGCGACCGAAAGGGGGACAACTTGTATTCCTGTTCTCTGCTGGCGCTGGATGCGACGACGGGGAAGATGAAATGGTACTTCCAGTTTACTCCGCAGGATACGCATGACTGGGACGCGCAATCGTGGCCGGTGTTAGTGGACCTGCCGTACGAGGGTAAGGTAAGGAAGCTGGTGTTTCACGCTAATCGCAATGGTTATTTGTATGTGTTGGACCGCGTGACGGGTGAGTATCTGAAAGCGAGTAAATTGATTGATAAGTTAGATTGGTCGACGGGGATTGACGCCCAGGGGAAGCCGATGAAGGTGAAGGGAAAAGATCCGACTCCGAACGGGAATAGGATTTGTCCTGGGGTGCGCGGGGCGACCAACTGGATGAGCCAATCGTATAACCCGGCGACGGGTTTGCTGGCGGTGGTGACCTTGGAGCAGTGCGACGTGTTTACGAGTTCGGAGCAGAAGCCGGAACCGATGAAGAATTTTGCGGGTGGCGGGGCGGGTCCGAAGCCGAAGGACGCGGGGCAATTTTTCCTGCGGGCGTTTAATCCGCTAACCGGCCAGAAAGTTTGGGAGTACCCGATGACGGGGAAGGGAAACATGTGGGCGGGGGCGGTGGGAACCAAGACGGGGGTGATTTTCGTGGGTGATGACGATGGGCATTTGGTGGCCGTCGACGGGAAGACGGGGAAGCATCTGTGGCATTATCAGACAGGGGACGATGTTTACGCATCGCCCATTATTTACTCGGCGGAGGGTAAGCAGTATGTGGCTATCGCTTCGTCGAAGACGGTTTTCAGCTTCGGTCTGTTTGAGCCGGTGAAGTCGGTGCCGGTGCCCGCCATCAAGATTCAATGAGTTCCTTTCTTAAGCCTTCCATGAATTGGCTGCTGGTTTTCATACCGGTGGCGTTGTATTTGAGATTTCTATCGCCGGAGAGTTCGACGCTGATCTTTGTGACGGCTTGCCTATCCATTCTGCCGCTGGCGGGATGGATGGGCAGGGCGACGGAGAACTTGGCCTCCCATACAGGAGAGGGCGTTGGGGCGCTGCTGAACGCCACGTTTGGCAACGCGGCGGAGTTAATTATCGCCTTCGTAGCGTTGCAGAAGGGTCTCCATGATGTCGTGAAAGCGTCGTTGACGGGATCGATTATCGGGAACGTGTTACTCGTGATGGGCCTGTCGATGATTGCGGGTGGCGTGAAGTTCAAGGCGCAACGGTTCAACCAAGTGGCGGCGAACAACCAGGCGACGATGTTGATGTTGGCGGCGATTTCGCTGGTGATGCCGGCAGCGTTTCATCATCTGGCAACTCCGGCGTCCCCGCTGGCGGAAGGCGCGTTGAGTCTTGAAATTTCGATCGTTTTGCTCGTCGTTTATGTTTTGAGCCTGGTGTTCGCGTTGGTGACGCATAAGGCGCTGTTTGGCGGGGAGGGCGGGCAAGCCCATGGAGGAGAAAGCGTAGCTTGGTCGAAGGGGAAGTCGATGGCGGTGCTGGCGGGGGCAACGGCGATGATCGCCTGGATTTCGGAGATTTTGGTGGGAAGTGTGGAAGCGGCGGCACAGTCGTTTGGAATGACGAGCGTTTTTGTAGGCGTGATCGTGGTGGCGATTATTGGTAACGCGGCGGAGCATTCGACAGCGATCTTCATGGCGATGAAGAATAGAATGGACTTGTCGGTGGGGATTGCGGTGGGGTCAAGCATTCAGGTGGCGCTGTTTGTGGCTCCCGTGCTGGTGATTGCTAGTTACTGGGTGGGACCACGCCCCATGAATTTGGTGTTTAGCCCGGCCGAGGTGTTGGCGGTGACGGCGAGCGTGTTCATCACCGCACAGATTGCGAACGACGGGGAGAGTAACTGGATGGAAGGGGTGCAGTTACTGGCGGTATACGCGATTATGGGGGCGGTGTTCTACTTTCTGCCGGAGATTGCGGGGGCGAAGCATTGAAGATTTGGGAGGCGGCACAGGGAGCGCGGGTGTTTGACCTGGCGCAGCCGTATTTTGTTGGGATGCCGCATCATCCATCGCATCCGCCGTACCTGTTTGGGTTAACCAAGCAGCATGGGGACATGTTGACTCCAGCGGGCAATAGTTCGGCGGCGGACGCGATCGCGATGGGGTCGCACGTGGGGACGCATATTGACGGGTTTGGGCATTTTTCGTGCGGAGGGACTTTGCATGGGGGAGTGCCGGTGGAGGGGAATCAGAGCTATGGGTCGGGTTTGAGCGTCCATACAGCGGCGGGGATTGCGCCGCTCGTGAGGCGAGGGGTGTTGTTGGATTTTGCGCAGTCGGGACCGTTGGGCGAGGACGTCGAGATTACGCCGCAAATGATGGAGGATTGCGGGGTGGTGGTGGGGGAAGGGGACGTGGTGCTGTTGCGGACGGGTTGGGGGCGGTATTGGCGGGACGCGCGGAGGTACATTAATGCGGTAAGCGGGGCGGTGGCGGGTCCGGGCCCGGGGCTGGCGGGGGCAAAGTGGTTGAGCGAACGGAAACCGGTGGCGGTGGGGTCGGACACGGTGGCGTTTGAAAAAGTGCCGGCGGCGGACATGCCTGTCCACGTGCATTTGCTATTCGAATGCGGGATCCATTTGATTGAGGCGTTGCAGCTGGAAGAGTTGGCGGAGGCGAGAGTGAAAGAGTTCTTGTTTGTGGGGGCTCCGTTGAAGTTGGAGGGAGCGACGGGGGCGCCGATGCGTCCGCTCGCCATTTTGTAACCTCGACGACTTTTCGGGCATCTAAATGGTATGGGCAAGCCAACCATTACCGAGACCGAGCAGGGGCAGTACACGGGTGTAACTGGGCCGAAGATCCGCTGTCCGTTGTGCGCTTGGGAGCCTGAGGCGAGCGATACGTGGGAGTGCACGTGCGGGCACGCCTGGCATACCTTCGACACGGGGGGCGTGTGCCCGGGTTGTATTCAACAGTGGAAGACGACGGAATGCCTGGCGTGCCATGGCTGGTCGGCGCATTCCGATTGGTACGAATATTAGTCAGACGTTTAACACAACGTAACTTGCATCTGATATCGTCTCAGGATGAGAGCTTTAACGGGATTGCTGTTGCTGACGGCCGTTGTTAACGCCCAGGAGTTTCGGGCGGTGATATCGGGAGATGTGAATGACGCCTCGGGAGCGTCAATGCCGGGTGTGCGCGTGACTGCGCAGAGCGTGGACCGAAAGGTAGAGTACGGCGCGGTGACCAACGAATCAGGACGGTACGTGACGCCGTTCCTGCCGCCGGGCGCGTATGTGATCCGGTTTGAGAAGGACGGGTTTAGGCCGCTGCTGCGGGAAGGTCTGCAGTTGAGCGCGGTGGACCGTGTGAATCTGAATGTGCAGATGCAGGTGGGTTCGCTGACCGAGAGGGTAACGGTGACGGCAGCTTCTCCGTTGTTGCAGACGGAGACGGCGGTGAGGTCTGGGACAATCGATCAGAAGCTGATCGCGGACATGTCGACGGCCGGACGGAACCTGTTTCAATTTCAATATACGCTGCCGGGTGTGACGAAGACGAGCAATTACTGGGGCAACTTCGAGCTTTATGCGTTCGGCAACATGAACAGTGTTTCGATTAATGGTGGACGGAGCGGAGAGAACGAGGTGTTGCTCGATGGCATCACGTCGACGCGAGGGAACCGGGGGGCCTCCTTTGCCCCGGCCCTGCAGGCGATCGAAGAAGTGAACGTGGTCACGAATACGTACGACGCGCAGTTCGGGCGAGTAGGTGGCGGGACGACATCGATCAACATTCGCAGCGGAACGAACCAGTTTCACGGGGAGTTGTTTGAGTTTTTCAAGAACGAAAAGCTGGTGGCGAACGGTTACTCCCGGAACTCGGTGGGGATTCGGAAGCCGGCGTACAAGAACAACACCTTTGGATTCCGGGTGGATGGTCCGGTGTTGATTCCGAAGGTTTTCAACGGGAAGAACAAGCTGTTTTGGATGTTGTCGCTGGAGGGCTTGCGGGAGCGGAATCCGCAGACACAGCTATGGACGGTGCCGACGGCGGCCCAGAAGACCGGGGATTTTTCGCGGTTAGTAACGAACGCGAACCAGCAGATTTCGATTTTCGATCCGCTGACTTCACCGCGGGTGCCTTTTCCGGGGAATGTGATTCCGCGGAACCGGATCAACACGGTGGCGGCGAAGACGATTGATTTTTATCCGGCGCCGAATCGGATTAGTGAGAGTCCGGATGGGCAGAACAATTACCTTTTTGTGAATAGCTCGCGGAATCAGTACGACCAATGGCTGGGGAAAATGGATTGGTCGGCTTCGGACCGGAGCCGGGTGAGTTTCCGGTATGGACAGACGCCGTGGAACAACTTTGCGCGGGTGCAGTGGGGAACGAACGCGGCGGAACCATCGACGGAAGCGCCATCGACGCGGATATCGCGGAACTGGGGGGCGGATTGGACGTATACGCTGAGCCCTTCGATGGTGTTCAATTTGCGCGGCGGACTAGCGCGGTACGAAGGCTTTTCAGGGAACATCTTTGGGCGGGACTTTAATCCGACCGAGTTAGGACTGCCGGAACGGTTGGTGAGCCAGTTTGATGTCCGCCAGTTTCCGCGGTTTAACTTTACGGGCAATAACATCTCGTCACTGGGTTCGACGCGGACGGCAAATTATGAGACGACGGATACGTACTCGGTGCAACCGAATTTGACGGTGATTCGGGGACGGCAGACGTGGAAGATGGGGGCGGAGTTGCGGCGGTATAACGCGAATACGCATAACCCGGGGGCGTCGAGCGGGACGTTTAACTTTGGACGGAATTGGACGCAGCGGAACGCGCAGCAGGCGGACGCGACCAGCGGGAATGAATTGGCTACTTTTCTGATCGGGGCAATCACTTCGGGGAGCGTTGAGAAAAACGTCTGGCCGGCGTATCGGAACAGCTACGCGGCGTTTTTCTTCCAGGATGATTGGAAGATCACGAAGACGTTGACGTTGAATTTTGGGCTGCGTTGGGACTATGAGAGCCCGATTGTGGAGCGGTTCAATCGGCAGGTAAGAGGCTTTGCTTCCGATCAGGCGAGCCCGTTACAGAGCCGGGTGACCGGGTTGACATTGAGGGGGGGCTTGCTCTACGCCGGGACGAGCGGCGCGGCGCGGGAGGCGTTTACGCGGGACTTGAATAACTGGCAGCCGCGAGTTGGTTTGGCGTGGCAGTTTTTGCCGAAGTGGGTTTTCCGGGGCGGATACGGGCTGAGCTATATGGGCCAAAACGCGGCCGGGCCGGATACGGGATTCAGCCAGCCGACGGTGGTGATCGCCAGTACGGACAACAACTTGACGCCGGCTAGTTTCTTGAACGATCCGTTTCCGCAGGCGCTCTTTCCGAGCGGCTTGTTGCAGCCGATTGGGTCGAGCCAAGGCCTGTCGACGAACTTGGGTTTGGGAGTGGCGGCACAGTATTTGGACCGCCCACTGCCTTACTCGCAGCAGTTTTCGGCCGGATTCCAGCGGACGCTGGGGAATACCTGGTTGACTGACTTCAGTTACTCCGGCAATCTAACGTCGAAGCTGCCGGTGAATCTGGGCCAGAACTTTATTCCTGGTGCCGATTTGACTCGGTTGCCGGTGGGAGAACGCGCGGCGTTCTTCAACGGCCAAGTGGCCAATCCGCTGGCGGGTTTATTGCCGGGGTCGGCGATCAACGGGGGGACGGTGCCGCGGTCGGCGTTGTTGAATCCGTATCCGCATTTTAGCCAGGTAACGTTAACGAATGTGCCGGTGGGGAGCCAGAGCTACCACTCGTTGCAGACGCGGGCTTCGCGGCGTTTCGCCAACGGGTTGGCTTCGACACTTTCCTATACTTGGTCGAAGACGTTGGAGCGGGTGACGATTTTGAATGCGCAGGATGTGAACGTGACTAACCTCTTGGCTTCCCGTCCCGAACAGCGGCTGCTGAATTTTGATATTCCGCACACGTTCACGGCGTTAGTGGCCTATGAATTGCCGTTTGGGAAGGGCCGGAAGTTCCTCAGCGGGGCGCATGGGGTGACTCAGGCGGTGCTGGGCGGCTGGGGTTTGAACGTGCAGTATATGACGCGGAGCGGGGTTCCGTTTGACTTCCCGAACGCTGGTCCGCTGGCGGCTCGGAGCGCGCAGTTGAGCGATTCGCAGCGGGACAGTTTGGCGGTGACGGCTGGTCGTCCGAGCTTCAATCCGTTTTTTGACAAGTACTTCGACACGACTCTGTTTCCGCGCTCGGCGCAGGCCCCGTTCACGTTGCGAGACTTCCCGACGCGGTTCCCGGATGTGCGGAGCCCACATTTGGAGAGTTGGGAGATGTCGGCCTACAAAGAGTTCCAGTTCTTTGAACGGGTGAAGTGGCAGATCCGCGCCGACTTCCAGAATGCGCTTAACTACACTTATTTTGGCCAGTTGGCGAGCACGAACGTGGCGGATCCGCGGTTCGGGCAGTTGAACCCGGCGCAGAATAACGGCACGCGGACGGTGGTGTTGGTGATGAAACTGCTGTTCTAAGCGTGGTCGATGTCGCTCAGCTCTCCGGGTGGTCAGGCCAAGCGGAGAGCGTTTAGGACGGCGGCGAGGTCGATGAATTCCTGGGTGGTGGCGCCGGCCGCCGGGGGGAGGTAGTAGTTTTGTGAACGGGTGAAGTGGCAGATCCGCGCCGACTTCCAGAATGTGTTGAACTACGCTTATTTTGGGCAGTTAGCGAGC
>Ga0136639_10000295_pt1 | contig 15996 bp, 14 predicted proteins | sample AntDrymUQ8592106_2_FD_113739 | JGI IMG/M metagenome (GOLD analysis project Ga0136639, IMG submission 113739) | Polar desert sand microbial communities from Dry Valleys, Antarctica - metaG UQ859 (21.06) | ecosystem: Environmental > Terrestrial > Soil > Desert | place: Antarctica: Dry Valley...
CCCGCGGCTCCAAGGAGCGGCGCCTCGGCGCCAAGAAGCGACGCGGCGACATCAAGCGCGGCCGCCAGGGCCGCTTCGACTAGGCCCGGCGTCCCGCTGCCGGGGCGGCTGCGACGGCGACGGCGACGGCGACGGCGACGGCGACGGCGACGGCGACGGAAGAAGTTGTAACTCAGTGTTACATGTTCTCCCATGTCGGTATACCGACATGGGAGACGAAGTAACACTGAGTTACAGGGGCCGCGGCGGCGCGTCGCCGGTTGGAGCGATCTGGTGGGATGGCGCTCGTGGACCGACGGACGCTGCTCAGCCTGCCCGCCGTGGGGGTGGTGGGGCTCGCGCTGGCCGCGTGCGGGGAGGATGCTCCCGTGAGAGAGCCCGACGGTCCTGGTGAGGGACGCTTCGACTACGGCACCGACTCCAGCCAGTACGGCGAGCTCTACCTCCCGGCGGGCACGCCGCGGGGTGTCGTGGTGGTCATCCACGGCGGCTTCTGGAAGGCGGAGTACGACCTCTCGCTCGGCCGGCCGCTCGCCACGAGCCTGGCCGCACAGGGCTGGGCGGCCTGGAACATCGAGTACCGCCGCATCGGCAACGGCCCAGGTGGGGGTGGTGGCACGCCTGCGACCTTCGACGACGTCTCCGCGGCCATCGACACGCTCGCCGACCTCGGGGTCGACACCTCGACCGTCGTGACCCTCGGCCACTCCGCCGGCGGTCACCTCGCTGCGTGGGCAGCCTCGCGCGGCCGCGACGGGGGGTGGCCCGACCGCGTGCCGGTCACGCACGTGATCTCCCAGGCCGGGGTCCTCGACCTCGTCGCCTCCGAGCGTGACGGTCTTGGCGGAGGCGCTGCCGCGGCGCTGCTCGGACACGTCCCGGGGCCGGAGGACGCGGCGTACGACCCGATGCAGCAGGTGCCGCTCGAGCAGCCGCTGTGGTGCGTGCACGGCACGGCCGACACGACCGTGCCGATCGGGCAGTCCGGCGCCTACGTCAGCGCCGCCACCGCCGCCGGCGCGCAGGCCGAGCTGGTGGCCGTGGACGGCGACCACTTCGTCGTCATCGACACCACCTCGACGGCCTGGAGCGAGGTCCTCGAGATCCTGGACGGCATCGGCTGAGGCTCGATCGGGTCAGGTGGTCGGGGGCAGCGTCGAGATCTTCTGCCAGATCTTGCGCGACATCCCGGTCGTCAGCTCCTCGATGGAGTTGACGGTGTCGAGCACGACGGCATCGCGGGACTCCTCCGCACACAGGGCCGCGGTCTTCGCGACCAGGCTGAGCAGCTCGGAGCAGTAGTCGAGGTAGCGCTCCATCTCGTCGCGCGTCATGTCCAGCGGGAGGCTCGCGCTGGTCGCGGTGTAGGACGCACGCAGCTGCTCGGGATCCTTGGTGAGCTGGTGCATGTCGACGATGTGGGCCGTCGATCGGAGCTGGTGGAGCAGCGCGAGCGTGCGGCCCCGCTGCAGCCGCTCGGGCACGGTCCAGAGGAAGAACACGGCGATCCCGGCGAAGACCAGGTCGTTGATCGTCGTCTCCACCAGCGGCAGCACGTCCAGCGAGCTGGTGAACCGCCCGTCGACCCGCGTCGCGTCGCGGGTGGCCAGCGTCAGCGCCACGAGGGTGGCGCCCACGATGAGACCCATGACCACCCGGGAGACGACGCGGGCCAGCCGGATCCGCCCCTGGATCGCGCCGGCCCCGGTCTCGACCTCGTCGATGAGGATCAGCAGGTCCCCTGCCACCTTGCGCAGGCCGCGCTCGGGGAAGCGGGCCGCGATGCGCTCCTGGAGGTGGCGCACCGTGACGCGCACCGGCCCGGCCTCCAACGGCTCGTGCAGGTCGCGGCTCACGGGGGCAGCGTAGGCCGTCGCGGCGGCCCGCCCGAGTCGTGTGGCGGTGAGCGCGTTCCAGCGCTGGGTGCGGCACACGACCCGACGGGGCGGGGGCCGCGCTATCGTGCGCTCGTGACCGGGGACGACGACTGATGCCGCCCCGCCTGCGGGTCCTGACCCCGGCCGACCTCACCGCAGCGACCGAGGCCGAGGACCTGCGCGCGCTCACCAAGCACTTCATGGCCGTCCTCGAGCAGCGCGCGCCCGGTCACTCCGTCGAGGTGCGCGTCCCGCCGTACGCCGCCGTGCAGGTGGTGCCGGGGATCCGGCACACCCGCGGCACCCCGCCGGCGGTCGTGGAGATGGACGCCGAGACCTGGATCGCGCTCGCGACCGGTGTGCTGGCCTGGAGCGACGCCGAGGAGAGCGGCCGGGTGCGCGCCAGCGGCGAGCGCGCCGACCTCTCGGCCTACCTGCCTCTGACGTAGCGCGCCTGAGTAGGTTGGCGCCATGAGCGCAGAAATCCGAGCACAGGTGACCGCCCTCCTCCCCGGGATCCGCAAGGACCTCGAGGACCTGGTGCGGATCGAGTCGGTCAGCGCCGACCCGGCCCGGGCCGGTGAGGTGCAGCGCAGCGCCGAGGCCGTGGCCGCGCTGTTCCGGGCCGAGGAGTTCGACTCCGTCGACATCGTCGCGGCCGACGGAGGAGCCCCGGCGGTCATCGCGCACAAGAAGGGGCCCGACGGCGCGCCGACGGTGCTGCTCTACGCCCACCACGACGTGCAGCCGGAGAACGACCACGCCGAATGGGACTCCCCGCCGTTCGAGCCCACCGAGCGCGACGGGCGGCTCTATGCGCGCGGTGCTGCCGACGACAAGGCCGGCATCGCTGCCCACCTCGGCGCGTTGCGCGTCTTCGGGGCCGACCTCCCGGTGAGCGTCACGATGTTCATCGAGGGGGAGGAGGAGGTCGGGTCCGACACCCTCCCGGCGCTGCTCAAGGAGCACCACGAGGCCCTGCGCGCCGACGTCATCGTGATCGCCGACTCCGGCAACTGGGACATCGGTGAGCCCGCCCTGACGACCAGCCTGCGCGGGCTGGTGCGCGTCGACGTCGAGGTACGCACGCTCACCCACGCTGTGCACTCCGGCATGTGGGGCGGTCTCGCGCCGGACGCGCTGATCGCGCTGAGCCGACTGATCGCCAGCCTCCACGACGACGTCGGTGACGTGGCGATCGCGGGGCTGCACGCCGGCCCGGCCGCCGACGTGATCTATCCCGAGGAGCGGCTGCGCGCCGAGTCCGGCGCCGTTCCCGGCCTGCAGTGGATCGGGACCGGCTCGGCGGTCGAGCGGCTGTGGACCAAGCCCGCCCTCTCGATCACCGGCCTCGACGCCCCGAAGGTCGACGGCGCGAGCAACACCCTCGTCGCCTCCGCCCGGGCCAAGATCAGCCTGCGCATCGCCCCCGGCGACACGAGCGTCAACGCGCTCGCCTGCCTGCAGAAGCACCTCGAGGTGCATGTCCCGTGGGGAGCCGAGCTCACCGTCACGGTCGTCGACACCGGGGAGGCCACGCAGATCGATGCCACCGGCCCGGCGTACGACGCCGCACGCGCGGCGTTCCAGGAGGCCTGGGACGGCACCGCGCCGGTCGACATGGGCGTCGGCGGATCGATCCCGTTCATCGCCGAGTTCCTCGAGGCGTTCCCGGAGGCCAGCGTCCTGGTGACGGGCGTGGAGGATCCCGACACCCGGGCCCACGGGGCCAACGAGGGGCTGCACCTGGCGGAGTTCGAGCGGGTGGTGCTGGCCGAGGCGCTGCTGCTGAAGAACCTCTCCGAGCTCTGAGCACGAGCCGGACCGAGCCGAGCCCCGCCGTGCGCGTCGACACCCTCGCCTTCCTCACCGAGCACCGGCGCGCCAGTCTCGACACCCTGACCGAGCGCCTGGTCGTCACGATCGAGCAGGACAACCCCGGCTACCGAGCGACCGGGCTGGTCCCGCGCACGGACCTGTGGCGCTCCTGCCACGACAACATCGGCCGGATCCTGGAGCTGCTGGCCGAGGCGCTGGAGCGCGATGCCCCCCACGGGCGCGCCGACGACAACCCGGCCTACGACGCGGCGCGCGAGACCGGCCGGCGCCGCGCCGAGCAGGGGCTCCCCCTGGACGTCGTGCTGCGCTCGTTCCGCATCGGCGGCCGGCTGATCTGGGACGACCTGGTCGCGGCCGGCGAAGCGGCGCTCGACGCGGTGGAGCTGCGCGAGATCGGCACCCTGCTGTGGGAGGTCGTCGACGAGACGTCGGCCCAGGTGGCCACCAGCTACCACCTCCACGAGCGGGCCGTGGTGCGCGCCGACGAGCAGCTGCGGGCCCAGCTCTGGGAGGGGCTGATCAACGGACGGGCCAAGGAGCCGGGCTTCGCCCACGAGGTGTCCCGGCTGCTCGACCTGCCGGTGTCGGGGGACTACCTCGTCGTCGTGACCGGCACCGAGCTCGACCCGGCCTCGACCGACCGCCGCCTCTCGCCGCACGCCAGCGCCTGGGTCCGTCGTACGGGCGGGTTGGTGGGGTTGGTCGCGCTCCGCGACGACCGCCCTGACGAGGCCCTCGCCGCGCTCGAGGACCTCGCGGCCTCGGCGGCCGTCGCGCTCGGGGTCTCGGTCGTCGTGCACGGCCTCGCCGGGATCGACCAGGGCTACCGCCAGGCCTCGCTGGCACTGCGCGTCCAGGAGGGGTCGCCGGGGCTCGCTGCCTTCGACCGGCAGCTGCCCGAGGCGCTCCTGCTGAGCTCGCCCGAGGTGGCCGCCCGGCTGGTCTCCATCTGGCTGGGCCCGGTGCTCGAGCTCCCCGACACCGAGGGCCAGGTCCTCATCGACACCCTGCGCGCCTGGGTGGGCGCCGGTGGCTCCTCCACGCGCACCGCGCAGAGCGCCCACTGTCATCGCAACACCGTCATCAACCGACTCAAGCGGGCCGGCGACCTCACCGGTATGGCCTTGACCGACGGGTGTCCTCCGGTGGAGCTCGACCTCGCCCTCCGGGCGCTCCGGATGGAGCCGCGGTGACGCCTCGCCTGTGCACTGTGCACAAGTGAGACGTCGAATTTCTGGGCGTCATCGCCTTTCGTGGCGACGTGACGCCTGTCACGCTGGGACGAGCACGGCGCACGTACCTCGGGGTCCACCTCGAGGCGCCGGGCGTCCATGGGGTGTACATGACTTTCTCATCGCTCGACAACGCGCACAGCACGCCCGAACCCAACGAGGGTGCCGCGGGTCTCGGACGTCGATCGTTCCTCGGCTACGTCATGGCCGGCAGCACGCTCGTCGTCGCCGCCGACCTGTCGATGGCCAAGCCGGCCCGGGCCGCGGTCCCGTCAGGACCGCAGATCCCCGAGCTCTACGACCTCGAGGACCTCCAGACCGACGCGGCGGCCCCGACCTCGCAGCTGATCACGGTCACGATCAACCGGGACGGCACCGCGTCCTTCGCCCTGCCGCGTGCCGAGGTCGGTCAGGGCATCCTGACCTCGACCGCGATGATCCTGGCCGAGGAGCTGGACCTGCCGATGAGCAAGGTCAAGGTCACCTTGGCGCCGGCTCGTCCCGAACTGCTGCTCAACCAGCTCACCGGCGGCTCCAACACGACGTTCTCCACCTACACGCCGATCCGCGTCGCCGGGGCCCTGGCTCGCCAGCGCCTGCTCGAGGCTGCTGCGATCCTCTTCGGCACCACGACCAACCGGCTCACCACCACCGGTGGTGTCATCAGCGACGGCCTCGGCAACAACGCCACCTACGGCGACCTCGCCTCCGACGCTGCGAGCCAGGTCGTCGAGGCGGTCGAGGTGTTCCTGCGTCCTCCGAGCGACTTCAAGGTCATCGGCAAGCCCAAGAACCGCACCGACGCCCGCGACGCCGTCACGGGCAAGAAGAAGTTCACCACCGACCTCGACGTGCCGGGTGCCCTGCCGACGATGGTGTGTCGCGCGCCCGAGCACATGGGCACGCCCAAGCGCCTCAAGAACCGGGCCCGCGTCCTGAAGATGGACGGCGTCACCCACGTCGCGGTCGTCCCCACCGGCGTCGCCGTGCGTGCGCGCACCTTCGGACAGTGCATCGACGCGATCCGGGAGATGGACGTCGAGTGGAACCCCGGCACCGCCTCGGGCGAGTCCGACAGCACCGTCCTGGCCAAGCTGCGGGGCCAGGAGCTGCCCATGGTCGTGCCCAACGTGCCGATCCTGGCCGAGACGGTCGAGGCCGACTTCGCGTTCGCGTTCCGCAGCAGCGCCTCGCTCGAGCCCTACGCCGCCATCGCGGACGTGCGTGAGGACCGCGCGACCATCTGGGCCGGCCTCAAGGTCCCGATCCTCGCGCAGCAGCGGGTGGCTGAAGCCGTCGGACTCAGCCAGGACCAGGTCACGGTCAACGTCATCACCTCGGGCGGCTCCTTCGGGCACAAGCTCTTCGGCGACCACGCCATCGAGGCCGCCACGATCTCCCAGGCGATGAAGAAGCCGGTCAAGCTGATGTGGCACCGGATCGACGAGCCGCGCCAGGGGCGCCTGCACCCGATGTGCACCTCCCGGGTCCGCGCCACCGTCCTCAACGGCCAGGTGCTCAGCTTCGAGCAGCGCAACACCAGCGTCACGACCGACTTCAGCCACGGTCTGGGCGAGATGATCACCTCCCAGGCCGACGAGCTGGACCCGATCGGCCTCGGCGGGCTCGGCTTCGCCGAGTCGATCTTCAGCCTCACCCAGGAGCTGCCCTACAACTTCGGGGTGGTGACCCAGCTGCTGAACGAGCCGCTGGAGTTCGAGGACACGTTCAGCACCGGCTCCATGCGCAACATCTACTCCCCGGACGTGTGCACCGCTGCCGAGCTGACGATCGACAAGATCGCCAAGAAGGTCGGCAAGGACCCGCTGGAGTTCCGGCTGGAGTTCCTGAAGAACGAGCGGGTCAAGGCTGCGCTGCGCAAGGTGGCCAAGGAGGGCAACTGGGGCCGCAAGATGCCGAAGGGCACTGCCCAGGGCATCGCGATCCACAAGGAGTACAAGGGCGCCACTGCCGTCCTCGTCGAGATCGACTGCCGCCCACAGACCGTCAACCGTGACCTCGGCAAGGAGACCGTCACCGGCCCGCGCGTCACCAAGGTCGTCATCGCGGTCGACGCCGGGCTGGTCATCAACCCGCGCGGGGTCGAGGCGCAGATGCAGGGCGGGGTCATGGACGGCATCGCGCTGACCCTGACCAGCTCGTGCCACCTGCGCGACGGCAAGTTCCTCGAGGGCAGCTGGGACAACTACTTCTACACCCGCCAGTGGAATGTCCCGAAGGACCTCGAGGTGCACATCATGCCCTCGGACTCCGAGACCCCCGGCGGTATCGGCGAGGCGGCGGTGGGCTCCACGGCTGCCGCGGTCGCATGCGCCTACGTGCGGGCCACCGGTGAGACGCCGAAGTACTTCCCCGTCAACCACGGGCAGATCTCGTTCAAGCCCAAGTCCTACGTGCCGTCGGTCCCCCCGTCGCCGACCAACGGCCTCAAGCTCACCCGCTGAGGAAGAAGAGAGACCAGACATGCCCAAGCAGACCTTCATCCTCAACGGCAAGCCCGTCACCGTCAACGTCAACGACGACGTCCGCGTCCTGTGGGTCCTCCGCGACCTGCTCGGCGTCACCGGTCCCAAGTACGGCTGCGGCATCAACGTGTGCAAGGCGTGCACGTCTCACATCAACGGCAAGGCGTTCAACCCCTGCGCCGTGCGGGTGGGCGACCTCAAGCCCCAGGACCGCCTCACCACCATCGAGGGTCTCAACGAGACCGTCGGCAAGGACCTCCACCCGATGCAGAAGGCCTGGCTCGACCAGGACGTCTCGCAGTGCGGCTACTGCCAGCCCGGGCAGATCATGGCCGCGGTGGCCCTGGTCAAGAAGGTCCGGCGCGAGGGTCGCGAGATCCGAGACTCCGACCTCGACAACATCCGCAACATCTGCCGGTGCGGCACCTACTTCCGCATCCGGGAGGCGATCGAACAGGGCGCCCGCGACATGCGCTGAGGGGGGGGAGCAGCAGTCCCACCACACGGCCTGTTCGTCCTAAGTCGATCGAGACAGTAGACTTGAGGCGTGATTCTTCCCTCCTCGCCCGTCCCCGATGTCCCTCACGCGCCCGCGACCCGGGTCGCGGTGATCGGCGGCGGGGCGAGCGGGGTCCTCACAGCGATCAACCTGCTCACCACCCCGGGTGGTGAGCACGTCGCGGTGACGATCCACGAGGCCGGCGGCATCGTCGGTCGCGGCGTCGCCTACGGCACCAGCGACCCCCGGCACCTGCTCAACGTCCGGGCACGGCACATGAGCGCGTGGCCCGACGTTCCCTCCGACCTGCTGGAGTGGGCGGCGCGCACGGGCCGTGACGTCGACCCCCAGGGCTTCCTGCCGCGCCGCGACTACGCCGTCTACCTGCAGGACACGCTGGCCTCCGTCGCCGACCACCGGCTCACCGTGCGGGCCGGTCGGGTCGACGACATCGTCGCGCGCGACGGCGGGGGCTACGACGTCCACGCGGCTGGCACGGTCTCGGTGGCCGACGCGGTGGTCCTGGCCTACGGCAACCAGCTGCCACGGTCGCTCGTCGTCGACGGCGACGTGCTGCCAGCCGCGCCCTGGCTGGTGGCCGACCCGTGGGACCTCGCGTCCCTGCACCTGCTGCCGGGTGATGCCACCGCCGTCGTGGTGGGCACCGGGCTCACCGCGATCGACACCGTGATCACCCTCCTCGAGGAGCATCCCTCGCGCCGGGTCGTGATGGTGAGTCGGCACGGACTCCTTCCCGAGACCCACGTCGGGCAACAGTCCACCGCCTGGGTCAGCCCCACGATCACCGGACCCCTCACCGCAGCCGCCCTCGCCGCGTTCTTCGACGAGCAGGTCGCGGCTGCCGAGCAGCAGGGCGTCGACTGGCGCGCCGTCGTCGACGGGTTGCGGTCGCAGACCCAGGCCGTCTGGCAGCTGCTCGACCTCGACGAGCGCCGCAGCTTCCTTTCCGAGCACGCGCGCCACTGGGAGGTCCGGCGCCACCGGATGGCCCCCCGAGTGGCGGTCCGCCTCGAGGGCTACCGGGCCGAGGGACGCCTCGCGGTCCTGTCGGGGGGCATCCACCGCGTCATCGACCGTGGCGACCGGTGCGAGGTGCACGTGGGTCGGGGGCACCCTCCGGTCACGGCCGACATGCTGGTCAACTGTACCGGCCCCTCCACCGACATCAGCCGGAGCGGGGACCCGTTACTGCTGGCGCTGCGCGAGCGAGGCCTGGCCTCGCCCGACCCGCTCTGCCTGGGCCTGTCCACCACCACCGACGGGGTGCTGCTGGACCCCCACGGCCAGCCGGTGGCAGGCATGTACGCCGTGGGGCCGCCGCGCAAGGGCATCTTGTGGGAGTCGACGGCCATCCCGGAGATCCGCACGCAGGCGGCCGAGGTGGCTCGGGCCCAGGTCGCGTGGGCCTCAGGTCTCGCGGCTGGCCGGAAGCCGCACGGTGAACGTGCTGCCGTGGCCGAGCGCTGAGGACACCGAGATGGTGCCGTGGTGTCGCTCGACGATCCGGGCGACGATGGCCAGACCGAGACCGGTGCCCGGCTGGGCCCGCGCGTCGGGGTCGGCGGATCGGAAGAACTCGGTGAACAGCTGCTCCTGATCGGCTGCCGAGATCCCGATGCCCTGGTCGCGACAGGTGAGCACGATCGTGCTGTCCTCGCGCCGGGCCGACAGCGAGACCGTGGTGTTCTCGGGGCTGTACTTCACGGCGTTGCTGAGCAGGTTGGAGAGCAGGCGGTCGATCTCCTCGGCGTCACCGTCGGCGACCAGCGGCTCCGAGGGGAGATCGAGCTCGACGCGCACGCGGCCGCGCCGCGCGACCATGTCGGTGAGGTCGCGGACGTCCTCGATGATCGGCTGCAGGTGCACCGGTGCGGCGAGGATCGGGTTGTCGGGGTCGCCGACCTTGGAGAGCATGAGGAGGTCGTCGATCACGCGCTGCAGCCGCTGGGTGCCACGGCCGATGGCGGCCAGGGACCTGCGGCTCATCACACTCAGCTCCGGGGCCGCATCGAGCAGCTCGAGGTGGCCGACGATCGCGGTGAGGGGATTCTTGAGCTCGTGGGACACCGTGGCGATGAGCTGACCCTTGTAGACGTCGAGCGCGGTCAGCTCGGCCACGAGGCGGTGCTCGTGGGCGAAGGTGCGGGCGTTGAGGATCGCGCGACCGAGGTCGTGCCCGATGTCGAGCGCTGCTGCGGCCTCGGTCGAGGTCCAGGCCGGCTGCCCCTCGACCCGGGTCAGTACCAGGTTGCCGACGCAGGTCGAGCCGGCACCGAGAGGGACGAAGAGGAGGTACCCCGCGCCGATGCGCTCCATGAAGAGGGTGATCTGGTCGTACTGCTCCTGGGTCAGCACCCCCAGGGAGCTCGGGTTGCGCTCGAGCACGACCGACTGCTGTAGCGCCCACAGCTGGTGCGCGGACGTCTCGGCAATCTCGATCAGCACGTCAGGGAGCACGATGTCGGCGCCCTGCGCGCTGTGGAGGGCGCCGGAGCCCAGGACCTCCTCGTCGAAGGTCTGCACCCAGCTGCCGCCGGCCCGGAAGCCCTGGGTCAGCGCCTCGCCGCACTGCTGGAGGAGGTCGTCGATGTCCAACTGCGCGCTGGCGTTGCGCACGATCTCGCGCGCCGCCGTGGCGAGGCGGATCTGCTCGGAGAGCGCCTCGCGCTCCAGCGCCACGAGCACGGCGCGCTCGGCCTGCGCGGCGTAGCGCTCCAGGAGGGTGCGCTGGGCACCGTCGGGGCGTCGACCGTTGACCGGCAGGTCGATCGAGAGCAGGCCGACGATCTCACCAGCGGCGTTGCGCAGGGGAGCGAGGAGCAGGTCCAGGGCCTGCCATGCGTCCGGGTCCTCGCTGGGCTCGACGTCCGGCACCCAGCCCCACTCGGTGGTCTCGGCGGTCGCCCGCTCGCTGGGCACGAACTGGAAGCGTCCCCAGTCGTCCGCGACGGCGAGGTCCTGGTGGATGATCCCCATCGGGGTGGGGGTGTCGCTCAACTGGGCGCGGGCGGCCTCGCTGCCCGCGACGGCCACCGAGCGGAGGGTGTCGTCACGCACGACGCTGAGAATCGCGACCCGGAAGCCGACCATCTCGGTGACGCCCTCGGCGATCAGCTGGAGTGCGTCGCGCGAGAGAGCATCGGCCCACGCTGCGCCGTCGCGCACCGGGACCTTCTCGGCCTCGAGAGCCATTTCACCTCGCCGTCTTTACCTTTGTCCCGGCCACCTTACGACCGCCGTCGCCCATCGGGTCGAGATCTCCTAGAATCACTGCGTGCCCTACCTCAGCAGCAGTGGCCAGCGACGCGGCGGTGATGGGCGTCTGACCGCGGCGCTCGACCCGCAGGACCAGGGACCCCAGGACGCGTGTGGTGTCTTCGGGGTCTGGGCTCCGGGCGAGGACGTCGCCAAGCTCACCTACTTCGGGCTCTACGCCCTGCAGCACCGTGGCCAGGAGTCGGCCGGCATCGCGGTCAGCAACGGACGCCAGATCCTGGTCTACAAAGACATGGGCCTGGTCTCCCAGGTCTTCGACGAGACCACCCTCGACTCGCTCAAGGGTCACCTGGCGATCGGCCATTCGCGCTACTCGACGACCGGGGCCAGCACCTGGCAGAACGCCCAGCCGACCTTCCGTCCGACCGTCGACGGCTCGATCGCGCTGGGTCACAACGGCAACCTGATCAACACCGCCGACCTGCGTGAGCTGGTCGACCAGCTCCCCGCCGATCCCGGCGAGCTCGACCTGCACGCTCGCAACGTCGAGTCGTCGACCAACGACACCGGCCTGGTGACGGCGCTGCTGGCCCACCACCCCGACACCACCCTCGAGCAGCGGGCCCTCGAGGTGCTGCCGCTGCTCCAGGGCGCGTTCTCCTTCGTCTGGATGAACGAGAACACCCTCTACGCAGCCCGCGACCCGCAGGGCATCCGCCCTCTCGTGCTCGGTCGGCTCGACCGCGGCTGGGTCGTCGCCTCCGAGGACGCCGCGCTCGCCACCATCGGCGCCAGCGTCGTGCGCGAGGTCGAGCCCGGCGAGATGCTCGTCATCGACGACCAGGGCCTGCGCTCGCACACCTTCGCCGCGCCCGACCCCAAGGGCTGCGTGTTCGAGTACGTCTACCTCGCCCGCCCCGATGCCACCATCGCCGGGCGCAGCGTCCACGAGTCGCGCGTCGAGATGGGCCGCGAGCTGGCCCGCCAGTTCCCCGTCGAGGCCGACCTGGTGATCCCGGTGCCCGAGTCGGGCACCCCGGCCGCCGCCGGCTACGCCGAGCAGAGTGGCATCCCCTTCGGCCAGGGCTTCGTCAAGAACGCCTACGTCGGACGCACGTTCATCCAGCCCAGCCAGACCCTGCGCCAGCTCGGCATCCGGCTCAAGCTCAACGCCCTGGACCACATGATCCGGGGCAAGCGGATCGTCGTGGTCGACGACTCCATCGTGCGCGGCAACACCCAACGCGCCCAGGTCCGGATGCTCCGCGAGGCCGGAGCCCTGGAGGTCCACGTCCGGATCTCCAGCCCGCCGGTGAAGTGGCCGTGCTTCTACGGCATCGACTTCGCCACGCGCGCCGAGCTGATCGCCAACGGGCTCACCCCCGAGGAGATCGCGGCCAGCGTCGGTGCCGACAGCCTCGGCTACATCTCGCTCGACGGGATGATCGAGTCCACCAAGCAGGAGAAGACGCGGCTCTGTACCGCCTGCTTCACCGGCGAGTACCCCATCGAGCTGCCCGACGAGAGCCTCCTGGGCAAGCACCTGCTGGAGGCGACGCTGAAGTCGCCGGCGCTGGGCAAGGCGCTGCCCGTCCTCAACAACCCCTGATCGGGAGCCATCTGTGAGCGAGACCCCCTCCACCTCCGCCGGCAGCACGCACGGCGGCACGCATGTCGGCAACGCCTACGCCGAGGCCGGAGTGAGCATCGAGGCGGCCGACACCGCCATCGAGCTGATGAAGGGCTGGGTCGAGAAGGCCCGGCGCCCCGAGATGATCGGGGGCCTCGGCGGCTTCGCCGGGCTGTTCGACGCCAGCGCGCTCACGTCCTACACCCGGCCGCTGCTGGCGACCTCGACCGACGGGGTCGGCACCAAGGTCGCCATCGCGCAGGCCATGGACGTCCACGACACCATCGGCTACGACCTGGTGGGCATGGTCGTCGACGACCTGGTCGTGTGCGGCGCCGAGCCGCTGTTCATGACCGATTACATCGCCTGCGGTCGGGTGCTCCCCGAGCGCATCGCGGCGATCGTCAAGGGCATCGCGGAGGCCTGCGTCGAGGCGGGGTGCGCGCTCATCGGCGGCGAGACCGCCGAGCACCCTGGGCTGCTGGGCGTGGACGACTACGACGTGGCCGGAGCAGCGACCGGCGTCGTCGAGGCCGACAAGCTGCTGGGGCCGGGCCGGGTGCGCCCCGGTGACGCCGTCCTCGCGATGGAGGCCAGTGGGCTGCACTCCAACGGCTACTCCCTGGTGCGCCACGTGCTGCTCAACAACGCCGGGTGGGAGCTGGACCGCGACGTGCCCGAGCTGGGCCGCACCCTCGGCGCGGAGCTGCTCGAGCCCACCCGGATCTACACGAAGGCCTGTCTGGCACTCGCCGACCAGGTCGAGGTGCATGCCTTCTCCCACGTCACCGGCGGCGGGCTCGCGGCCAACCTCGCGCGGGTCATGCCCGAGGAGCTCATGGCGACCCTCGAGCGCGGGACGTGGACACCCCAGCCGATCTTCGACGTCGTACGACGCGTGGGCGCGCTCTCGCAGGCCGACCTGGAGATGACCCTCAACTGCGGGGTGGGCATGGTGGCGATCATCGCGCCGGCCGCGATGGACCGTGCGATCGAGGTGCTCGCAGGCTTCGGCGTGCGCGCCTGGGTGGTCGGTGAGGTCACCGTCGACCCCGAGCAGTGTGGTCGGGTCGTGCTCGAGGGCCAGCACCCGGGCTGGTGACCTGCCCGGCAGTGGCGTTCTCAGGCTGATTTCGCCCAGGGCGTAGTCGAAATCATCCTGACATTGCACCTCGGCGTGCGGGAACAGCCAGCCAGCAGGTAGCGTTGCCCCTACGAGAAATCCTGAGATAGCCCGGGAGCCATGTTGCCCCGGCCGACTTGCGAGGGGGCTGACCCTATGGGGCGCGGCCGAGCGAAAGCCAAGCAGACGAAGGTCGCCCGCGACCTGAAGTACCGCACGCACGACACGGACTTCGGGGCGCTGGCCAGTGAGCTGCACAGCGACAGCGGGACCAAGGAAGAGCACGTCGATCCTGAAGTGCTCGAGAAGTGGTCGGATGTCATCGAGCCCACCCGGCGAGACTGACCCACCGCTGACGTAGCGAGGGTCCCCCGGCACGCCGGGGGACCCTTGTGCTGGCTGGCGCGTGTCAGGCGTCCAGCCAGATCCCACGGAGCCGACTGACGTCGCGCATCCGCCGCTCGGCCAACCGGTCAGCGGCGATCGCCGGCGGCACGCCGTCGGACGCTGCGAGCTCGAAGACGCGCAGCGCGGTGTCGAAGATGCCCGCGGCGCGCTGGTGCGCTCGTTCGAACGAGAAGCCCTCGAGCTCGTCGGCGACCTGGATCAGTCCGCCGGCGTTGACGCAGTAGTCGGGTGCGTAGAGCACCCCGCGATCCTCCAGCGACTTCTCGATGCCGGCGTGGGCGAGCTGGTTGTTGGCGGCGCCGCACACGATACGCGCCGAGAGCACGTCGAGGGCGGCGTCGTCGAGAGCGCCCCCCATGGCGCACGGCGCGTAGACGTCGAGCGCGCCCGCGACCAGGTCCTCGGTCGTGGCCACGACGCTGACGCCGGGCAGCTCGTCGCGCACGCGCTCCAGCGCGGAGGTGGCGACGTCGGTGACGACGACCACGGCGCCGTCCTCGACGAGGTGGCGCGCGAGGTGGAGGCCGACCTTGCCGACGCCGGCGATGCCGACGGTGCGACCGGCCAGCGAGTCGGTGCCCCACGCGACGCTCGCAGCGGCCCGCATGCCCTGGAACACGCCGTACGCCGTGAGGACCGAGCTGTCGCCCGCGCCGCCGTGGCCGGTGGTGCGGCCCGTGACGTAGTCACACTCGCGGGCGATGTGGTCCATGTCGGACGAGAAGGTGCCGACGTCGCAGGCGGTGTAGTAGCGCCCGCCGAGCGACTGCACGAAGCGGCCGTAGGCGCGCAGCAGGGCTTCACCCTTGAGTGCCGCCGGGTCGCCGATGATGACGGCCTTGCCGCCGCCCAGGTCCAGGCCGGCCAGCGCAGCCTTGTAGGACATCCCCCGGGACAGGTCGAGGACGTCGCGCACGGCGTCGGCCGTGCTGGCGTAGGGGTAGAAACGGGTGCCGCCGAGCGCGGGGCCCAGGGCGGTGGAGTGGATCGCGATGATCGCCCGGAGACCGGTGGCCTGGTCGTTGGCGAAGACGACCTGCTCGTGCTCGGGGCCGAGGTCGAACACGTCGACCGAGGGTGCTGCTGACATGGGTGCTGTCCTGATTCGTGTCGCGGGCCGCGTGGGTGGCGGTCCTGGGGCGGTGAGCCACAGGGGTGGCGTGGCTCACACCCACCCTAACGCCGTACCTCGATCGCCGAGTCGGCGCAATGTGACCGTCACATGGCGCCGACTCGGCGCGGTCAGACCAGGGTGGTGATCACGTAGGCGACGCCGACCCCGCCGACCCCGAGCCGCTCCACCTGCTGGAGTCGTCCGAGGCGTTGCGGGAGAGCCATGAAAGTTAGTGTGCCGCAGGTGATCTCGGAGCAGGGTGGCCCCACGCTCGAGGAGCTGGCCACGCTCGCGGCCGCGGGTGACCGGGCAGCCCTGGAGGCGTTGCTGGCCGAGATCCAGCCTCGCGTACGCCGCATCTGCGGCCGGATGCTCATCCACCCGTAGGAAGCCGAGGAGGCGACGCAGGACGCGTTGCTCCTCGTGGCGACCAAGATCGGCGGGTTCGCCGGTCGGAGCAAGCTCACCACCTGGCTGCACGCCTTCGCCTCCAACAGCGCACGATCGACCTATCGCACGATCGACCTATCGCACGATCGACCTATCGCACG
>Ga0136639_10000296_pt1 | contig 15985 bp, 10 predicted proteins | sample AntDrymUQ8592106_2_FD_113739 | JGI IMG/M metagenome (GOLD analysis project Ga0136639, IMG submission 113739) | Polar desert sand microbial communities from Dry Valleys, Antarctica - metaG UQ859 (21.06) | ecosystem: Environmental > Terrestrial > Soil > Desert | place: Antarctica: Dry Valley...
CCTCCAACGCCCCCGTAAAAACCCAGGTCATCACCAGACCCGCCGGCGCGAGCAGAAAAACCCACCCCCACCCGGCCCAGCGCAAGCCCAGAAAACTCGCCAGATTCACCCGCGGCGCCAGCACCGCGAGCACCATTCCCGCGAGGACCAGCTGGATGCCCATTGAGGCAATCAGTGCAATGGCGCTGAGCCGGTTCGGGTCCGGCGCCTGTGGCCCCGGCTTGCCCAGGGAGTGGAAGGCGAAATACAGCAGGAAAATCACCCCCGCTCCCAGAAGATCGACCACCCCGAGCCGACCCGCCTCGCCTTGCGCCGGCACCTCACTGCGGGTCCATCGATACAACAGGATCGCCAACACCGAAAAGACCGCGCAGATGACAAAAAGGTCCTGAATGATTTGATATTTCAGCATGATACGGCCGTTGCCCGCGCACTCTGGCCCTCACACCGGGGGAAATCCAATCCATAAAATCATCCCGATTTGTCCGCCACCCTGACCGCAGGGCCGCAGCGCTCGATGCGCTCGATGCGCAACCGCACTAAAAAGACTTGGTTAATAAACTCGGGGGCTGCGCCGTTGATATTCTGGCCCCCCATTTGCACGGCAGGTTCATAGCTGCCTAAATCGATAAACTTTGTTTTTGTTCGGAGCCTGCGTCTGCTATCTGGATGTAGCCCCCGGCGAGGCAAACCCTTTTCCTAATGAGCGATTTCAAGCCAATGTCATTCTCCCCTCCGTCTCTCGAAGAACTCGGCCAACTTCTTGAAGCCTACCGCTTTGAGGCCTTCATCGCGCAAGGCGGCATGGGCGCGGTTTACCATGCGCGCCAGCGCTCACTGGACCGGGAAGTGGCCATCAAGATCCTGCCACGTGAGCTTGGTGCCGATCCTAGTTATTACCGCAGCTTTAAGACCGAAGCGCGAGCCATGGCCAAGCTCAACCACCCGAACCTCGTCGGCGTTTATGACTCGGGCAGTGTCGACGGGATGCTTTACATCGCGATGGAGCTCGTGGCCGGAGAGTCGCTCTACCACAAGTACTACCGCCTGTGTGTTGAGCCTGCGGAGGTTGTCCGGTTGATCAAGGGGATCTGCGATGGGCTGGCCCACGCCCACGAGAACGATGTCATCCACCGGGACATCAAACCGGCTAACATCATCCTCACCGCCAAAGGGGTGCCGAAGATCGGTGACTTCGGTTTGGCCCAGCCGTCCGGCTTGGGGGACGGGACCGGCATTGCCATGGGCACGCCGGGCTACACGGCCCCGGAAGTCATTGCCAATCCTCACTCCGCCGATCGCCGCTCGGATTTGTTCGCCGTCGGTGTGATCCTCTACGAGCTTCTCACCGGCCAGCTGCCTGCTAGCCCGGCGCAAATGCCCTCGACCCTCACCGGCTGCGACCCGGTGTTTGACAAAATTTTCCGCCGCGCCACGCACCCCTCCCCCACGTTCCGCTACCCGAGCGCGGAATCCTTCTCCAAGGCGCTTGACGATGCCGTTGTTGGGCGCAGCTCCAGGAGGATCTTCACTCACATGGCTCCCAGCACACCGGGATCGAGCGCCTCAGCACCCACCTTGAAGCGCTCGTTGTCCACCGGAAGTGGCCCGGTTACCCATCGCACCGCCCCCGTCGAGGCTGCTACAAGCAAGACGCATGCAATGCGACTCAAAGTTTCTGCCGAGGTAGCTGCGGCCAAGGGCGTCACTCAAGGGCAGGGTGGAAAGGCGCGGGAGGTCAAGGTCTCGGGTGGGGGGCTTGCACGAAACATCCTCATCATCATCGCCTTGTGCGTTGGCATTTACTTTGCCATTGGCGTTTACGACGAACGGGTCGCCGAGCAGGCGATTGCCAGAAAGAAGTACGATGCGGAGTTGGCGGCCAAGATGGAGGCTAAGCTTGCTACTGAGAATTTGGCAGCAGCCCGTGCCGCTGAGCGGGCGCAGGAAGTCAGGCAACCCGAGAGACCAAGCCTGCCAGCAGCCGGCTCAGGTGGGGAAACCCCGATGGAATCCCTCGCTCGGCTCAAGCCAAAGCTGGTTTCCGGGGCGCGCGAGGACATGCCGATCGGGACCTTTGGCTTTGGCGACCATCGGTTCTTTTTTGTGCCCACTCCGCTGCCTTGGCGGGAAGCCCGGCAGTTCGCTGAAGAACACGGCGGGCATCTGGCAATTTTGCCCACGACGATGGCCTTGGAGATGACCGCCAAAGAGTTGCCAGAGGCTGCGACGGTCTGGATCGGGGCGGGCATCAGCGGGCGCGGCCAGTGGAATTGGCTTGATGGCTCGACGGTTCCGCGTGCCACCGGTGCGGGCTCATTTGCCGCCATGGCCAAAGCCGGGCACTTGGTTCTTAGCCACAAATCGAGTGAGAAGTTTCCCTTCCTCATCCAGTGGAAGATGCAGGGAACCAATGGCGCCTCCTTGGAAGAGGCCCTTGAACGCGCCGCGGAATCGCTCAAGACCGCCAAGCCGGTTTTCCCCACCGGCACCGAAGCGTGTGAAAACCGCTACTTCCTCCTCGTTGAGCGCTCCCTGACTTGGAAGGAAGCGGACGCCTTGGCTCAGAAGGCTGGTGGCCACCTCGCCGTGATCGTCTCACGCACCGAAATGGCCTGGATCGAAACCCACCTGGCCGCCGAATTGCCTGCCGACGGCGTGGCTTGGTTTGGCGCCCGCCGCTCGGGCGATATCTGGAGCTGGTCGACGCGCGAGCCGTGGAGTCCGGTGAAATGGAGCCAGGAACCGTCGGCAAATGCGACCGCCCTTGCCATCAATGCACGCGCGCAATGGATGGCCATCGATCCCGAACAAAAAACCTCCGCCTTCCTCATCGAGTGGAGCCGCGATTCGGGCACTTCCCCCGCCGCCGGTACCAAAATCGATGGCCTTCCAGCCGAGTTCAAGGTGCGCAAAAACCAAGCCGCCGCGGCCTATCGCCACTTCGCCGACACCCGTGACAAGGCATTGGCCGAAAATTGCAAATCCCTTCGCAGCGCGGTCGATAGCTGGCACCGCAATCTGGTCCACAGCGCTCAGGAGGAACACCAAAGCTTCCACAGCAAGCTCGCGACGTCCCTGGGCACCTCCGACCGCATCGGCGACATCTCCAGAATCAAGGATTCGCCCGCCAAGGTCACCGTCATGCTCGAGACCTATATGGACGCGCAGAAGAAAATCGACCTCGAGTTCACGAAAAAAATCATGGCCTTGCGCGAAAAATATCTCGAGGTCCTCACCACCGGGGCCGACAGCGCAGAGAATTCCGGCCAATCGAGCGCCGCGGCCGCCATCCGTGCCGAAATGGCCACTTCCGGCGGTGATTTCGCCTCCTTCATCAGCTACCTGGGCGAGCCCAACTAAGACTCCGCAACGTTGCGCATAAAGTCCGCCACTTGGGCAAAAAACGCACTGAGTGGCTCGCGCACATCCGCGGTCACTCCGGTCTCGTCCATGGCGGCCTCCATCAGCTCCAGCCACCGGTCGCGCTCGGCAATCCCGATGGAAAACGGCATGTGCCGCATCCGCAGCCGCGGGTGGCCGCGCTCATCCATGTAGCTCGGGTCACCGCCGAAGCGAAAACACATGAATTGCCACAGCCGCCGCTCCGATCCCTCCCAATCATCCGCAGGATACATCGGCCCCAGCAGCTCATCCTCCCGCACCCGCCGGTAAAACGACCCCACCAACGCACGGAATCCCTCCGCTCCAACCCCTCCCCATATAGCCTCCTCGTTCATCTCCACCCCTTCCTGCCATCCCCCGCCCCGCCCGCAAAGCCTCTTTTCCTACGGTTTGCCGATGCGTCCCCCCAGCTCCCGCCGCCATGTCCTCCCCGTAGCGAACTCCCGTAGCTAACTCCCGTAGCGAACTTCGTGAGAAGTTCGGCGGGGTAAACCACCTGCCGCCAGAACGCCCGAACGCACAAGGTACTCACCACCTCCCCCAGCCGAAGCTCTCACGAGCTTCGCTACGATAGAGCTTCCGAGCATCGCCTCTCCCCGTAGCGAACTCCCGTAGCGAACTTCGTGAGAAGTTCGGCGGGGTGAACCACCTGCCGCCCGAACGCCCGAACGTGCAAGGGACTCCCCACCTCCCCCAGCCGAAGCTCTCACGAGCTTCATAGCGAGCTTCCGAGCATCGCCTCTCGAGAATCCCCCTTGCGCCCACCTGTCTGCTCGGCGACCTAACTTCAATGCCACTCCCCGACGAGCCACCTGACGAACTTCGCCGCCTCTCGCCGGCATGGTACCGCGGCTATGCTTGGATTCATTGGACGATGTGTATCGAAAAGCGCCGAGCCGGATGGCTAGATCCACATCATCACGGTGCCCTGCGGGAAACGTTGATTCATCTTTGCGCCCGACATCAGCTGCTGTGCCCGGCCTATTGCCTTATGCCGGACCACGGCCATTTCCTGTTGATGGGCTTGGCAGATCGTTCCGACCAGCTGCTCGGCTTGCGGTTTATGCGCAAAGACTGGAACCGGCTTCTACGCCCCTCAGGCTATGAGCTGCAGAAGCAGGCATATGACCACGTGCTGAACGAATCAGAGCGAAACCAAACCGAGTTCGAGGACACCCTGATTTATGTTCTTAAAAATCCCCAACGTGGGAAGATCGTAGAACACTGGGACGAATGGCCTTTTCTCGGAGCCATTGCGGCAGGGTATCCTGATTTTGATCCGCGGATGGACCTCGTGAGATTCCTTCAGTCAATGTGGAAAATCCACAACCGCGAGCGGACCAAGTTGAGGGGCGAGGCATCGTAGCGAAGCTCGTGAGAGCTTCGGCTGGGGGAGGTGGGGAGTCCTTGGCGCGTTCGGGCGTTCTGGCGGCAGGACGTTCACCCCGCCGAACTTCTCACGAAGTTCGCTACGCGGAAGCTCGCTACGTAGCGAAGCTCGTGAGAGCTTCGGCTGGGGGAGGTGGGGAGTCCCTTGCGCGTTCGGGCGTTCTGGCGGCAGGACGTTCACCCCGCCGAACTTCTCACGAAGTTCGCTACAAAAGGATGCGCTACGGGAGCGTCAACGTAGCGAAGCTCGTGTTCTGGCGCTACGTAGCGAAGCTCGTGAGAGCTTCGGCTGGGGGAGGTGGGGAGTCCCTTGCGCGTTCGGGCGTTCTGGCGGCAGGACGTTCCCCCCGCCGAACTTCTCACGAAGTTCGCTACAAAAGGATGCGCTACGGGAGCGTCAACGTAGCGAAGCTCGTGTTCTGGCGCCACGTAGCGAAGCTCGTGAGAGCTTCGGCTGGGGGAGGTGGGGAGTCCCTTGTGCGTTCGGGCGTTCTGGCGGCAGGTGGTTCACCCCGCCGAACTTCTCACGAAGTTCGCTACAAAAGGATGCGCTACGGGAGCGTCAACGTAGCGAAGCTCGTGTTCTGGCGTCACGTAGCGAAGCTCGTGAGAGCTTCGGCTGGGGGAGGTGGGGAGTCCCTTGTGCGTTCGGGCGTTCTGGCGGCAGGACGTTCACCCCGCCGAACTTCTCACGAAGTTCGCTAGAAAAGAATGCGCTACAAAAGAATGCGCTAGTTCGCCAGGCACAAAAAAAGCCGCCCCGGCATGGCCGGGGCGGCTTGTGAGGAGCGTCTATCTTACTTCCGGCCTTCAAGCGCCGCCTGGGCCGCCGCGAGGCGAGCCACCGGCACGCGGTACGGCGAGCAGGAGACATAAGCCAAGCCGAGCTTGTGGCAGAACTTGACGGAGTCTGGATCGCCGCCGTGTTCGCCGCAGATGCCGAGCTTGATGTCCGGGCGGGTCTTGCGGCCTTTTTCGACGGCGATTTCCATGAGCTGGCCGACGCCGGTCGTGTCGAGGGTGGCGAACGGGTTCTTGGCGAACACGTCGGACTCGATGTAGGGCATCAGGAACGCGCCCATGTCGTCGCGGCTGATGCCGAGCGCGGTCTGGGTGAGGTCGTTGGTGCCGAAGGAGAAGAACTCGGCGTTCTCGGCGATCTGGTCGGCGGTGAGGGCACCGCGCGGGACTTCGATCATGGTGCCGACCTGATAGGTGAACTTCACCTTCTTCTCGGCCATGACTTCCTTGGCGACGCGGTGGACGATTTCGGCCTGGAGGTCGAACTCGCGCTTGTAGCCGACGAGCGGGATCATCACCTCAGGCTTCACCTTGATCTTCTTGGCGACGCAATCCGCGGCGGCTTCGAAGATGGCGCGAGCCTGCATTTCGGTGATTTCCGGGTAGGCGATGCCGAGGCGGCAACCGCGGTGACCAAGCATCGGGTTGAACTCGTGGAGTTCAGCAACGCGCTGGATGATGGTTTCAACCTTAACGCCGAGCTTGTTGGCCAGGTCCATCTGCTGCTCCTTGCCGTGGGGCAGGAACTCGTGGAGCGGCGGGTCAAGCAGGCGGATCGTCGCGGGCAAGCCCTTGAGCTCGGTGAAGATGCCGGTGAAGTCCTCGCGCTGGTATGGCAGGAGCTTGGCCAGGGCGGAACGGCGGGCGGTTTCCTCGGTGGCCAGGATTCACGTGGACTTTGCAGACTGATTCTCCACCTCCCGGATCAACTCGGCAGGCGATATTTTCAAGCCTCTGCAAAGGCGGAAAATTGTATCCACGGTCGGCATGCGGTGACCACGCTCGATGAGGGATATATAACCAACATCCAAACCGGCAGCCTCGGCAAGCTTCTCCTGCGTGATGGCCGCACCTGCGCGGAATCTGGCCAACACCCGACCTACAACGGGCTTCAAATCAGGATGACCGCTTGCTTCCAAGTTGGAAACCCTACTGGATCGGTCGCGACACTTCCCTTGACTATAGTACGGGAAATGCTTGCCCCGGAGGACAGGCGTCCTTATGAGCCTCTGCGAGAGGCAGATGGAAAGAAGATCGACGCCTACCTCATTCTATCAAAACTCCCCGCCATGAAGAGGTATCCTATCGCGCTCGCCCTTCTCACGGGAATCCTGCCTGTAGCCGGCCAGCAATCCGTTCCTGCGTGGGACGTGGAAATACCGCCTGCTATAGTAGTGGAGACCCCGGCAAAGCCCGCTGAGACATCCAAGCCTATCGAGTACGAGGTGCTCCGCTCCAGGACGAAGGACAAGTTTGTCAGCAAAGCTGCAGAAATGCTCGACCTTCCACAGGTCGAAGGGACGATCAAGATGACGATCCAACGGGTTGCCAACCCGGACCTACCCGATGGGCCGCCGCCACTTCCGGTCCTGCCTCCTGACGATCCGGCGGTGCTCGCCCGTCTGGATGAACTTCGGGAAAACTATCTAGGAACCCAGCTAGTGTTCTTGTCAGCGTCCGTTTATTTGGACGATATCAGAGCACCTGACGCCCGCACGCTGCTGAGGATCTATCCAAACGGAGACGCCGACGAAGAAGTTGTCGCTTGGTCCAACGTCAATTTCCTCCATCTCACAGGCCAAGGAGGCTATCGGGTGAACCATTCCGACGGCACCCATCAGGACATGATCCTTCTGATGGGAATCAGCCCGCTGTATGGTCAGAACCTGCGTCGGCTGGCCACCGAAGCGGGCAATAAATATGAGGAGTCGAACATTCCCGAGCTGCCCGACCTGGCAACGGCAGGTCCGGTATTTGTAGTGGTGGAAGGCTATACGGACAGCCCGGCATTGGACGTTTTGGAACAGCTTCACGACCTGGTCAAGAAGTCCGGGCATCCTTTGGAAGAACAGTATATCGCCCGAGAGAAGGAGAAGGCAGAGCGGAAAGCTTTCCTCTTGGCCAATCCACCGAAACCGCAGGACGTGACGGTCCGGGTCTGGCGCCGCACTCCCAGTAAGAACTCACAGAAGGAACTGCGATGAAATCAAAAGGATTGCTCATGTATCGCATTGCCCTGCTCCCGGCATTTATCGGGACGGTTTACGCCGACCCCGCACTCCAACCCCCGATTTCGTTCACCCAAGGGACCGGAACCACTTGGAACGCGGATTGGGCTGGGATTGCCAAACGCACCTACTTTGCTCAAGGGAGCATTGACCTTATCAGTTGGGAAATTCTTCCAGTGCTGGAATTTGGAGCCGGACTCAAAGGGGCCGGGATCGATACCGAGGGTACAGAGAAGTACTTTTACCGCCTGAAGTATATCGACGCGGATTGGGTGACCACCGAGCAAGAAGCCCGTGACGCCGATTTCGATGGCGACGGGATCACGAACTGGTTTGAAGTGGAGGAGTTATTTTCCGATCCGCTGGATAAACACAGCGCAGGCGGTGACTCCAATTTTAATGGCCTACCCGACGGCTGGGAGTTGTACTACTTCGGAGCTTTGGGCCTTGCTGATCCTAACGCCAAGCTCACTCCCGACGGCCTGACCAACAAGGAGAAGGCCGAACTCGGGCTTGGCCCGGCAGGCGATGATCTCGACCTTGCCGTCGAACGGATCGAATATTCGTACGAGGGTGAGCGCCTCGAAAGGGTGAACTACTACACCCGGCGCGTATTCGGCTACGGCCTCGACCGCAACGGTAACATTGAAACTATTACCTTGGACTAATTTCCGAGGCCCCCTCTACTTTCTCGATCCTCCCCACCGAACTTCCCATGACGCGATTCATCTGTGCCACAGCCGCCCTTTTGCTTTCGATTCTACCGTGCCTCGGAGCCGCGCCGCGGGTCACCATCAGCGCGGCAAATTCCTACTTCAACGGTCTTGCCAACGAGACGCGGGCCGTGATTCCAACGAATCCAACCGGGGAAATCACCACCAACGCCGCCGGGCTCGAGAATGACGCAGCCTTGATCGTCGCTTATGTGCGGAACCACTTCCGTTACGTTCCTTATTACGGCCACATGAAGGGCCCGCACGAGGTTCTCATGGACCAGTCGGGCAACGACTACGACCTGGCACGCCTCACTGTCGAAATGCTGCGGGCGGCAGGCCATACCGCGACCTACGTGCGGGGGACCATCACCTACCCGCTCGCCACGGCAGCCAACTGGCTTGAAGTATCCAACACCCAAGTTTCCCCGCTCCTGTGTGAAGCTGGAATCCCGCACAACGCTCCTTCTACAACTATTGCCGTCGAGCGGATCTGGGTGCGGGTCAACGGCGTGGAGGTCGATCCGGCCTTCAAACAGATGGCTGTGACCGCCCCCTCGATCGATCTCGGAACCGCAATGGGGTATAACCAAAACCAGCTCTTGACTGGCGCGGGAGGTCTATCCGGAAGCACCTGGGTTTCGGGTGTGAATAGCACCAATGTGGAAAATCTGCTTAAGGGATACGCCAGCACGCTCCGCAACAACTTGGAGACCGTTGATCCCAACGCTACAATGGCGGATATTCTGGGCGGATCGGAGATCGTTCCCGTGTCCGTGACGAAGGGCAACTTAACCTCCCTCACCTTAAGCGGCGCATCAGGCGCAACCACCTTCACCAATCCGGACGCTAAGCGGATGCATACCGTAAAGATCAAACTCGGAACCGAGGAACGGACCGTGAACATGCCCGATATTGACGGGCAAATTTTCTGCGTCAGCTCAGTTCCGGGATCCATCCAGCCTGCTGGACAGACCGCCGTTAGAGCTGACATCTTCTCCACCATTGCGGCCGCAAATACTCACGTCCAAAATGCTGGGAAATATACATTCGCCCCAGTGATCCAAGGCGCTAAGGCCTCCTACTTTAGCTTTACCATTAACAAGATACGCTACAACAGCGTCACTGGTGGCTCTGACCGCATCCAAATTTTGAACGATCCAGCCGGCTTGTTCAAGCTCGATGCCACGGACGGGAGTTCGAGCGTTTTGCCTGCCGTCCCTGCACAAACCAATGATCTTTATTTTTCGACGTCGACTAGTCAGACCAGCTATTTGAAGAACATCCACGTGTACGTCCGCAAGGATCTGGCTCCAGGGAGTTATGAGGCAACTTTGCGCGTGACGGACTATTCGCTCAACCGGTCTCCGCAGGAAACCGTCATTTATGAAATCCCGCTGTTCGCGACGGTGTTGCCCAATCATTTGGTGCAGCTCAAGGTTGGCAGCACCGTCGTTTGGAGCGATTCGCCCCTTGCGCCCGCCGACCGGCCCGGCAGCTATGAACTTGAAGTCGCCATCAACCATCCCTACCCTGCAAATAGCGGCACTCTGGGTGATCAGGTTCTCGATGAAGAAAGGACCAAGCAAGTGTTCCGCGGCAGCAAATACGTATTCCTCACCCAGACCGGTGACGCGCGCTGGACCGGCCGTAGGGTTTCCGATCCCCTAAGCCGTTGCAATCAGTTGCTGGCCGGTGGAGCTGGCCAACAATCAGATGACGTGGTTCTCAACACGCTGAGCGCGTTTGGCTCTCAGTATCTTTTGGAATCGGAACTGGTGCAGCATCTGACGTCCCGGATGGCCAACGCGGTGTACCACAATCACCACCAGTTCGCGATTGCGAAGCTGGAGGCCGGATATGTGATGGATCACATTTTGTGGTATCCATGGTCGGTGGGCCGTTCCGTAGCCGTGGAGTCCCAATCCATTGATGCGGTGTCCTCCATGCTGGACAGCGCCCTGGAACACGGCAGCGCCGAACAGTTCCAAGACGGAGCTTCCATCTCGACGATCAAGGCACTCTACAATGCCAACGCGGCGGGGCAGCGGGTCTACAAGCTGGATAAGACCAACTTTTCGTCGATCACAGGCGAACTCACCGGCTACACTGCAAATCAACTCTCCTATTACCAGCAGCGCGCCAACAATCTGGATCTCACCTACGTGATACCCCAGAACGGGTTGGCTCAATTGAACGATTGGAGAGGCCATGGCTACATCGAAATCTGGCCGAGCGGGGGACGCGGCATGCTGATTGGCTCGGGATTCAATTTTCGGGATCCCACCTATGGCGGCGTGGCCACCATCCGCTATCCCTACGGCTTCGGATGGGAAAGCTACGCTTCCCGGCTCGAACGGCTTGAGCGGGAACGCAGACGACGGCTCCATGGTGCGCGCATGGCCGCGATGAGCGGGGAGCCTGTGGACCTCAAGACCGGGGCCTACGTTTACAACATGACGGAGCTGACCGTCGGTAACGCCGCGCCCCCTCGTGGGCTGGACTTCCAGCGCACCTACAATAGCGACGCCGCCTCCATCGACGGCCCACTCGGCCGGGGCTGGGACCACAATTGGAACTCGCGCCTTCAAGCGTCCACCGATCCGCTGCTGGTAATGGGCATGAGGCGGCCCGCCGATGCCGCCGCCTGCCTCGTGGCCTGCCACACTCTCCGCCAACTTCTAGTGGCAAACCAGAATACGGCAAAGGGACTTGTCGTGCAGGCGATCATCGCCAAGTGGGCGGTTGATCAGCTCAAGGACAGCTCGGTTTCGGTGAAGGTGGGCAATGAATCCATGTTATTCGCCCAACAACCGGACGGCACCTTCACCGGTGCGCCGGGGCTGAAAATGTCTCTTGAGAGAAACGGCACAGCAGGCCACCTGCTAAAGAACCGTTTTGGCACCACATTCTCTTTCAACGCGAGCGGTCAATTCACCGGTATCACCGACATACACAACAAGGCTCTGACCGTCACCTGGAGCGGCGACAAGGTCAGCTCCGTCAAGGATGCGTATAACCGCCAGCTCAATTTCAATTACGGCGGCGACAGCCTGTTGGACAGTCTGACGGACAGCACCGGGCGCTCGATGTCCTTCGCCTACTTGAACGGCAACCTCGCGACCTTCACCGATCCCGACTCGAACGTTTTCGGCTACGCCTATGACGGTGCCAACCGCTTGCAGGAGTTTCGCAATGGTGAAAACGAGGTCGTGGCCTTTAACCACTACGACGCGCGCGGCAAGGTGGACTACCAAGACAGCGAGGGCGACAGCAACCGCCGCTGGCGATTCTTCATCACCCCCTACCGCACCGTACAGCAGGACCCCGAGGGCGGGCAGACGATTTTTGAATATGACCGCCTCGGCCGCCAAATCAGCGAGATCGATGCCTTGGGCAACCGCCAGAGCTTCGAATACAATGCCCACGACCAGCTGACTGCGGCGGTGGACGCCAAGCAACGACGGACAGAATTCGGTTACGACGGCCGCCGCAACCTCACCCTGACACGTAAATTCAAGGGCGGTGTCCCTATCGAAACCAGCGCCACCTATGATGCGCTTAACCGCCTGGACTCGGTGACCAACGCGAACGCCCACAGCGTCACCTACCACAACAACGCCTTCCATGAGAAGGAATGGGAAGAGGATCCCTACGGCAACCGATCGATCTACACCTACTACCCGTCTTCCCACGCCGCCGCCGGCCAGTTGCACACCATCACGGTTCCTGGAGAAAATGGAGCCACTCACCTCACGTCTTATCTCTACGATACCAACGGTAACCTCGACCGCATCGACTACCCCGACAACACCAGCGAGGATTTCGCCTACGATGCGCGAGGTGACCTGAAGGAGTTCACCGATCGCGGGCTGAATCTGTGGCAATACCATTACCACAACCGCCGCCTGCTCTACCGCGAGGTCGATCCCAATCTCGCCGAGAAGCTTCATACCTACAACAGCTACGGCAAGTTGCTGACCGTCACCGATCGGGACAACCATCAGACTGTCAATACCTACTATCCAGCTGGCCGGATCAAGAACTCGACCAACGGGGAGGCCGAAACAACCGTCTGGCAATACGATCGGCGCGACTGGCTAAAGAAAGTGATTTCGCCACTGCTGCACGAGGCTACAACGACCTACTACGCCAACGGTTGGACCGATGAGATCCTTGACCCGCTCGATCATTCGACCAAGAACTTCTACCAGTCCAACGGCAACCGCGAGAAAGTCCGCAACGCCCTCCTGCAGGATACCACCTTCGGCTTTGATGATTTGGACCGCGTGGAGACGGTGACTAACACACGCAGCGTACAGACGGCTTCAACCCTCGACAACGCGGGCAACACCCGGTTCCTCAAAAACGGCCGCAACCAGCAAGCGGAAAGCGTCTTCGACAAGCTCAACCGGGAAACACACTTCTACACCCCTCTGCGTCGCCACACCCATCGGGTGTATTCGCCGCGGGGGCTTCTCGCGTCGATCACCGAGCCGTCCAACCAGTCGGCGGCCTTGACCTACAACTCCGTGGGGCGGGTGGCCACGCTTACCGACAGCATCGGCGCCATTGGTTACGGCTACGACAACAAGGGGAACCTCTTGACGGTCACCGAGGGAACCAAGGTCATCACCCGCCAATACAACAATCTCAACCGCCTGGAACTCTACCGCAACGACGACGGTGAGGAGATCGAGTACCGCTACTATCCCGAAGGCCAGCTTTGGAAAATCATTTACCCGGACAAGACCAAGGTCGTTGAGTACACCTATGACGACGCCAATCGCCTCAAGACGGTCAGGGACTGGGACAACCGGATCACCACCTACCATTGGGACGCGGATGGCCGGCTCGAATCCATCGACCGGGCCAATGACACCCGGAGGGTGCTCGCTTACGATGCGGCGGGCAGGACCACTTCCATCCGCGAAATCGCCGCGGATGGGAAACTCATCTCCTACTACAAGTTCGAGCGCGATCCACTCGGCCGGGTGAAACACGAGGTCCGCGGCCCGCGACCTCCGCCGTACCTCACCGACGTCCAGACCGCGACTTTCGATATCGATGACCGCTTGGCCACTTTCAACGGCCAGAACGTTGGCAACGACGTCGACGGCAACATGACTTCCGCGCCGGTCGCGGCCGCACAATGGAAGACTTTCAATTACGATGCCCGCAACCGGCTGACCTCCATCGATAGTCCCAGTATCTGGGAGAACGTGTTCGATGCCGAAGGGCTCCGGGTGGAGATCCGCAATGCGGGTGTGCCAACCAAGTTTGTCGTCTCTCCCGGAACCTTGGCCAAGACTTTGGTCCAGATCAATGAGGACGGCACCCGCCGCTACTTCGTTTACGGCCTCGGCCTGCTCTACCACATCGACGGCGAAGACACGGCCTCGCCGGTCACCACCACCTACCACTACGATGCCCAGGGCAGCACCCTTGCGTTGAGCGGCGACAGCGGCGCGGCCATCGGCCGCTTCCACTACGATCCCTACGGGCTGGTGACGGGCAAGCAGGGCATTACTGACACGATATTCCAGTTCAACGGCCACTACGGTATAGCCACCGATCCGACCGGCCTGGTCCACCTTAACGCGCGGTTCTACAACCCGTATTTGAAGCGGTTCATGAATTCCGATCCGGCCGGCTTCGCCGGCGGCATGAACTGGTTCGCCTACTCTGCCGGCGATCCCATCAACCTCTTCGACCCACTCGGTCTCGGCCCGGCGGATTCGGAACGCTACACTTGGATCGACGGGATGCAGGACGGCGTCGGAGCGCTAGGCTTCATTCCTGCGGTTGGAGCGATACCAGACGGGGTGAACGGAGTGATCTACCTGTTCCGCGGCAAGTGGGGCGACGCAGGCTTCAGCTTCGCAGCGATGGTTCCGTTCGTTGGGGATTTCGCAGCCGGTGTGAGATACGCGGACAAGCTCAACGATGTTCGCCACATTGCGGACAGTTCATACGAGATCGCAGACGGGGTAAGGCGGTCGAAAGCGGCAGCAATCGTTGGCCAAGAAACGGTCATGGCGCGGGTAATGGCTGAAGGAAAGGCGGATGTTTTCATGGAAATACCGATTTCCTCCCTTCGGTCCCCCAAAAATGTTATCGACGTGCGCTCACTCGAGGATGCGGAGCGCTTTGCCGACACCCTCGAGCTAACAAGGAAATCTCCAGTCGGCGAGGCAAATGCTATTCTTGTGAGGCCCGGAGGACGAGGTGTTCCTATCGGCGAGGTTAAGATTCAATATCCAGGATCACGCTAATGAATTCACTCGAGAAAAAGACCCTTCGGGCAATCCAGCACCTCGTAACCACCGCTAGATTCAAAGCCTATCACTCAGAAAGCCACGAAATGATCGCTGACTTGTTGGATCAGGCAGACCACCTACTTAATCTAGTTATGGAGGAAGTCCCTAGTTTCCCGAAAATTCAAACAATTCTTCAAGGGTTAACCAGGAAATTCCCCGAGTGTAGCTCTTTGCTTCTTTCACTTGAAGAATAGAAGTAGCCACCGAGGTGGGAAGCGGTTGGCGCGTTCGGGCGTTGATGCGAGACGTGGCGGCATCAGGCGTGCTAAGAGCCTCTGACGGAGCCAAATGGGGGGATGTCCCTCAGATCGTTAAAACTGCCGGTGGCTGGTTAGAGGGAGATTGGTCAGTTGCTAGTTGAGTGACAAGCTTCGAGTTGCTCCGCGCTGGCGCTCGGAACGGAAGACGAGGCGACGGCGTGAGCCGGAGCCGGGGACGGAGTGGAGAGCGCCAGCGCGGCCGCCAACCGTGGGAGGTCTTCGGCGTGGCGGATTTTGCGGAAGCCGGCTTCGGCCCACAAGAGGCCAGCGGCCATCCAGCGCGGCACCATGTCTTCCTTCTCGCTCCAGCGCTTGATGTTGCCGGTGGCCTCGCGCCAGTTGCGGAACACATTTTCAAGAGGTTGGTGCTCAGAAAAGTCGTGTTGAGTGTGGACGGCACGTTGAGCCGGTGGAAGGCGAGGAGCGCGTCCTTGTTATCGGCGAGTGTTAGGGCCGACGCGGCGTTGCGCTCGCTAACAAATTCTACCAGATCCGCGAACGCCTCCTCTCCAGCCTCGCGTCCCTCGGCTTCCCGGAGGGCCTTGTAGTGACGGTCCACGTCGGCACGGTCACGCTTGCGCACCTTGTCGCGCACATTGCTCTGGGAGTGGACCAGGCACTCCTGTTGGATCGCAGTGGGCCACTCCCGCCGCACCCCGGCGGCAATGGCGGGACTGCCATCGCGAAACACCAGAAGTTTAAAGCCCTCCGCAGGCTCAACGCCTCGTACAGCCCGAGCCTCACGCCTCGCTGCATCAGGTCCTGAAACAATCGTACGGCTTCCTTTTCTTCGCCTTGCAAGAAGGCCTCCTTCAGTTTCTCGTGGATCACGGTGGTTGGTTGGTTTTGGTTTTAGTACGCCCTCACGC